>OLIX01003345.1_pt1 | contig 10545 bp, 10 predicted proteins | sample 1601331 | NCBI WGS metagenome assembly OLIX01 (sample SAMEA2452120, study PRJEB22498) | human gut metagenome | biome: human feces; feature: human gut; material: feces | place: Australia | collected 2012 | reverse complement strand
CCACCAGTTACTCCAAGCGGGTAAAACCATAGGAAAGGATATATAACAAAAGCGGTTAAATCGCACTGATTTACAGTTTGTTATGATACAAATGCGATTTGCGATTGCATTGTTATATTTGCCTAATTTTGGATATAAAAACACCCGTTTTGTCCCGTTTTTGTCCCGTCTGTAATTATCTTTGTTTTGTACATAAGTGATTGATAAACAATATAGTAACAAATCCAAGAAACGGATAACACAGAAAGAAAATGGGACGAAAAAAGAAGGAAATCAAGATGAAAGAGCCTGTTCGCATTCGTGAAAAGAGGCTCAATGACGGTAATGTAAGCCTCTATCTCGACATGTATTATAGGGGCGAACGAAGGAAAGAGGGGCTGAAACTCTACCTTGTACCGGAAGTGAATGCTGCCGCAAGACAGCAGAACGAGAACACCCGTAAACTGGCGGAGCAAATCAAGGCGCAACGCATCCTTGACATTCAACAGCAAGGACTTGTGAACTGGGAAGATGTAAAGAAGTCCAAAATGACACTTAGTGCATGGGTGGAAGAATATACCGCCGAAGAATGCGGTTTAAGCCCTGCAAGCATGAGGTCGAAGCGGAACGCACAGGCACGTGTGGAAGAATACCTATTATATATAGGCAAGCCGGATTTTGCACTGGCTGATGTAGATAAGGATTTTTGCAAGGGTTTCATCGCCTTTCTGAAAACTTGTACGTTCAATAACGGGAAAAAGACATTGAGCAGCACGACCTGCCGCATATTCATGAACCGTCTTGCCGCAGCTTTGAACAAGGCTATCCGTGAGGGGCTGATTGATCGCAACCCGTTCAAGCTGTTGGAAACAAAAGAAAAGCCGCAAAAACAGAATGCGATGCGTGAGTTTCTTACCATTGAGGAATTGCGGACGCTGATTGCCACGCCCTGCCGCTACGAGATAGTGAAAAAGGCGTTTCTGTTCTCTTGTTTCACCGGGCTACGGTACAGCGATATGCTTACTTTGAAATGGAGTGAGATGCACAAGGCGGCTGACGGAAAGACGCTTTACATCGAACATGAACAGGTAAAGACAAAAAACAGGGTGACAATTCCCTTGTCGGATGAAGCCCGGAAATGGTTACCCCGCCGGACTAAAGACGTTGATACCGTATTTCATCAACTCCGCATCACCTCCACCACGGTGGAAGTGGTGTTGGATGAATGGATGCAGGAAGCCGGAATACAGAAACATATCACCTATCATTGCAGCCGCCATACCGCAGCCACTCTGCTTCTGACATTGGGGGCTGACCTCTACACGGTAAGCAAGATACTCGGTCACAAGAGTATCAGAATGACGGAAATCTACGCCAAAATAGTGGATAAGAAGAAAATCGAGACAATGAACCTCGTAAACAATCTGTTTGCATAACCAATAAATAAGTAATTCTATGAAAGTGGAAATAAAAGAAAGAAAGCTGACAGCCGGAAACCGAAGCCTGTATCTTGAATATTACGAGAAAGGTTTCCGCAAAAAGGAAAACCTGCACCTGTATCTCGTTCCCGATGATGCACCCAACGCAAGAAAAATCAACGGGCAGACCTACAACAAGGCACGTGAGATACAGGCACAGCGCATCCTAAACCCACCGTCTTTTGAAAGCAAAAAGAAGAAGCCGGAAGAAAACGAGAGGACAAAAACAATGACTTGGCTCCAGTGGTGCGATGAATATATACAGAGTGCGATAGACAGCGAAAACTGTAAAAAGATGATACAACACAAAGGGGTTGTGCGTAAACGCATTGCCGCCTATTTGAAACAGATAAGAAAACCGGACATCCTGCTTAAAGATGTAAACAGGGACGCAATAAGCGGACTGTTCAAGTATATGCGTGAAGACTACCGCAATCCCAGTCAAATCAAGGCAGACGGCGGCAAACTGGCTGATTTTACCCTTGTGCTGTTCGAGGAAACAGTCAAGGCTATTTTCAACAAGGCGGTGCGTGACGGTCTGATACCGTTCAATCCCGTTCAAGACCTTGCCAAAGAGGAACGGTTTCACGTGCCGGACAAACACCGGGAGTATCTGACAACGGACGAACTGAAACGCTTCCTTGCCGTTGAGACGCAGACGCAGGCGGAACAAACGGTTCAAAAGGCTTTCGGTTTTTCCTGCATGACCGGGCTTCGGCTCGGGGATATGCAACGGCTTCGGTGGAGTGACATCAAGACCATAGGCGAGGTGCAGGCGGTTTCCATTATCCAACATAAGACAAAACGGCTTGTAACCGTACCTCTCAATGAGTTGGCTCTTTCATTGTTGCCGCCCCGTCCTGACAATGGAGAGGACGGCATTATCTTCCCGTTGGTGAAGAAGCCCGACAACGTGGCAAAGTACGTACGGCGCATCAAGGAAAAGGCAGGGATAGAAAAGGATTTTACCTATCACAGCAGCCGACATTCCGCCGCAACGCTGGCGATTACGGCAGGTGCAGAGTTGTATTCAGTGAGTAAGATTTTGGGACATGGGAGCATAGTTTCCACACAGGTCTATGCCTCGGTGAACATGGAGAAAAAAGCGGAAGCGGTAAATTTGGCTAATGGAATTTTCGGTTAGCCAAATACCGATAATCCGGGGGAAGATTATTTTTTCTTTCCCCTCTGTTTGAGAACTTTATTTTGCTGTTATTTTAGCATAAAAAAATACCGTATTTTATTTATAAGTGAAATATTAATTGTACCTTTGTACAGGAAAGAAATAAAAAATATGAGTGAAGCTGAATTAAGATTGGTAAAGGCAGCCGAGAACTGCACGATATATTCCATTCAATTCTTGTCGGAAGACGAGAGCGAATTTGAACGTTTCTACGCCAAATTTAGAGATGAATCGGTTTATAACGAAGATTTTGAACGCCTTTTGAATATAATCGGGCGTATAGCGGACTTTGGCGCATTTGAGCGTTTCTTTCGTCCGGAAGGAAAAATGAGCGACAGGGTATGCGCCTTGCCTGTCTTGAAATCACGTTTGCGCCTGTATTGTTTGAGGTTGTCAGATAAGATCCTTATACTTGGCAACGGTGGAGTGAAAGCTACCCGAACCTACAACGAGGATGACACGCTGAAAGGTTATGTTATCACCCTACAGAACTTTGACAAGCTCATAACAGAGGGAGTTAAAAACGGCTCTATACAGGTAACGGAAAATACAATAGAAACAAAAAATACCTTTGATATATGAAAACGATAAAGACTTCTTTTGACGAAATGTTGGCATGCACCTCTCCGGCTATTCAGCAAGAGGTGTCTTTGGAATTTGCCATTTCCAACCGTATCTATGAACTGATGACGGAGCGAGGCTTATCCAAATTGCAGTTTGCACAGGCATTAGGCAAACGTCCAAGCGAAGTGACTAAGTGGCTAAGCGGACAGCATAATTTTACGATTAAGACCATATCGCTGCTATCTTCATTCTTTGGGGAAACACTGATAAGTATTGGTAAATGAATCACGCATATTCTATTTATCAATAAAAAATAGGGAATTTCTTCCCTATTTTTTATGGGATATATGATAGAACGGACTAAATCAAAGAAAACGTCAATAAAATAAACGATTAACGCATTTTTTGCGTATTTTTGCATTCGGATAGAGGCTACTCTTTCCAAGACATATTAGAAAAGAAAGAAGCGTTATGCTTATCTTGTAAATTGAAAACGTAGGAAATTTTCAAATGTAGTACAAGGAAGGCATAGTGGTTCTCACGCTATAGCGTGGGCTGCTATTATCATGTCCGTACTACAGGTTTCCTACGACCTTCAATTTAGACGTGGTAGCATTTGCAGTTCACGCTTCGTGGTTTAATAAAAGGCTCTAAGGACTGCGGGGTTCATAAAAGTAAATGATGAACGGATTTAGACTCCAACAAAGCATTTGTATGCCGGAAAAAATGTCATTGTATCGCAGCAGTGTCATAACAAAATCAATTTTATTCCTATTCATAAGTTTTTTTCTATGTACGGAAGCCTTTGCTGATTATTACCGTGTGACTGCATCAAACGGGCTTAATGTACGTGCTTCGGCTAACAAAAACAGTGAAGTATTGGGGCAATTATCCCAAGGTAATGTTGTTGATGTGATTTCCATAGAAAACGGCTGGGCTAATATCAATTATAACGGTTGGCAAGGTTACGTCAGTACATCGTATTTGACAGCTGTAACAGACAAAGGAGAAGCGAGTACTTCCAAAGAAAAGGAGTCGTGGAACTTTTTCTCGTGGCTGTTTAATACAGAAGGAGAATCTGCTTGGTTCACCGGCTTAAAATGGATTATCTTTTTAGGCATTGCAATCGTCCTTGTCAAAGTTGTGCTGCAAGCTATAGGACTGATGATTGTTTACGGATTGATTATCGGAGCAATCGGTTTGCTGGTTGGCTTCATATTGAAATGGCTGGGCTGGATAGAAGAAGATACCATGTGGAATATGGCTCAATGGGGATTCCATATAGGTAACGGATTAGGGGTAATTGATTCATTTTTTCACATTAGGGAATTGCTCGGTAATGCAGTGGAAACAAGTGGAAGTTCTTCTTCAAGTAGCACTGGGGGCTTGAAAACAGCAAGCGTTACTGATGAATCAGGCACACTATATAATCTCACCCAAGATTCTCCTTATAGTGAATGTGACTACACCGACCAGTTTGGAGGTAAATGGGGACGCAACAGTTCGGGTTTTTACCGCAAATAAATCAATAAGACTTGACTTATAAACGTATTAACAACTAAATAATTAAACTGTATGAAAAAACAATTTGTTTTGAGCAGTATATTTTCTATACTGCTAATCGGAACCTGTCTGGCTGCACAAGGAGTTGATGAGATAAGGCCAATAGGCAATTCGCTTGTGATAACTGAAGTTTTTCAGAACAAGAGAGAGGTAGCTCCGGAGTTTCCCGGTGGAATCAACGCATTGGTAAAATTCTTATCGGATAATCTGAAATATCCGACCGTTTGTAAGGAACTGAAGATACAAGGCAAGGTGCTGGTTAAATTTACAGTCAAGAGCGACGGTTCAATCGGAAATGTTCGGGTTACCAAGTCGGTGGATACTCGATTGGATAAGGAGGCTATTCGATTGGTTAAGTCCATGCCTCGCTGGACTCCCGGCACACAAGACGGCAAACCGGTGAGTGTGGAATTTACGCTACCTATCAATTTTAAATTATAGCAGTATGAAAACTTATAACGGTATATTGTCCACATGCCGCACAGTACTGGCATTGGGCATTTGGGGGCTACTGATGACCTCGTGTGGAATTGAAAACAAATCTATTTCTGAACCGCTTTCTGTAGATGAGCGAAACGAATTGATAAAGAAAGACATTGAATATGGCATGGTTTTCTCCATGCTGGACGCATTGAAAAAATATCATTCTCCACTGACTGCTTCTGAAAAAGCTACTATGGATGATTTAAGTTACAAACGTCTGAAAAACTTTCTTTCTGTTTGTGTAAATACTACGGAGTTGGATAAGCAAAAACAACAATATGGTGCAGAATGGGAAAGAAAATATGGTTTTATCAATGCAAAGGTTGATTCAATTGACCACCATTGGCAACAATTTTTAGAAGATTATCAAACCAGCAACTACCTGAAAATTGAACTGGTTGATATTTTGGACAAAACAGACGTTTTTCTGGGATATGTCAAAGTTCGGCTACGCTTGATACCTTTGAAGGGGAAAGTGGATAAGGTCGAGGCATACTACGGACTTCAAGGCAGCATGATGGGACGTAATCAGTTGACAGTGGACAAACCGTTCTCTGCCCCCATTGAAGTGGATAATAAGATGAATTTCAATTATGCTTTTGACATTGATGCATCCAAAGTGAATGACTTACCTGTGAAAGAGTTACTTGCTGAATATGACTTTAAAACCAATATTACCCAATTGACGGTAAAAGGACGTGCTATAGACTATATAAATGGATATAATCAGGTTCCTGATTGCGTGCGTGAGATGTGGAGATACCGTATGGAACACGAAAATGAGTGGGAAGGATCTTACTTCAAGGAGTCCAGTTACAATAGCATTGCCAAGGAACTGATTGCTCCGTCTATGCCTGCTAAAGATGATTATGTAAAAGATTGCATTAAGAAAAATGCTTATAACAAGGATAAGCTGGCAGCTACATTTTATTACGAAATCATGATTTAGGCATTTTTTGAATAAGAACTTTAAACATATATACTGATGAAACGATTATCTGTTTTCCTGTGTATGATTACCTTAGCGGTATTCTTTATGGGGCACACAACCCTTGCACAAACGAATTTTTCTATTCCTCCCAAGAGTTATCCGGCAAAAGTGCCTTTTAAATGCGATGCCGGGGTAGATCGGTATTGGCATGTCACAAGCGTCACTTGTACAGGTCGTGCCAATGGTGGTTACAAGTTTCTGATAAAGGGAACGGCACAGAAAGCGAGCCGCAGTTTGTCAATAGACTTGTTCTATCTTATGCCGGGTAATCGGCTAATGAATGCAGGAGCCTATTTCTTTCCGAGCATTGAAGAAGGAAAACCTTTTAGCTTTGAAATTGTCTCGGCTTTCTCCGGTTATGCTCCTTCCAAGTTCAACGGCTTTTTAATCTCCAGTGAGGTGTTACAAAAGAGCTTGCTTAGGGAACAAGAAGAGAAGGAATCGACAAGTAATGATACCTCTACAAGAAGGTTTGGCATGCCGACAACAAACAAAATAGAACCGGAACAAGAACCCGAAAAAAACAAGGCAAACCCTAACAAAGTGTACTTATCTACCAATGATGCAATAGAGCAACTACCGGAATTTCCCGGCGGCATGCAAGCGTTTATGAGCCATATTTCAAAAAGCATACGTTACCCGTGGGTATGCAAAGAGCAAAAAATACAAGGTGACGTACTTGTCGGCTTTATAGTGGAGAAAGACGGTTCTGTGTCGAATGTGACCGCTTTAAAAAAGGTACATGCCAATTTGAACACCGAAGCCATAAGGGTGGTCAAGTCTTCACCTAAATGGAAACCCGGTTTAGTGGAAGGTCAGCCTGCACGTGTTCAAATGGCCGTGTATGTAAATTTCAGATTGTAATTCTCAAAATGATAAATCAGATGAAAACACTAAAAATTTTTACAGGCTATGCTTTTGTATTTTTGTTCATGGCGAGTATAGCAGGTTGCAATGGCGATGACAAGCATAATAATAAGCCATATACCCCGTTGCATGTTTATTTCAACCCGTTGCAGTTGGATATGAGCATGGAAACGTTAATACCCTACTTTGTGAATTATCCCACAGACTGGGCAAAAATGGGATTGAGAAATTATCCTATGCTGATGACTTACGAGTACAACAATGCGGCTTGGGGAGTAACGGCCTCTACAGCTTATGTCTTTCATCCAAATGGTCGTCTGTCTGAACAGCGGCGCACCTCGTTCAATGTTGGTGCTTCTGGGTTTGATGTGGTTTCGTATGCGTATGACGGAAATTCAAACCTCGCTGAAATCAAGACCGAAGAAGACGGACGCTACAAGCGCCGCTATATTGATAACGGCTTCTTTTACGATGCAGTAGGCAGACTGATCCGGCGGGAAAGAGACCGAGGGGGAAACCCGGGTACATGGAACTATCTTTATGAGTATCATGAAAACGGAACCTTAAAATCCATATCACCGGAAAAAGATAATTCCTTGGCTTCTGAAGCCGGAGTGACGCTCTACAGATTTCAGGTAGATTCTCTTGGACGGATAGAGAGGATCGAAAACGTCAAAACCACGAACATCTTTTTGAAAGACATCAGCGAGTATAAAAGAGGAAAATCGGTGACGGTATTTTCCTACACGGACAATCTGTGTACGCAAGCCGTGGAAAAAATTCCCGTTAAGTTTGACCAAGGTACAGAAACGCTGACCTGCACGAGTACCTTTACCTACAACTCGCATGGTGATTTAGCCACGTGGACTTATTCGGGTGGCGTGTATAAGAATAAAGGCAACAGTTGGCGTGTGGACGATATGACTTTCACCGTCACTTACGACTATGTTTACGATGAGAAAGGTAACTGGACGCAAGCAAAAATCATATTCCCTGCCAATATTGATGAGATACCCGCCTTGCGCACCTATTACAAGGCTACAAAGAACGGTTTTACCTCCAACCAAGACCGCTCTCCGTCAACGAAAAAGGGCGAAACGCCTTTCGTAACCGTCAGCCGTACCATTAATTATTATGACGGAGACGCAATGACGAATGAAACATCGGCGGGCGAAAAGGAAGAAAAACAGCCTGAAAAGGAACTGCTCTATAAAGGTACAGACACGCACGGGCTTTTGGGCAAAGTAAAATCCGTAACGGAAGAACACGAATGCTTGAAATTTGACCAATCCGGTAATCTTGTGTATCATAAGAACAGCTTTGATAAAGAGACTACATACAAATATCTCACTCCTACATCATATAACGTAAGCGGATGGGGAGAAGCTGTAGTCAATATAACAATAAAGGACGGATTACGTTCCGATACGGATTCGGACACCAATATAGAACTCAACCACGAGTACACGTTTGACAGTAGCCAACGACTTATCAAACATGTATTCTGTTCACAAATGGCAATGGTTACGTGTACCTACCAATATAAGGGAAATGACAAATATCCCTCAACCATGATAGAGGAACATCCCGAAGAAGGTGTGACCACCTACCATTACACCTATACGCAGTTCGACAAGAAAAATAACTGGACGGAACGACAGGTCAGCTATGCCACAGAATACGATGACTATGATGATGATATGAATTATATCGGGAAAAAGCAAACATGGCCGAAAGAATACACCGAGAAAAGAAACATTGAGTATTGGTAAATTGGATTAGGGGGCGGTCAGAGACCTAAGTTAGCCCCTCTCTGCTCTCGTTCAATTTTCCAATCATACGCCCCATTTGCTACATCGGCAACCTCGTTCCGGGTTTGCCGATGTTTTATTTCGTCAAAAGGCTGTCGGTTTTCGGCATAGTCGCACAGCCATTCTCCAACCGCCTTTTGCTGTTCGGTCGTTTCGCCGTATTCCTGCATTACGCTCTTGATGTCTGCGGCTTCGGAAGAAGCAAAGACCGACTTGTGCTGTTCCGTTCCGAAATGGATAATCGCCATGACAGCCCGTTTGAATACCTCGCTCGCATGACACAGCATGTCGGCTATGAGGTTCAAAATCCTTTTGCTGTTTTTTAATGCACCTTGCAGCAAGCGGATAGTCTTGTCTTTCCCCTCTGTGGCTTCAAGTACCGCTTGGCTGATGCGCTGCTGTTCACCGTCCTTCTGCTCTTGAAGCTGCCGTACCACCTTGTCCCGTTCCATAGCAAGCGAGCGATTCTGTGCCAATGCCTTGTCACGCTCGTTTTCGGTTTCCTGTTTTTCCGTAACCAATGCCTTTGTCAGTTCCTCCACCTTGTTTTTTACGGCATTTGGAAAGGCTTTTCTGATACGCTCGTTTTCGGCTTTCAGCTTGGCGTTTTCCTTTTCAACGGCTGCGGACTTGCCAACCCCTACAATGCTGCCGACGCTATCTAAAATGCTGTCCATTTTCGCTTTGCGCTCGCCTTTGAGTTGCTTTTCCTTGTCGGCAATCTCGTTGTCAAGTGAAAGGCCGTACTGCTCTTTTGCCTTGTTTTCTCCCTCGATAGACCGCCTTTCCGTTTCGGCTTTCTCTTTGGCTACAAGGGCGGCTTCCTTTTCTGCTTTGGCTCGTTCCGCCTCCTGTTTCTGCTTGGCGATGATGTAATCGTTCCGTTCCAAATGTTTCTTGCCTGTTATCTCCTTTGAGATGCCCCTTTCCATTTCCAAACACTCTGCTAACAGCGTCTGCATCTCGCTCATGGCTTTCTCGTCCAGCTTGCAGGATTTTCCGGTGTCGTGGTTCATCCAGTCCCAGACGATATGTGCGTGCAGGTTGGGCTTCCATGTGGCGGTGTTTCCGGGATTGATGTAATGCCCCTCGTCCCGGTGAATGAATATCTGTAATGCTGTGATACCCCAACGCTGCTTACACACCTCGCAGAAATTCTGCAACTGCTGCATCGTGGTGTCTTCCTTGATTACGACTACGCCCTCTTTGAGTGGGGTGCTGCCACGTACAATGGTCACCTTTCCCGTCTTTTTGTTCACCCGTTCCCGGTCTTTTGTCTGCATCGCCCGTCCTGTCTTCTCCTTGACCATTGCGGCTATCTGCTTGTAGCGGTCAGCGAGAGAGGTATCGCCAAGTTCAGGTGCTACCCACGCTTCATTTTTCGCCATGAGGTCGGTGCGTATGTATAGTTTTTCCTTGCGGATATTGGCGAGGTATTCTGCTGACCGTCTGTTATGCGGACTACTGCTTCCAAGATTACAGGGCTTTATGTTGATTGATGTCTTTTGTGCCATGAGCTTATTTGTCTTTTGAGTTTCACAATGGGTTATTAGGGCTTCGCCTTAATCGGCGGGTGCAGGGAGAGGGTCACTTCCTGCTTGGGGTTCTTAGGGGTGAAAACCTCTA
>OLIX01003338.1_pt1 | contig 10559 bp, 9 predicted proteins | sample 1601331 | NCBI WGS metagenome assembly OLIX01 (sample SAMEA2452120, study PRJEB22498) | human gut metagenome | biome: human feces; feature: human gut; material: feces | place: Australia | collected 2012 | reverse complement strand
ATAATTATTTTTCTCAATCATACATGCCGTTATTCTTGTGAACGACGGCATGTTTTAAATAAAACTTACAAATGAAAAAACTATCATTTCTTTTCATATCCCTGCTGACAGCGTTTGCTTTTACGGGTTGTACTGATGGGTTGGATAACATCGAATACAATCCAAGCAACGGGGTGATTTTGTCAGCTCCTGTGTCGGCTGCGGCAACAAGTTCTTCACTGACCGTTACTTCTACAATGAACGGTAATGTGGGTGTCGTACTTAAAAAAGGTTTCTGCTATAGTGCAAACGTACAGAATCCTACTATCAAAGATTATGTAGTAGATGCAGATGAAAACTTCAGTGCTACTATCACAGGTCTGATGGGAGGAACTACCTATTATATTCGTGCATACGTTTACGGTGACAGTCGTTATGTCTATTCGGAGACATTTACGGTTACTACGGGAGTAGCTTCTCTCGAAGAATATGTAGCACCGGCTTATGTAGATAACTATGTGGATATTGCAGCTTGGTCTAGCCGAGGAAAGTGGAATCTGGCTAACGTACATGACCCTACAGTGGTACTGGCTGAGGATGGATATTATTACATGTATCAGACAGACGCTTCATACGGTAATGCTCATCAGGCAGGTGGACACTTTCACGGACGTCGTTCGAAAGACTTGGTGAACTGGGAATATTTAGGAGGTACCATGAAAGAACTTCCTGAATGGGTTATTCCGAAGTTGAATGAAATTCGTACTGAAATGGGATTGGAAGCTACTACGGCTAACTCAGCTGATTTCGGTTACTGGGCACCTTGTGTACGTAAAGTAAAAGATGGATTGTACCGTATGTATTATTCTATCGTTTGTCCTGGAACAATAAGTGGTGACGGTACCTGGAGTGAACGTGCTTTCATTGGTTTGATGGAGAATGATAATCCGGCTAACAATGACGGATGGGTAGATAAAGGCTATGTAATTACCAATGCTTCGGATAAGGGATTAGACTTTAATGTGGCAGCGAATAATTATGAAAATAGTTATTATAAATGGAATGCCATCGACCCGAGTTACTTTATTGACAAGGACAGCAAACATTGGTTGATTTACGGTTCCTGGCATAGTGGTATCGCTTTGGTGGAACTGGATGCAGAAAGTGGTAAGGTAAAGGCTGAACTGCCTAAGCCTTGGGGTACTACAGGGGAAGAAATTGCTGCGTATGGGAAACTGATAGCTACCCGCAACATGCGTAGTCGTTGGCAAGCTTCGGAAGGTCCGGAAATAATTTATCATGATGGATATTATTATTTGTTCCTGGCATACGATGAGCTGTCTGTGGCTTACAATACCCGTGTGGCACGTGCCGAACATATTGAAGGCCCGTATTTTAGTATGGATGGTACGAATGTGACTACAAATGGAGGTGATATTCTTCCAGTGGTAACACATCCTTACAAATTTAATGGTAGCGATGGCTGGGTAGGTATTTCTCATTGCTGTGTATTTGATGATGGAAATGGCAACTGGTATTTTGCCTCACAAGGACGTTTCCCGAAAAATGCGGGAGGCAATGCATCAAGTAACGATCTCATGATGGGGCATGTACGTAAAATCCGTTGGACAGAAGATGGCTGGCCGCTTGTAATGCCTGAACGTTATGGTGCTGTGCCGCAGGATAAAATAGAAGAAAGTGAGCTGATTGGTAACTGGGAACATATTGACCTTTCTTATTCTTTCGGAAATCAGAAAACTTCTACTCAAATGACGTTGACAGAAGATCATAAAGTGTCTGCAGGACCTTGGGCAGGAGCTACATGGTCTTATGATGCAGAAAATCAGGTTTTAACAGCTAACGGTGTAAAGCTGTATTTACAGCGTGAAACTGATTGGGAGGCATCTCCGAGAACTCACACTATCGTCTATGCAGGTTATGGCGGTAATAATAAGACTTATTGGGGAAAAAAGAGCAAATAACTCCGTTTGTATCCTCATGCAACTATAATGTGGAGAATATAACAAAAAATGAGTAATTCTGCTTGCAGTATTACTCATTTTTTGTTTTGATTTTCTATGTAATGTTTTATTGCATTTTTATTTATGTAAGCCATGAAACACATCATTTTCTCATTTATCTTCCTGGCTGCAGCAAGCGCAGCTTACGCTTCTTCTCCTAAGAAGTCGTCGGTCATTCCAACCAGCAAAGTCATGACCCATGACCCAGTGCTGGCTAAGCAGGGTGATACCTATTACCTCTTTGCTACTGGACAGGGAATTTCCGTGATGTCTTCAAAGGATTTGAAGAACTGGAAGTTTGAAAAACCGGTATTCGAGGAAGCACCGCAATGGGCGGTGGAAACCGTAAAAGGTTATAATGGACATACGTGGGCACCGGATATTATTTTCCATAACGGACTTTATCATTTGTTTTATTCATGTTCGGCATTTGGAAAGAATACTTCCGCTATCGGTCATGCTACGAATCCTACACTTGATCCTTCCAGTCCTGATTTCAAGTGGACAGACCATGGAAAAGTAATTCAATCGGTACCTAACCGGGATATGTGGAACGCCATTGATCCCAATATCATTATTGATGAAAACGGTACACCCTGGATGAATTTTGGCTCATTTTGGGATGGCATCAAGATGGTAAAACTGACCCCTGATATGAATGGAGTGGCCCAGCCCGAAGAGTGGTATTCACTTTCTCGCCGTCAACGAACCTTTAATATGGATGAAGAGAATGCGGGTGACGGAGCGGTTGAGGCGCCTTTTATCATGAAGCACGGTGATTATTATTATCTGTTCGTATCGTTTGATTATTGTTGCAAGGGATTGAAAAGCAACTATAAAGTCATGGTGGGACGTTCGAAGACTCTCACAGGGCCTTATTTAGACAAAGACGGAAAGGCCATGGATAAGGGAGGCGGCTCGTTAGTGATTCAGGGGAATAAGGATTATGCCGGAGTAGGTCATAATGCAGCCTACCATTTGGATGGGAAGTATTATTTTATTTCCCATGCCTATTCCGTGGCAGAAGAGGGAGCTCCCAAATTGATTATTCGTGAAATGACGTGGACGCCAGACGGGTGGCCAATCGTAAACTTCTAAAAGTGATGCTTGCAGGGATGCCGCAGGGAGTATGTGTACTTCTGAGCGGCATCTTTTTTGTATGGATATTGCATGATTTTTGGTAGTGTTTTAGTGAAAATTTTATTGTTGATTTCACACTTAATTCCTATTTTTGTCGTGATTAGTAATTATCTGGAAAAACACCTATGAAAAAACAAGTACTTTTTGGCACATTGGCATTATTGGCCTCTCAGGCATTTGCCCAGCAGGCAGCGGTCACCGGCCCTGATGCTCGTTTGAAACTCGACTTTCAGTTGCAGGACGGCAAGCCTGTCTATTCGGTGACCTACGATGGAAAGACCGTGCTGGAGAATTCTCCTCTCGGCTTTGTATCCAATATTGGCGACTTCAGCCGTCAGATGAGCTTTGTCGGCCAGCAGGCGGACAAGGTGGAAAAGACGTACACGCAGGACCGTATCAAGTGTTCTACGGTAAATTATTCTGCCAACAAGCTGACCGTAACCCTTGAAAATGCTGACAAGAAGAAATTGAACATCGTGTTCCAGCTGAGCAACAACGACATTGCCTTCCGCTACGAGATGCCTCAGTATGGCGAAACGGCCTGTATGGTAATTGAAAAGGAAGCGACCGGCTTTGACTTTCCTTCTACCACTACCACGTTCCTTTCTCCGCAGAGTGACCCGATGATTGGTTGGATGCGTACCAAACCGAGCTACGAAGAGGAATATGTGCCCGATGAACCGGTGGCTACTCCTTCCAAGTACGGTGAAGGCTATACTTTTCCGGCACTGTTCCATGTGGGCGACAACTGGGCGCTGGTTTCAGAGACCGGTGTACGCAGCCTGTATTGTGCTTCCCACCTGAGTGATGCTACTAAAGATGGTCTTTACAGTATTGCTTTCCCGAATCCGGGTGAGATGAACGGCCTGGGTTCTTCTACTCCGGGACTGGCCCTTCCGGGTGTCACTCCGTGGCGTACGATTACAGTGGGCAGCGGACTGAAGCCGATTGTGGAGACTACTGTTCCGTTTGATGTGGTGGAACCGCTGTATGAGCCTTCTCAGGAATACAAGTTCGGTCGTTCTACTTGGAGCTGGATTATGTGGCAGGACCCGAGCATCAACTACGATGACCAGATTCGTTTCATTGACCTGGCCAGTGAAATGGGTTATGAATATACGCTGATTGACGGAGGTTGGGAAAAGAACATCGGCCGCGACCGTATGGAAGAGTTGTTCAAGTATGCACACCAGAAGAACGTGGATGTGTTTGTGTGGTACAACTCCAACGGTTACTGGAACGATGCACCCCAGGATGCCAAGCAGTGTATGAGCAATTCGGTAGCCCGCAAGAAAGAGATGAAATGGCTGCAGAAGTGCGGCGTGAAGGGCTTGAAGGTAGATTTCTTCGGCAGTGACAAGCAGCAGATGATGGGCTTGTACGAAGACATCCTGACCGATGCCAATGAATACGGCCTGATGATAATCTTCCATGGCTGTACGATTCCACGCGGTTGGGAACGCATGTATCCGAACTATGTGGGCAGTGAGGCGGTATTGGCTTCTGAAAACCTGATATTCAACCAGCACTTTGATGATATGGAGGCTTACAACGCCTGTCTGCATCCGTTTATCCGCAATACCATCGGCTGTATGGAGTTTGGCGGTACGCTGCTGAACAAGCGTCACAACCGTACGAACGACGGAGGTACTATCCGCAAGACGACGGACGTGTTCCAGCTGGCTACGGCGGTGTTGTATCAGAATCCGATTCAGAACTTTGCGCTGGCTCCGAACAACCTGACGGATGCACCGGCGCTGGCCATCGATTTTATGAAGGAGGTACCTACCACCTGGGATGAGACGGTGTTCCTTGACGGTTATCCGGGCAAATACTGTGTGCTGGCTCGTCGCCACGGCGACCGCTGGTATGTGGTAGGCGTAAATGCACAGAAAGAGCCTTTGAAGTTGAGCTTGAACCTGCCGATGTGGAAGAAAGGCGAAACGGTTTCCTATTATCTGGACGATAAGAAACGTCAGCCGCAATTAGAAGAACTGAAAATCAAGAATCCGGCAGAGGTAAAAGTAGTAATCCAACCAGATGGAGGTATTATTCTGACAAAATAATTTGAGGAGTTTTCAAAAGAGAAAAGCGTGATTTTTTAGTGGAAATCACGCTTTTCTCTTTTTAATTTATAACTTTGCATCCTAACTCATTGAATTATGGAGAATAATCAACTTTTTATTTACAATACACTGACCCGCAAGAAGGAACTGTTCGTGCCTTTGCATGCTCCTCATGTGGGCATGTATGTGTGTGGTCCTACCGTGTACGGTGACGGACATCTGGGACATGCGCGTCCTGCTATTACGTTTGATATTGTGTTCCGCTACCTGACTCATTTGGGCTACAAGGTACGTTATGTGCGTAACATTACAGATGTGGGCCATCTGGAGCATGATGCAGACGATGGTGAAGACAAGATTGCCAAGAAAGCACGTCTGGAACAGCTGGAACCGATGGAAGTGGTGCAGTATTATCTGTTGCGTTACCACAAGGCAATGGAAGCATTGAACGTATTGCCGCCCAGCATCGAGCCGCATGCATCCGGACACATCATCGAGCAGATTAAGCTGGTGGAAGAGATTCTGAAAAACGGATATGCATACGAAAGCAAGGGTTCTGTGTATTTTGATGTGGCGAAGTACAACAAAGATCATCACTATGGTGTGTTGTCAGGACGTAACCTGGATGATGTACTGAATACGACCCGTGAACTCGACGGACAGGATGAAAAGCACAACCCGGCCGACTTTGCTTTGTGGAAGTGTGCACAGCCGGAACACATCATGCGCTGGCCGTCACCGTGGAGCAACGGTTTCCCGGGCTGGCATTGTGAGTGTACCGCTATGGGACGCAAATACTTAGGTGAAACTTTCGATATTCACGGAGGAGGAATGGACCTGGTGTTCCCGCATCATGAATGTGAAATCGCACAGGCTGTGGCTTCAGAAGGTCATCAGATGGTACGTTACTGGATGCATAATAACATGATTACCATCAACGGACAGAAGATGGGTAAGTCATTAGGTAACTTTATCACGCTGGATGAGTTCTTCACAGGCTCTAACAAACTGCTGACTCAGGCTTATTCACCGATGACCATCCGTTTCTTCATCCTTCAGGCACACTATCGCAGTACGGTGGACTTCAGTAACGAAGCATTGCAAGCTGCTGAAAAGGGATTGGAACGTCTGTTGGAAGGTGTGAAGAATTTGGACCGAATCACTCCGGCGAAAGCTACTTCAGGTATCGAACCGAAAGGTTTGCGTGAGAAGTGCTACGAGGCCATGAACGACGACTTGAATACACCGATTGTCATTTCTCATCTGTTTGATGCAACCCGTATGATTAATACGGTGATTGACAAGAAAGCGACTATCAGCGCCGAAGATTTGGAAGAACTGAAGAGTGTGTTCCATCTGTTTGTGTTCGATATTCTTGGTCTGAAAGCGGAAGCTGAAAACAATGCAGCACGTGAAGAAGCTTACGGAAAAGTAGTCGACATGCTGTTGGAGCAGCGTATGCAGGCTAAAGCCAACAAAGACTGGGCTACAAGCGATAAGATTCGTGACAACCTGGCTGCCTTGGGCTTTGAAGTGAAAGACACCAAGGATGGCTTTACCTGGAAGCTGAATAAGTAGAATTTGGTAAATTCATGGAATGCTGATAGAAGATGTTACAGCTTGATTATCAGTATATATAACGCTCTTATTTGAAATGAGAGCGTTTTTCTTTTTTCTGTTATTAGGATGCTTTTTTACTTTATTTTGTTATTCTTTTGTTGCGTGTATTTTGTAAATAACAAATTAGTTGTAACTTTGCTCTTGTGATAAAAAATAAAATCATAAATATGATTAAAATTAAAGAGCTTATGAAAAAAATTAAAATTAAAGAACCTGTAAGAATCAGGTTTAGAGAGTTAGCCAATGGGAATCAATCTCTTTATTTAGATACCTATTGGCATGGAAAGAGAAAAACAGAAACATTAAGCTATTTATATCTGATTCCAGAAATAACGGAAGAAGATAGGAAGCATAATCATGAAGTTTTACGTAAGGCCAAGGCTATTCAGTCTCAACGCTTATGGGAGTTGGTTAATGATGAACATGGCTTTGCTCAATCAGACAAACGTTCAAAAATGCTATTATTTGATTGGATGCAGGAGTACCGAGACATTAAAGCTCAGACTGGGCAGAGTGAGAACTTTGCTTTGAATATAGATAAGATGATAAAACATCTACATATCTTTTGTGGAGCAAGAGTGTATAGTATGAAAGATATAAACAAGCAATTTTGTTTAGACTTTATTCAATATTTGAGAACTGCTAAATGCTTCAATTGCAAAGGAAAGATGTTGAATAAGCCTTTAAAACAAATTACAGCAGGGACATATTTGCGTAACTTTATTGCAGCCCTAAATAAAGCTGTTGAAAGGGAAATAATACCACGTAATCCTTTTGATAATATATCTTCCGAGGATAAGATAAAAAGAACAGCTGGGACACGAGAGTATTTAACAGAAGAGGAAGTAAAATTATTGATTCAGACTCCTTGTTATAATGATATTGTGAAAAATGCTTTTTTGTTTGCTTGTTTCACAGGATTAAGACATAGTGATGTTGAGAATCTGAAATGGGAAGATATTATAAAAACAGATAATGGATGGCAAATTAGAATCATACAAACTAAAACAAAAGAGCCTAATTATATTGATTTGCTTGATGAAGCATTTCATTTTCTACCCTCAAAGGGCGAGGCGACAGATAATGAAAAGGTATTTGATTTGCCCAGTCATCAACATACAAATCTGTTATTAAAAACATGGGCAAAAGTATGTGGTATCAAAAAAGTAGTTACATTTCACGTTGCAAGACATACATTTGCGACAATGCTGTTAAATAGGGGTGTAGATATTAACATAGTACGTGAACTGTTAGGGCAAAAAGATATATCAAGTACTTTGATATATGCCAAGATAACCCGACCAACTAAATTGAATGCCATAAACGCTTTGAAAGGGGTATTCAATTGATTTCAGAAAAAACTGAATATAATAGGTAAAGCAATAAAAAATATATAAACATATAATAATCAGATAAATAAAAGAATATTTAATCATCTATTTATATAGGACTAATAAAATAGTATTAATTAAGAGATAGAGATTTGTGCTTATGAGAGGTCATTGGTAAACCAAAAAAACTCTCTATAATATTTTTAAATTAATTAAAAATATGGAAGAGAAACAAATTATCTCATCCTTACAAAAAATGATTTTAGCGGCATTAAAACCAGTCCTTACAATGGATGAGGCTGTAATATTTACAGGTCTTAGCAAGTCTTATTTGTACAAGTTGACTTGTCGTAAACTCATTCCTTACTATAAGAACAAGGGAATGAAAGGTATCTATTTCAAACGAGAGGAACTTGAAGCATGGATGACCCAAGAGAGGGTTGCGACACAAGGTGAAATCGAACAGGAAGCTATAAGGTATACTGTAACAAGTGGCATGAAGAAAGGAGGTCGGAAATGAGAAGCTATTTAGACGAACTTCCATCGTATGATACTGTGCATATAGAACTTTCTGCCGATGATGTACCAGAAGTTTCATTTTTACTTGAAATTCCACAATATATTCATGAAACAGGTAAGTATCACGGAGCTAACAAACGAGTTTGTGCTTATGGTAATCTTGATAATCTAAGAGTAAGAATAAAAAGCGAATGTATCAGAATAGAGGGAAGCATAAGCAAATGGTATTTAGGAAACAATATTCAACCCTTAAGTTTGGATGATACTAAGCGAGCATTTGAAAAGTTGTCTTCAATCTTACATCTTCCTATAGAAAAGGCTTATGTTAAACGATTAGACTTGGCTGCTTGTCTTGTTATGAAATATCTTCCAAGTATATATTATAATCATTTGGGAAGAGCTGGTAACACATTTCCGCAATATATGGCTAATGGTATATATTATAATCTGCCAAATGAAGAACAACTTCTGTTTTATGATAAAACCATAGAATCAAAAGGACATATCCCCGATGAATATAAAGGGCAACACCTCCTTCGTTATGAAAGACGTTTTTTTAAGCCTAACATTCTGGTTGAGCAATTACTTGATGAAGATTATTACACACTACTAATCAGAGAATGGATTAAGGGTTATGACCTCATTACGAAAATCAATGAGATTACCTTAAATCTTGATGTTATAAAAGGAACAAAAGATTTTGCAAGAATGGGAATATTAACGCTTGCTTCACTGTTTGGAGGAATATTAAAATTAGAACAGGAAATTGAAAATGGTAGGATAATGGGGAAACTGACATCAAAACAAAAAAGTGATTTATTCAAATTCATAGAACAAGCAAATGATGTGGAATGTGGTCTAACCAAAGTTAGTTCGCTTATTACAGAACTCAATGAAACAATGAAATCTATAAAAGAACTTCTATGTTAATTGTCTTTCCTATATATTAAGTGGGAAAACATAACCAAATCAGTAATAATTACTTCACCATGAGCAATGTTCTAAATGTTGATTTTCAGCATATTACAAATTCCATATATTAGCATATTACAAAATCCGTAAAAAAATAAGGTCTGGCGCGAGTGGCTAACACACCCAAACCAGACCTTTGTTTATATCCCAATATTTCAGAAATGCAGGCAATCGTATGTATCAAGCAGTTCTTCCTGTCGCAATCCCAAATAACGTTTGGTTATTGAAACAGAACTGTGATTGAACAGTTCCATCAGCTTAATCAAAGCTAGCTCGGCATTATCACCGTTCATCGTGTAAACCTGACGACCAAATGTTTTACGTAATGTGTGACAGCTTATGTTTCCTATCCGCAAATGATATTTTGTTTTCAGTTGTTTAAGTATTACGTTGATTCGTTGAACACTATAAACTGTGCCTTTTCTGCTAACAAAGACTGGTGCATTGATACCAATCGGTTGAATATGCTCGTAACATTCACGGATATGTGAACGAAGCTGTGAGTTGATTCGTATTACACGCTGTTTGCCTGTTTTGCGTTCCGTCACACACAATTCATCTGTATCTATAATCTGCGACCAACGTAATGCGAGTATGTCAGATATTCGCAATCCAGTGAAACAACCAACTGCCACAAGAAGCGACATCATATAATTGTCATCACGTGTGAGTTTACGAATGAGATTCATCGCATCAGACCACACAAGATAATCGGCTGTTGTAATTGAATATTTCAGTGACATGATATTCTGTTTTATGATTGAATGAATGAAAGTGAATATGCAAATGATTCGTTATTCTGTAACACATTGATAATGAAATGAACATTCACTTATCACAGAAGTGAATATTATAAGGCACTATAAAATATTTTGTGTAAATGGAAATACGGAATTCAGAAATGAGTCTCG
>OLIX01003329.1_pt1 | contig 10581 bp, 7 predicted proteins | sample 1601331 | NCBI WGS metagenome assembly OLIX01 (sample SAMEA2452120, study PRJEB22498) | human gut metagenome | biome: human feces; feature: human gut; material: feces | place: Australia | collected 2012 | reverse complement strand
CTCCCAATCTTCCAATCCGAATATTTGTAGCAAGATCGAGCATCCGGCTATGCAAGCGATTTGTACGAGTACGGCGAAAGCCACTCGTGCTTGCATGATATGTAACGTACATTGTACATACCAAAGATAATATCCCGCTACGGCGAACAATGCGATGGAAAGTAGGCTATCGACCAAAGTGATGCTCAACGGAAGATCGCCATAAAGAGTTAATAATGCGCATTGGATCGCTATGGCTAAAAGTAGTAATAGGCTTCCCAGCCCTTTATGTAATATGGATGTTGTAATAGGATGTTCTTGCATGATGAGTTTAGTCTCTTAGTTCAAGGCCGCTGAACGACAAGTCTCCACATATGTATAGTGTATGCGTCATGTCGGTTGCTTCTGTCAGTTCCCTCATATCTTGGCATCCTGCCAAGAAAGAACCAACCTTTAGACGAACCAGCCATCCTTTAGGAACGTATATTACTACGCCGCTGAAGGAGCTATCTATGTTTATGATGGTTTCATCAGCCTCTAATGTTGTTTTTTTAAGATCAAGAATCACGTTGCCGAAAGATACGTCTATGTCCGCCCCCTTGAATACGGGGTCCAGTACGATGTGCCTTACCGAGTTGAAAGTGGTGTCAACCGATACGAAACCGTTATCTGTCTCGTAGTTGATCTCATCGTTAGGCTTTCTGTGCCCGAAAGGGGGATGGTTAAAGGGACGTTTATGCTTTTTCGTGCGGATAGAATCTTTCCGCTTCAGCATGATGACCAATCCTAACAGGATTAATCCTAACGGCCAATATACACGTAAAAAATCGTTCGTGATCCAATTTAACTGCGGGAAAAGGAAATAGACTCCCACGCCTACGAGGAGCATACCTCCTACCGGATTACGGTGGAAAATCGTAAAGATGCCCGACACGAGCAGCATCGGCCAAGATACAAGCAAGTCAAATAAGGATGGATCTATCATTCCTAGATTCCGCAGTAAAAATAATATACCGACAATGATAAATAAGGTAGCGATCAGATACCCGTTTGTCCTCTTCTCTTTAAAATCGATGTCATAATCTTTCATATCCATAAGTTCCATTTTTTTGTTTTTTATCAAATGTACGGGTTCGTCATTCTATACACAAGTAAATACCGCTGATTTCTATACGAGTATCGGTAAATAACCGAATAATCCCGATTAAAAAAGCCTTTAGTTTGTAAGAAACGTGAATTTGACACCAAAACTTGATAAAAAAACTAGTTTGATAAGATTAGTTGATAATTAAGGAATATCTTTGTCTTTACAACTGCAATAGAGGAATGTAGGGAATGATACGAAATATTATAAATTTAAAGGCAATAATACTTTATTTTGGATTGATTTTATGCTTGATAGCCGGTATGCCGACTCCGGCTTATGGGAGTTCTTCATATCCGGTCAAGGAGGAATCGTATGTATTGGTGATAAATTCATATGTGGATGGCGAACGTTGGTCTGGTAATTTATTAAACATGATCTCGAAGTTCGCTACCCCGGAGGAGTACACTCTCCGGATAGATCATATAAGCGTGATGTTGGTTGATACGCCAGAGAAATTAAAAGAGAAACAAGAGGTCTTCTTTGAAGCTAACAAGAAGAAGCCGGATGGAATTATCTACTTAGGCGTAAATGGATGGGCTTTTATGCGGGATAAGATCCGGGAGAAATGGGGGGATATTCCCACTCTGGTCTGTTCGGAGACGGGGGAAATGGCAGAAAATGAATGTTATTTTAATCAGCGGCATTCCTCTGATAGGGTGATTCCTTTACAAGAGGCGGTTAAGGGGTATAACGCTACGGGATTGGTTATCCCTTATTATGTTAAAGGTTCGATCGACTTGGTGAAGGAATTAATCCCGGGTTTGAAACGTCTGATTTTCATATCCGACAGACGTTATGTTTCCACATGGCTCCGGGATGAGATGGAGAAACATATGGAAACTTCTTTCCCTGAGGGGAAAGTGGATTTTTATACGGAGGGTTCTTGCTCCATGGATAGTTTATTGGCGGTTCTGTCGGAGAAAGATCCGCATCGAGCGACAGCCGTGATGTATTACTCGTGGATTACCGAGAAACCTTTCTTGAATCACTCGTTATTATATAGTACTTTATATCAAGGTATAAACGGTATTTCTAGGCATCCTGTTTTTTCTTTATATGATATGGGTGCGGAAGAAGGATATACGATTGGTGGATATTATAATAGCGCTAAAACGATTGAGACTGCTCTAATCCCCTTGCTACAACAAGTTTATAACGGTGAAGATATGGGCAAGATCCCGGTTTCGACGGTAAATGATCCTCATAAATATTTGAATTATGCTTCGTTGATAAGTGCGATATCTAATGAAGATAATTTCCCGCGTGATGCGATCTACTTGAATGCGCCTCCCTCTTTCTTGGAAAAATATTGGATGCAACTGTTAGGCTTTCTGATATTCTTTCTGGTAGTCGTGTTTTTAGCGTGGCATTACGTGTATCGTTCTAAGCAAAAGATGAAGGAAGTAGAGTTGAGGTTATTGTCCCGTTACCGTGATTTATTTAATAATATGCCGTTACCTTATATACGGCAGCGACTGATTCGAGAAGGTACGCAAATCGATGTGCAGGTTTTAGATGTGAACCATGCTTTCGAGGAGAAAATCGCTCCTAAAGATTTTGTGGTAAATAAGCGTGGAAAAGAGATCGCAAATTTGATTGGCGGGAGTTATCCTTTGCTTCTATCGGCAGTGCCTACGGTTTTAGAGAGTGGAAAATCCTTCACTTATGAGTATTATTTTGAGCCGACAGGGCTTTACTATACGATTATCATCATGCCTACCTCGGAAGAGAATGTGGTTGATGCGTTTTTTATTGATATTACGGATATCCATAAATTCCAGACGCATTTGAAAGCCATGAATCATAAGCTGGCTATGGCGTTAGAGGCGGCAGATCTTTTACCGTGGCGATATAATCTGGCTGAAGAGAAGATTATCTATGAGTCGAAAGTACATCCGGGAGATAATATAGAGACAGCAGAGGTGCATACCCATGAGGTTTCGTTGAAGGAATATTTCAGCAAGATACACCCGTCTTTCAGGGCTTGCGTGGAAAAGGCTTTCGATGATTTGTGTAATGGGAAAATAAAGAAAGTACGAAAAGAATATTGTCTGGAGCGGTTGATTCCGGGAGAAGATCGCCATGAGTGGGAGGAGATACAGGTAATGGTCGAATATGATGCTTCCGGTAAACCGAAAGCGTTGATCGGGTCTACGATATCTATTACCGAGCGTAAGCAATTGGAACATGACCTTCGAATGGCTAGGGATAAGGCGGAGGAGTCGAATAAATTGAAATCTGCGTTTTTAGCTAATATGAGCCATGAGATACGTACACCGTTGAATGCGATCGTAGGTTTCTCTAATATCCTCGCCTCGACCGATAACCTTGAGGATAAGAAGGAATTCGCTGATATTATCGAGAATAATAATTCCCTATTGTTGCAGTTGATAAACGATATCTTGGATTTGTCAAAGATTGAGGCGGGTACCTTGGAGTTTACTTATGACTATGTGGATATTAACGCTGTATTGAGGGATTTGGAGCAATCGGCTCATTTGAAGAATAAGAATCCGGATGTACAGATCTCATTTAAGGATTATCTGGAGCCTTGCGTGATTTATACGGATCGAAATCGTCTGTCCCAACTGATGATCAATCTGTTGAACAATGCCATGAAATTTACGCAGGCAGGATTGATCTCATTTGGCTATAAACTGCGGGATGATAATACGTTGTGGTTCTATGTAGAGGATACGGGCTGCGGAATCCCGGAGAATAAACGGAAAGATATTTTCGGACGTTTTGTGAAACTGAACACTTTCGCTCAAGGAACAGGATTGGGTTTAAGCATCTGTGAGATGATTGTTACCCAGATGAAAGGAACGATCGGGGTTGATTCTATGGAAGGGAAAGGCTCTAAGTTCTGGTTTACATTGCCTTTTCAGCCGAAGAAAGAATTATTTCCTAGTGAAGAGCAGAAGCCTGTTACTTTGGAGAAGATCGCCCGAAGTGAGGTTACGATCTTGATCGCTGAGGACAATTCCAGTAATTATCGCCTGTTTGAGTCTATATTAAAGCCTGAATATAAATTGATTCATGCATGGAATGGAAAGGAGGCTGTGGAGCTATTTCATCAGCACAAACCTCAGTTGATCTTGATGGATATAAAGATGCCGGTCATGGATGGATACGAGGCTACCGCAGAGATTCGTAAGGTTTCTGCTAGCGTGCCTATTATCGCGGTGACGGCTTATGCTTTCGCCCAAGATGAGCAACGGATCATTAATAGTGGATTTGATGCCTATACGGCGAAACCGATTAATGGGAAGATCTTAAAAGACAAGATATCAACTTTATTGACGCATCGGATTATTCTGATGTAATCGAAGGGCTTTGCGGGAAGCAGACCTTATAAAACAATTAAAGCCTGTCTCACGACAAGCCCTAACCAAACTTTGTTAACCTTAAATCTAATACTATTATGAAAAAACCACGGTGCAAATATACGGAGTTACTATTATTTGTCAATAGTTTAAGTGCTAAATTGTGTTTTGTAACATGTAATAAAATCTAATAGGAACTTATGCCTCATTGAAATCTTTCGATAGAGTCGCATATATTCTTTATACCTCCCTCTTTTTGGATCATCTCGCCTATATGAGCGGCATTTTTCTTATAAAGCGGATTGGTGACCAGATCACAAACCTTGCGTTCGATCTCCTGCTCGCTCGCTTTCGCTATCTTAAGCCCTTCCGGCCCTAACCCTAATTGGTGGATTCGATAGGACCAATAGGGTTGATCGATAATCAACGGAGTGATTAATTGGGGCTTTCCCGCCCTTCCTACGCTATGGGTCGTGCCGCAACCTCCATGATGGATAACGCCGTCGCAGTGCCGAAATATCAAATTATGCGGAACCGGCTGCTTCATTAAGAATAAATGTTTATCCGCTTGTAAGGTGATTCCTGTCTTTGCCCAACCGGAACCGATGATGAGCCGATAATCATGTTTCTTGCAAATATCGACCAAGGCTTTGCTAAAACGGTTACCATCCTTGGAACTACAACTCCCGAGGGTAAAAAAGATAATAGGGCTTTGAGCGCTGTCGACGAATGATATCATTTCCTCGTAAGCCTTCTCATCATATTGAAAAGTGTCATTGAAGCAATAGCCTCCGATCGACCATTTGAACGTCCAGTCCGGATCTATGTTTCCTAGGTGCTGGCTGAAAAGCAAGTAATTATATGAACGCTCTCCCGCATGATAACCAAAATTACGAATCGGAGCGAGTCCGTATTTAGCCCGGTTCTTGTTGATCGTGTCTTTGACCATGAAATTGGTCATCCGGTTCATCAACTTCCATAGGATGGCGGGGGTGATGATCGGGTTGGGTTTGGGAAATGGCAATACGGCCGGGGGAATCTTCTTACCCGGCAAGAACGGGGCGTAGGCGGTACGTATCAAGGGCTTCTTGCAATACTCGGCGATACTTGCGACAGCAAATTCCGAGTTGGTCGATACTAAAATATCATGCTCTTTTAGTAGGGGAATCAATTGATCGAACTGTTTATCGATCACGTTCCTCATCCATTTAAGGAATGGCCGGAATTTATGTGAGTTTTGCGCTGCGCTATCGATCATGCCGCCGATATCGTCAAACTGCTGCAATACGTATTTAAATCCGTAGGGTTTAACGGTCTCCTCGAATATTTGAGGGAGATTGATGGTCACCTCATGGCCACGTCTTTCCAATTCGGCCGCTATGGCCAAATAAGGAAGGACGTCGCCTTGTGAGCCTCTGGTTACTAATAGTATTTTCATGCTACGTTTATTTATGGGCTATGAGGGTCTTGTTTACCGGATATTCAGTTGACGCAAACGCTCAATGTCCAGATGGTATTTGGCTTCCATCGTTTGTAGTTTCTGCTCATTGATGGCTAAGGGATGATTCAATCGTTTCGTTTCCCGGTATCCTTTATATACGGAGCGAATCATCTTACGTGGATTGAAAATGACGGATGAGGTGATCCAGCAGCCGTGCGTACACCAACAGTTGGCTTTATACCCATGTCCGATAGCGGCTATTTCCTGTTTCATCGCTTCGCTATTCATCACTTTACTTATATCGCAACCATACTCTTTTATATTTCCGAGCGGTTCCCGTAGCTCGCAGGCACGAAAACGTCCGTCGTAGTCGATTACCAAGGTAGTCTCTCCGGCCGTACAATCCATCCCCCAAGGGGTCGGGTGATCTATGTTGCTGGCACGCACATTATATAAGGTACGTATAAGGCCGAGATAGAAGAAGCGTGTGATCGGTTTCCTTAAGCCGGTGGTATCCGCTACCATCCGATCCGCATAAGCTGAATAGATAGGGGATATGTCATCTTGTATTTTGCGTAGCGTTGACTCGGTTAGGATTTTCACGCCATCGTCACGGGTCATGCCTCTGGCAGCCTCAATTGTATGCGTGGAGGTGCGGAAACGTCCGTATACCCAAGTCATGAAGTCTTCTATCTGGTCTATATTGTATTTCGTGATAACGGTTGCTATATTTTTTAAGACTTTGCCGTCATCTCCGAAATTCTCCTGTATCTTACGCAGGGTTTCCAAGGCCTTATAGAAGTTGCCCGGTACGCCTCTCTGTGTATCGTGGGTCGCACCGAAACCATCCAAGGAAAGGCTTACGTTAATATTACAATCCGGGCAGTTCTGGCGGAACCGTTTTACCCATTCGACGATCCGGTCTGGTTTTAAGCCGTTCGTAGGGATGTTCACATCTTTGATATGGTTGTTTTTGTAGAATAACTCCAATATTTCCGGTAGATCCTCACGCAAGGTAGGCTCACCCCCGGATATCCATAATCGATTGAATTGCCCGGCGGTTTCTGATATCTTCTTGATTTCATCGAAAGTGAGGTCGGGTTGCTTCTTATCCATTTCTTGGGCATAGAAACACATTGCGCATTTGGCGTTGCATCGGCCTGTTACGAAAAGGAAGATCGACTCGAGTTTTCTTTCCGTGCTCATTGCCCTGAAAGAACTGGTGGTTCGTTTTTTGTCCATTTTATTTTTGTTTTACCATTTGTCTTATCTGGCGCATGATTTTTTCCTTGTGTTTGATCAACACCCGGAGAAAATAACATAAGAAGCCAAATAAAATACTTATTAGCATATACTATATGATCTTTAAAGGCAAAGATCGACGATAAAATGACGCTAAACAATCTCTATTTGCAGTATTTTATGGTCCATGTTTAAAAGGTAGGTCTATAAACAATTAAAGCCTGTCTCACGACAAGCCCTAACCAAACTTTGTTAACCTTAAATCTAATACTATTATGAAAAAACCACGATGCAAATATACGGACTTTTCAATTCCTGTCAAGGGTTATAATGCTAAATTATGTTTTACGACATATAACAAAAACAAAAAGGCGCCTTTCTTTTAGAGAAAGACGCCTTTTCCATGATATACTAATCAAATATTAGTCTTGTAATTTAGCGCAAATGAACTCGCGGTTCAAACGAGCGATGTTGCTAACGGAGATATTCTTCGGACATTCCATCTCGCAAGCACGTGTGTTCGTACAGTTACCGAAGCCAAGCTCATCCATTTTAGCGACCATAGCTTTGGCACGGCGAGCAGCCTCGACTTTACCTTGAGGCAACAAAGCCAGCTGGCTAACCTTAGCGGATACGAATAACATAGCGGAACCATTCTTACAAGCGGCAGCACAAGCGCCACAACCGATACAAGCGGCAGCGTCCATGGCTAAGTCTGCGTCCTTCTTTGGGATAGGTATCGCATTAGCGTCGGGTACACCACCTGTGTTGACAGATGTGAAACCACCCGCTTGGATGATTTTGTCGTAAGCGTAGCGGTCTACCATCAAGTCGCGGATAACAGGGAAACCTGCGGAACGCCACGGTTCGATCGTGATCGTCTCTCCATCGTGGAAACGACGCATATATAACTGGCAAGTCGTAGCTCCAGTTGCCGGTCCGTGCGGGTGTCCGTTTACATACAATGAACACATGCCACAGATACCCTCGCGGCAGTCGTGATCGAATACGATCGGTTCCTTACCCTCGTTGACCAACTGCTCGTTCAAGATATCCAACATTTCCAAGAAAGAGACACTCTGATTGATCTTCTCAATTTTGTATGTCTCGAACTGTCCTTTCTCCTTCGGACCTCTCTGACGCCAAACCTTAAGTGTTACACTTATATCTTTATCCATGATTCTAATTTTTTCTGAGATTGATGATTATTACTTCTTGTAGTTACGTGTTTGAGGAACAACGAACTCATAGTTCAAATCCTCTTTCAACATGACAGGATCTTTGTCCTCGCCTTGGTACTCCCAGCAAGATACGTACATGAACTTATCGTCATGACGCAAGGCCTCACCTTCTTCTGTCTGGTGCTCCGTACGGAAGTGACCACCACAAGACTCAGCGCGGTCCAAAGCATCGTGTGCCATCAATGTACCGATCTCGATAAAGTCGGCTACACGTAATGCTTTCTCTAACTCGGTATTCAAGTTGTCTGCGTTGCCTGGGATGAATACGTTGCTCCAGAACTCTTTCTTCAAGTCTTTCAGCATCTGGATAGCTTCTTGCAAACCTTTTGCGTCGCGTGCCATACCGATATGTTCCCACATGATATGACCTAGTTTGCGGTGGATAGTGTCTACGGTTTCTTTACCCTTGACGTTCATCAATTTTTGGATACGATCCTTGATGGCCTTTTCTGCCTCGACGAACTCCGGCAGATCCGTGCTGAAGCGAGGAACTTGGATTTGGTCGGACAAATAGTTCTGGATCGTGTATGGTAATACGAAATAACCATCGGCCAATCCCTGCATCAAAGCGGAAGCACCTAAACGGTTCGCTCCGTGATCGGAGAAGTTTGCCTCACCGATAGCGAACAGACCCGGAATGGAGGTCATCAACTCATAGTCAACCCACAATCCACCCATTGAGTAGTGCAATGCCGGGTAGATCATCATCGGAGTCTCGTATGGATTATCGTTCGTGATCTCTTCGTACATATCGAACAAGTTACCGTATTTCTGCTTAACGACCTCTTTACCCAAGCGATTGATCGCGTCGGAGAAATCCAAGAATACGGCCAAGCCCGTGCTGTTCACGCCGAAACCTGCGTCGCAACGCTCTTTAGCGGCACGAGAAGCCACGTCGCGAGGAACCAAGTTTCCGAATGCCGGATAACGACGCTCCAAATAATAATCACGGTCTGCCTCGGGAATATCTTTACCTTTCTTCGTTCCGGCCTGTAGAGCTTTAGCGTCTTCCAGTTTCTTCGGAACCCAGATACGGCCGTCGTTACGCAAGGATTCGGACATCAAAGTCAATTTAGATTGGAAGTCACCTTTCACCGGTACGCAAGTCGGGTGGATCTGAACCATACAAGGATTAGCGAAGTAAGCGCCTTTCTTGTAGCATTGCCATGCGGCGGAACCGTTAGATGCCATAGCGTTGGTTGACAAGAAGAACGTATTAACGTAACCACCCGTAGCTACAACTACAGCGTGAGCGGCGTAACGCTCGATCTTACCTGTAATCAAGTTGCGGGCGATGATACCACGAGCACGACCGTCTACCTTAACTACATCCAACATCTCATGACGAGTGTACATCTTAACCTTACCCAAACCGATCTGACGGCTCAACGCTGAATAAGCGCCTAACAAAAGCTGCTGACCCGTCTGGCCACGGGCGTAGAACGTACGCGATACCTGCGCGCCGCCGAACGAACGGTTGGCCAGCAGACCGCCGTACTCACGGGCGAAGGGAACGCCCTGGGCGACGCACTGGTCGATGATCAGGTTCGAGACCTCGGCCAGACGGTAGACGTTGGCCTCGCGGGCGCGGTAGTCGCCGCCCTTGATCGTATCGTAGAAGAGCCGGTATACGGAGTCGTTGTCGTTCTGGTAGTTCTTGGCTGCATTGATACCGCCCTGCGCTGCGATCGAGTGTGCGCGGCGGGGGGAATCCTGGATGCAGAACACCTTGACGTTGTAGCCCAGCTCGCCGAGCGAAGCGGCTGCGGAGGCGCCTCCCAGACCGGTTCCGACGACGATGATGTCGAGCTTGCGCTTGTTGGCGGGGCTTACGACCTTGATAGCTGCCTTGTGGTTGCTCCACTTGTCTGCGAGAGCGCCGGCAGGAATTTTAGCATCTAATTTTAAAGCCATATCGTTTGTGTGTTTATTATTCTACAAAGGGGGTGATTAGCATGCGCCTGTGATGCAGGGGCAGAAGAAGTAGACGAGCACCACGGCGGCGAATCCGAGGAATATGATCGTGGCCACGATGTTGGCGATGCACTTCAGGCGGGGATACCACGTGTCGTTGGCCCAGCCCACGGTCTGGAACATCGACCATACGCCGTGCGTGAGGTGGAACCACAGGGCGGCGAACCATACGAGGTAGATCACCACGTAGTACCACTGCGAGAAGGTGTAGGCGATCAGCGAAGCTCCGTC
>OLIX01003321.1_pt1 | contig 10599 bp, 9 predicted proteins | sample 1601331 | NCBI WGS metagenome assembly OLIX01 (sample SAMEA2452120, study PRJEB22498) | human gut metagenome | biome: human feces; feature: human gut; material: feces | place: Australia | collected 2012 | reverse complement strand
GTTGAGAATCCAATAGAAGAATTAGAAGATACAACAGAAGTTAGCTTAGAATATGATCCTGAAAAGTTATACAAGAACATGGTTGATGCTAAGGCAGACTGGCTTTATAACTTAGAAGAATGGGACAACCTTTTAACACCTGAAAGAAGAAAGGAACTTTACAAAGAACAGAAACTTTCAGGAACAGTTATAAAGGAAAAGAAAGTTGGAAGAAACGATCCTTGCCCATGTGGTTCAGGAAAGAAATATAAATATTGTTGTGGAAGATAGTTTTCACAAAAAAATAGGCTGTTGCAGTTGCTGCAACAGCCTATTTTTGTTTATAACTATTTATAACCGCTTTCGCAGCTTTTTTCTTTGATTCTGAATGACCAATTATAATATTGTATTCCGTTGCACGGATGGCATTAATTGCCTCTAAAGCCTCGTCGCTTGTTTTTTTCTTAAAAAGAATTGTGGAGCCATCTATTAATGTAAAGTGAAGTGAAAAAGTTGGTTCTTCGCTTTTAGGATTAAGCGAAATATTTCCAAGTCGGTAGCACCACACAATATCATTAAGTGGAAGTATGGAAATCTTGTTTTTTCCAAGGTCTATGCAATAGTTTTCAGTTATATAAATCGAGTTAATCTGTATGTAATTACCAAAACTAAGTTCTGACTCGGCATCGTCAATATATTCTTTTCCAAGCTGTTTGTTTAAAAAAGTGCAAACAGGGTAAAGATATGGATTAACTATTCCCATAATTGCTTCGACTATATTCTTTAATGAAATCAGCATAATAACTATAACAAACCACATAAAAATCATATATTTTATAGGGTGGTAATTAGCATTGCTAATTAAACACTCACCTGTGATTTTTGAAAGGGATTGAGAATCCCAGTTTAAGTCTTTTGAGAATGCATCAAGCATCTCCTTGTAAGAACTGTTGGGCTTTATAACTTTGCCCTTAAAACTGTAATTTGTTAATGTTTTTTTAGGTGTGCTACCTACAGGAAGAATCACAAAAACACATTGATTGTCATTTAGTGCATAATAATATCCGTATTTCTTATTGCCAAATTTTATAAGATTGTAACCTGAGTAATGTAGGGTTTTGGCAGTTACTTTTACGTATTTGTCAGAAAGTCTTACATTATATATATTTGATATGGGTTCGGGATTAAACACTTTAAAAAAAGGAAAAATCATTAACGATAAAATCATAAGAACAAAAGTTATCGTTGGAATGATTAGCCTTTTGGCGGATAAATTACGGATTTCACCAGTAATATTTATCATAAAAAGTTACCTGTTAAATTTACCTTTCATACCTGTTTTTTATTTTATAATTTTAACATATTTTAAATTGTCATAGTCAGTATAATGTAGTGTGAGATTTTTGGCAAGTCTAATGGTTGCGTTTATAAAGTTTTGCTGATAGAATGGTAAGGATTATGGAGGAATAATATGGAAGCATATACGGGTTTTGCACAGGTTTATGATAAGTTTATGGACAATATTGAATATGATAAATGGTGCGAATATTTGGTTAGCATTTTAAAAGAATATGGTGTCAATTATGGTATTGTGTTAGACTTGGGCTGTGGAACGGGCAATATTACGGAACTGTTGGCAGACAAGGGCTACGATATGATTGGCGTGGATTACTCCCAGGAAATGCTTAATATGGCAATTGAAAAAAGAAAAAACGACGGTATATTGTATTTGTGCCAGGATATGCGTGAACTAGATTTGTATGGAACGGTGGCGGCAGTAGTAAGCCTTTGTGATTCCATTAATTATATTACGGAATTCGAAGATTTAGTTACAACTTTTAAGTTGGTTAACAATTATCTTGATCCAGGTGGAATTTTTGTTTTTGATTTAAAAACAATAGAGTTATACAGAAGTATAGGCGAATCAGTAATTGCCGAGGACAGAGAAGACTGCAGTTTTATTTGGGACAATTATTTTGATGAGGAAGATTGTATAAATGAATATATGCTTTCTATTTTTGTTAAAGGTGATGACAATAGATATGATAAATTTAGTGAGGAGCATTATCAGAGAGCTTATACAGTTGAAGAAATCAAAGAAGCTTTGAATCTTGCAGGACTTGAGTTCGTAACTGTTTATGATGCATTTACAAGAAATGAACCTAATAGCGAAAGCGAAAGAATATATGTTGTGGCAAGAGAATGTCAGAAAAATCAAGTTTCGAAATAAAAACTGAAAAAGATATAGATTAAAAATCAAGTTTCGAAATAAAAACTTAAGAAGATATAGATAAGAAAATCAGGAGGAAAAATAAGTGGACTATATAGTAAGAGCAACAGCAGCAAATAGTCAGATTAGAGCATTTGCAATTACATCAAGAGAGATGGTTGAAACAGCAAGACAGCATCATAATACAAGTCCTGTAGCAACAGCAGCTTTAGGTCGTTTGCTTACAGGTGGAGCAATGATGGGCGTTATGATGAAGGGCGACAAGGATATTTTGACAATTATGATGAAGGGGGACGGACCTATTAACGGAGTAACAGTTACAGCAGATTCACACGGAAACGTAAAGGGATATGTTGGAAATCCTAACGTGCTTATTCCTGCCAACTATGCAGGCAAGTTAGATGTAGGCGCGGCAATCGGTTACGGAACATTAACAGTTATTAAGGATATGGGACTTAAAGAGCCTTATTCAAGTCAGGTTCCACTTGGAACAAGTGAAGTTGCAGAAGATTTGACTTATTATTTTGCAACATCAGAGCAGGTTCCTTCAGCAGTAGGCCTTGGGGTGCTTATGTCAAAAGACAATACAGTAAAACAGGCAGGCGGATTTATAGTACAGTTAATGCCTTTTGCAGACGAAGAAACAATTCAGGCATTAGAGGATAGAATCAGCAAAATTACATCAGTTACAGATATGCTTGAAAAAGGTATGACACCTGAAGATATTCTTAAGGAAGTAATGGGCGACATGGATGTTGAGTTTACAGACAAAATCGATACACAGTTTAAGTGTACATGTAGCAAGGAAAAAATTGTAAAGGCACTTGCAGGATTAAGCAACAAAGAATTAGACGAAATAATTAATGATGGCAAGGCAATCGAAGTAAAATGTGATTTCTGTAACACAACATACAAGTTTAGTGTTGAAGAATTAAAAACATTAAGAAAAAAATACTAGACTTTCAAACTTTAGAGTGATAAAATCTTAAAGTAAATAAAGGTATCTCTCAGGAGGTTGAAATGAGTAAAAAAATTAGAAATACAGAAGTTGATCATCTTTTTGATGCAATATTAACATTAGAGAATAAGGAAGAGTGCTATACATTTTTTGAAGATGTTTGTACAGTAAACGAGTTGCTTTCTATTTCACAGAGATATGAAGTAGCCAAAATGTTAAGAGAAGGAAAGACTTATCTTGACATATCTAATGCCACAGGTGCATCAACAGCGACAATAAGCAGAGTCAACCGTTCACTTAATTATGGAAATGACGGGTATGATATGGTACTTGAAAGAGTATTAAAGAAAGATGAATAAAAAGTAAAGGTACGAGATAGAGATTTCGTACCTTTTTCTTTAGGCAAAATTTCAATAATATTCCACTAAATAAGAGAATATTCCACTTTTTTAAAAATTAAGTATGCTATAATGAAAATGAGAAATCCAATATGGAAAAGAAAGAGAGTAGGAGGAAAGATATGAAAAAAAGTAAGAAAAAATTTATTATGTTTGCTATATTAAGCGTTTTGCTAATGGCAAATATGAAAAATGTAAATGCTGGACAAGTTCAGAAGAATGATAAAAGTGTTGCGATTGAGGAGTTAGGAGGTTATTTATCAGGAGTGGACTGTCAAAAGAATGATAAAGTAGAAATAAGTCAGTCTTTTAATGTGGAAAATTCAAAAAACAAAAGTTCTATATTTTTTGTGAAAGTAGCAGATGAAGAGATAGGAGCAATAAATGTTACAGAATACGAAGGAAAAAAATTAACGTCATTTTTATATAGTGAAAATTTTTTTAATGATATAGGAGAAGAGAGAATTAGCGTTGAATCAAATGGCAATGGATTAAGTTTACATAGCAAAAAAGAAACGAAAGTAGTAACAGGTGAAAATGCAGGAAAAACAATAAGAAAGAATAATTCAGATAGAAAATTAAAAAAACGAAAGTTTTCAGATATATCAAAAAATGTAAAATTAAATTCAGATGAATATGAAATAGAGACAGCAAGTATAAATGATAGTGAATATACAACAGATTTTTCATATATAGGAACGCATAAGAAAAAGTATGAAACTATAAAGAATACAAAAAATACGTTAATGTTATACACGACAAAATTAGATTTGATTGCTAATGGAGAAATTAACAATCAGGGACTATGTTGGGCGGCAACAGGGGCTAGCATTATTAATTATAAACGTGGCGGAACGGTTAAATGTAATGCAAGGAAAGTGTATTATGATTTAAAGAAAAAATACAATGCGGATCCAGTTGGAAATATTCAGTGGGAAAAGAGAATGTGGGAGTATTATGCAATATCTATGAAATATGTTGAACATAAATTATCTTTTACAGATGTTTTGTATTTAATGGAAAGCCATAAACCGGTTTTTTGTAGTTTCTTACATAATGAAGAAAACAGTGCAAAAAATTATGCTCATGCAGTAGCTTTGTGTGGATGCTATTATAGAACAGACTTGTAGCGATATTATTATGTTTATATGGATCCTAATATGCCAATGAATGGAGAAAATGTATATGTAGTCAATCATATTTTTCCTTCAGAATTAAATGGAAATACGGGATATAAATTTTATTATAATCCAGGAAATGGAGATATTTATAATAACTGGAGATATGCTTTTTATTAGGAGGGAGTATGAACACAAAAATAAGCGTTGTGATAGTAATGGTGATTATGTTATTTATTTGCAGTCAGGGAAATATTGTTAATGCAGAAACCGTAAAAATTGATACAAACCGATTTAAAACTGTTGTTATTGAAAAGGGTAAAAGTGCAAAATTATGCAATTTGTCAATGAAAAAAATAAAATGGAAAAGCACTAATAAGAAAGTAGCAACTGTTAATAAAAAAGGATTAGTTAAAGCTAAAAAGATTGGCAAGGCAAAGATAACATTAAAGGATCAATATGGTAAGAGAAAGACTATAAATGTGCAGGTGAAAAAGAAATTAAAAAAAGCTACTAATAAGAATGTTACAGTCAAGGTTGTAGAAGGTAATAAAGATTATGTAAAGCTTGAATTAAATAATAAGTCAGACCAATGTATTTTTGTGGCATATCCATACTATTTAATTGTCAAGAATGGTGAGAAGAAAGAGTATGTAAGCAAAAAAGAAATTCTTAATTCTAGGAGACCACCGATAAGTTTAGCACCAGGAAGTAAAGTGCGAATAGGAGTAAGTCTTACTAATTATAATATGATTGAAGGATTAACATATAAGATAGAATGTGAAGTGTTTACTAATCTACAGGAAATCGGAATAGCGGATTATGAAATAACCACAACATTTTGTTATAAGTAGCATGTTAACTGCGTATGATTTATTTTTTTGAAATACATACAGTTAATTTGAATATTCTGAATATGTTTGGTTAACATAACACGGAGAAAATTATAATTTTAATAGAGTGTACCCCGAAAATTAAAGGAAGTGTAATTTTCGGGGTACAAATATTGAAGAAAATATAGTATAAGTGACATATTGGTTAATATAATACATAGAATAAAGATCAATATGTGACAAAAACGTATTTAAAGCAAGAATAAGTGATATAATCAGTTTACATAAAATAAAATCGTACCCCAAAAACAGAAGATTTGAATATGTCTGGGTACGGTGCAGAAAAAGTGCGTGGAACACTACAATTTATTTTTTATCTTTGCCAGTATCACCCTTTGAACTAGGCAAAGAATCAATAAGCTTCTCAATAAGTCTTTTTCTAATATACATATCGTAGCTTAATGTGGCAATTAGCCCGATTGTTTCAATTGATTCACGATCAGAGCTTTCTAAGTCGCCAAAGATGTTCTGAGAATTTTTAAATTCTTTAATCAAAGGCTCAATAAGGTCGCTTTTCTGAACGTGATTTAAGAAAGCGTTAGTTACATCTTCTAATGAATTAGGAATATCATCATTATTGTAATAATCCTTTAGAAGTGGAGTTACAATAGTCTGGATATCGTTTATAGATATAACATTCTTAAAGAAAAAGATTAAGATTAAGATAATCATGTGATCTTTTGAATACTTCTTTTTTTCAGGAGGAGGCAACAGGCGACTTTTGGCGTAGTTGTTAATCATTGTTTTTGTCAAAAGCTTGTCATCATCATGTCTTTTGGATGTGTTGAATTTTCCATTAAGATATGTTGTTACCTGATCCATATATAAAGGAATATTTGGTACCTCCTCCGGTTTGATATAATCAATACGGGAAAGGCTTCCAAGAATGCTGTTTAAAAGATCACTTGTATCAATCGTCATCATATCACCTCTTCCACCCTATTATATAGTTTTTAATACTATTTGTAAATCTTTTTTTTAACGTTCCTGATCACAAGAAGCAACTAGCTTATCGGTGATTGGATCGGTACAAGACAGCTGAGATACTGTTTCGGGAGTGGCCGGTAACAATTGACTTGCGAACGGGTGCATGATATGATAAGAACACCTGTACGAAAAAATGTATTTCCGGAAATATTTCGAGATACATGTAAGAGATGGAGAGGAAAATATGAGTAAATATGATAGTTTGAATGCGATGCAGCAGGAAGCGGTATTCCATACCGAAGGTCCGGTTTTGATTCTTGCCGGTGCCGGATCTGGAAAAACCCGTGTCCTGACACACCGAATCGCATATTTGATAGAAGAAAAAGGGATTAATCCGTGGAATATTATGGCAATCACTTTTACTAATAAGGCAGCACAGGAGATGCGGGAAAGAGTGGATCAGATTGTGGGATTTGGTTCCGAAAGTATCTGGGTCAGTACCTTTCATTCCAGCTGTGTGCGGATGCTTCGCAGATATATCGATCGACTGGGGTACGATAATAATTTTACGATCTACGATACAGATGATCAGAAAACAGTAATCAAAGAGATCTGCAAGCGGTTAAACATCGATACCAAGCAGTTTAAAGAGCGAACATTGATGGCAGCAATTTCTTCCGCCAAAGACGAACTGGTATCTCCGGCAGAATATAAACTGCAGGCTTCGACTGCTTCCGGCTATGGTGCGCAGACGATTGCCCGTGTGTATGAAGCGTATCAGAAGCAGCTTCGTCAGAACAACGCGCTGGACTTTGATGATCTGATTGTAAAAACAGTGGAACTGTTTCAGTCATGCCCGGATGTGCTTGACTATTATCAGGAACGGTTCCGTTATATCATGGTAGACGAGTATCAGGATACCAATACTGCCCAGTTCAAATTTGTAAGTCTGTTGGCAGAGAAATATAAAAATCTCTGTGTAGTCGGTGACGATGATCAGTCCATTTACAAGTTCCGGGGTGCCAATATCGGAAACATTCTGGGATACGAAAAAGTATTTCCACAGGCAAAGGTTATCAAACTGGAACAGAATTACCGTTCTACACAGAATATTCTGAATGCGGCGAACGAAGTGATTAAAAATAATGAGGGGAGAAAAGACAAGACCTTATGGACGGCAAATGAAGAAGGAGCTCCCATTCATTTCCGTCAGTTTCAGAATGGGTATGAAGAAGCAGAATATATTGCAGGTGCGATCAGCCAGAAAGTCCGGGAAGGAATCTATGATTACAAGGACTGTGCGATTTTGTATCGTACCAACGCCCAGTCCCGTCTGTTTGAGGAAAAATTCCTGATTGCAAATATTCCGTATAAGATCGTAGGCGGTGTAAACTTCTATGCGAGAAAAGAAATTAAGGATCTGCTCGCTTATATGAAGACCATTGATAATGCGAAAGACGATGTAGCAGTCAAAAGGATCATCAATGTACCAAAACGTGGTATCGGTGCGGCAACTCTCGGAAAGGTGCAGGATTATGCGGATGCTTATGGTATCAGTTTTTATCAGGCACTTCGACAGGCGGAAGAGATCCCGACACTTGGTCGTGGAAGTGCAAAAGTACGTCCGTTCGTGGAATTCATTCAGAAATTCCGTAGCCAGATAGAGTATCTGTCGGTAAAAGAGTTGCTGGAAAAGCTGATTGAAGAGACAGGTTATGTGAAAGAACTTGAAGCAGAAGATACGGATGAAGCAAAAGCACGTATCGAAAATATCGATGAGTTGATATCCAAAGCAGCGTCTTACGAGGATGAGGCAGAAGATCCAAGTCTGTCCGGATTTCTGGAGGAAGTGGCACTGATAGCAGATATCGATTCGGTGGAAGAGAGTGATAACCGCGTACTTTTGATGACTCTGCACAGCGCGAAAGGTCTTGAATTTCCGAATGTCTATCTGGCGGGTATGGAAGATGGTATTTTCCCGGGGTATATGACAATTGTAGGAGATGATCCGCAGGATATGGAAGAAGAAAGACGTCTCTGCTACGTGGGAATTACAAGAGCAATGAAGGAACTGACGTTGAGTGCGGCACAGCAACGTATGATCCGTGGAGAAACACAGTATAACAAGGTATCCCGTTTTATCCGGGAGATACCACGGGAACTGGTAGAACTTGGAAGAGAGCCGAAAGCGCGAAGGATTACAAAGATGCCGGAGCCATCCAGCAGTTATGCAAAGATGCGTCAGACCTACCAGAAGACCAGCTTTTCCCCAAAACAGTTTGAAGTTAAAAAATCACAGGGACTTGCTTATGGTGTGGGAGACACAGTGCGCCATATCAAATTCGGAACCGGAACGGTGCAGGCGATCGTTGATGGGGGCAAGGACTATGAGGTCACCGTAGATTTTGATAAAGCCGGAACAAAGAAAATGTTTGCATCCTTTGCAAAATTAAAGAAAATAACAGAATAAATTTTTGTGGTAAAATCACAGGGATAGTGGTATAATAATACTAGTTTTTGGAAGCTATGCTTTTAGAGAAAGGACGGTGTTTAACATGAATAAACTTGACGAGTTAATGGCCTTGCTGCAAAAGCAGGAAAAAGAAGAAGAAAAATGCAAAAACACAGTAATGTGGGTACTGGCAATTATAGGTGCCGTTGCGGCAGTGGCAGGTATTGCATACGCAGTGTACCGTTTTTTCACACCGGATTATCTGGAAGACTTTGAAGATGATTTCGATGATGATTTTGACGATTACTTTGAAGATGAAGATAACGAAGAAAATTAAAATGTGAATACACAAAACGGCAGGAAAGCTTCGGAGGAGACCCCGGAGCTTTTCTTCGGTTAAAAGCTGCAGACAGAAAGAACAAGAAGAAAGGACAGCAGATGAAAAAAGGCGAAGTATATGAGGGAATCATTGAACAGATAGAATTTCCGAATAAAGGAAAGGTAGTGGTGGACGGACAGACGGTGATCGTAAAAAATGGAATGCCTGGGCAAAAAGTTCGTTTTATGATCAATAAAAAAAGGGGCGGCAGAGTAGAAGCAAGGCTTCTGGAAGTGTTAGAACCATCACCGCTTGAAACGAGAAAACCGGTCTGTTCCATCTTTCCGCAGTGTGGAGGATGCATGTATCAGACCATGGATTACAGCCACCAGTTGGAGATGAAGCAGGAGCAGATCCGCAGACTCCTGGACACAGCGATCAAAAACGGTGGGCAGGTGGATGAAAACGGAAACCCGGATTATGTTTTTGAGGGAATCAAGGGAAGTCCTACAGAATTCTGTTACCGCAATAAGATGGAATTCTCGTTCGGAGATGCCGAAAAAGACGGCCCGCTGACACTGGGACTCCATAAAAAGGGAAGTACCTATGATGTGCTGACCGCATCCGACTGTAAGTTGGTACATGAAGATCTGACGAAGATTCTGACCTGTGTGCTGGATTACTGTAAGGAACAGGGATTTACCTATTATCATAAGATGCGCCATGAGGGATATCTGAGGCATCTGCTGCTGCGTCGGGGAAATACGACCGGGGAGATCCTGATCAATCTGGTAACGACTACGCAGCTGAATCCTGATCTTTCTGAACTGGTGGAACGTCTTATGGCGCTTTCTCTGGAAGGGAAGATCGTGGGAATCCTGCATATTCTGAACGATTCACTGGCAGATCTTGTACAGAGTGATGAGACCAGAGTGCTGTATGGACAAGATTATTTCTATGAAAATCTTCTGGGACTGAAGTTTAAGATCACGCCGTTCTCCTTCTTCCAGCCGAATTCTCTCGGCGCGGAAGTGTTGTATGAAACTGCACGAAGCTATATTGGGGATACCAGAGACATGACGGTCTTTGATCTCTACAGCGGAACCGGTACGATTTCACAGATCCTGGCAGCAGTGGCGAAAAAAGTGATTGGTGTGGAGATCGTAGAAGAAGCCGTTGTGGCAGCCAGGGAAAATGCTGAGAGAAACGGCATCAAAAACTGCGAATTTATCGCCGGTGATGTGCTGAAAGTGCTTGATGAGATTGAAGAAAAACCGGATTTTATCGTACTGGACCCGCCGCGGGACGGTATCCATCCGAAAGCT
>OLIX01003314.1_pt1 | contig 10615 bp, 10 predicted proteins | sample 1601331 | NCBI WGS metagenome assembly OLIX01 (sample SAMEA2452120, study PRJEB22498) | human gut metagenome | biome: human feces; feature: human gut; material: feces | place: Australia | collected 2012 | reverse complement strand
GGAGATGGTCACTACTTGCCAGGGCAGAAACTTTCCGCTGTCCTGTATAGCCTTTTTTGCCGCCATTTCCAGACCGCCGCAACAGGGTACTTCCATGCGCAAAATAGTCACGGACTGAATATCATTGTTCCGCAGAATCTCCGTCAGTTTCTCACTGTAGTTCACCGCATCCAACTTTGGGCAGCCGATCAGCGTCACTTTACCGCGAATGAATTCTTTGTGGAAATTCGCGTAGGCATAGGCGGTACAGTCTGCCGCAATAAGCAGCTTCGCTCCGTCAAAGTAGGGTGCCTGCAACGGTGCCAGTTTGATCTGTACCGGCCAGTTGCGCAGCTGAGATTTGATTGCATCATTGGCGTTACTGTATTCCGCCACTGCCGCTGCATCTTCCTTCTGGTTCATCTGTCGTATACGGCTTCCCGGGCATCCCCCATGCGGAATCTGCATACCCTCCCGCTGCATTTTTTCCTGTTGTTTTAACTGCTGTGCCTGTTTCACTGCCGCCTCATCATAGGCAGGTGCCTCCCGCTCTTCGAAAGTAATAGCTCCCGTCGGGCATCCGGGCAGACAGTCACCAAACCCATCACAGAAATGCTCTCTGACCAGCTTTGCCTTGCCATCAATAATATCTATCGCACCCTCATGACATGCAGACGCACAAATACCGCAGCCATTGCATTTTTCTTCATCAATATGAATGATTTTTCGGATCATATTTTCCTCCTCGATTTCTCTATGCTCTTAGCTTGTCTCTAAATCATCCGTTACTTTTCTAAACATCTGACCTTAATTATTCGTCCTATGTTTCATCACAAGATCAATATTGCAAAATCCAGAATTTCATTATGTTGTTTTTCCAACAAAGAAATCCAAACAAACGGTATTTTGCACAAACCTCAAAAGAGAACCGCATTTTTTCTACAACTCAGAAAGATACTGTCAGCTGCATCTTGAATCTCTCCTCACCGTATACTGCGTGAGGGATATCCTTGGGCATGATCAGAGTCTCGCCCTCTTCCACGTAGAATACTTCGCCGCCTACGGTGAATCTGCCCTTGCCTTCCAAAACGGTTACCATAGCATCACCGCCTGCTGCATGGGTGGAGATTTCCTCGCCCTTGTCAAAGGAAAAAATCGTCATACTCACATAGTCGTTCTGTACAAGAGTCTTGCTGACTACCTGCCCCTCCTGGTATTTCACCAGCTCCTTCAGATTTAATTTCGTCTGTTTTTCAATATTTTTATACATCGTTATCCTTCCTTTCCTGAACTCTCCTTGACTTTCTGAGGGGATTATACTAGAATCATCCCATCAAGTATGTTGGTTTTCCAACAAAAGGAGATTTTATTATGAGCAATCCTCTTTTTCAGAACATTTTACCCGAAGATATTCCCATTATGCTGAAGCGACTGCACGCCTATACAAAATCCTATCCAAAGGAGGCGTATATCAGGCATGCCGGTGATCCGGCGGATTTTATCGGAATCATTGAATCAGGTTCCATTCACATATTGCAGGATGATTACTACGGCAACCGTAATATCACCGCTTCCATCTCCGAGGGTTCCCTGTTCGGGGAGGCCTTTTCCTGTGCCGGGATTCCTTATCTTCCTGTGGATATCGTGGCTGCGGAGGATTGCAATATTATGTTTTTAAATGGGAAAAAGCTGTTAAATACCTGTGACAACGGCTGTGAGTTTCACCATACCCTGATCCGAAATCTCTTGGGGATCGTGGCACAAAACAACATGTATCTGAACCAGAAAATCAAATATACCTCCCGCAAAACCACCCGAGAAAAACTAATGGCGTACCTGACCGATCAGGCAAAAATGAAAGGTTCCAACGATTTCACCATCTCCTTCAACCGTCAAGAACTGGCGGATTATCTGGGAGTAGAAAGAAGCGCCATGTCCGCGGAACTCGGCAAGCTTACAAAGCTTGGGATCCTGCAGACACAGCGCAGTCATTTCACATTATTAAAACCTTTAGACTAATCCGGATAAAATTCCGCTATCACCTTCTTCAATACAGTTGCCGATTGCTGCAGTTCTGACAGTTCTTTCTCATTTAATTCAATGGGCACCACCGTCTCAATACCGTTTTCATCCACCACAGCGGGAATGCTTAACACCACATTCTCCAGTCCGTACTCTCCCGTCATCAGGCTGGATACCGGCAGAATGGACTGCTCATTACGGACAATTGCTGCGCAGATCCTGCATACCGCCATGGCAATTCCGTAATAGGTTGCGTGCTTTCTCGCAATGATCTCATAGGCACTGTTTTTCACACTGTTAAATATTTTCTCCATGGATGCCTCATGGTCATAATGTCCCCGCAGTTCACAGAAATCGTTGATAGGCATGCCACCGACTCTCGCCTCACTCCAGGCTGCCAGTTCGCTGTCTCCATGCTCGCCGATAATAAAGGCATGAATACTTCTGCTGTCCACTCCCAGATGTTCTCCCAGTTCATACCGGAATCTGCCGGTATCCAATACCGTTCCGGAGCCGATGACCCGGTTGGCCGGATAGCCGGATTCCTTCAGGGCTATATAAGTCAGAATGTCTACCGGATTGGAGACAATGAGCAGGATTCCTTCAAAGGGTCTCTTTTTGATTTCCCCGATAATGGACTTCATAATGGCACTGTTTTTCCGGATCAGATCCAGTCTCGTCTCGTCGGGCTTCTGGTTGGCACCGGCGGTGATCACAATGACTGCGGCGTCCGTAATATCATCATAAGTACCCGCATAGATCTTCATGGGGCTGGCAAATGCCATGCCATGACTGATATCCATAGCTTCTCCTTCCGCACGATCATGATCGGCATCGATCAATACCATTTCCGAAAAAAGCTTACTCTGCATCAGGGCAAACGCGGAAGAAGATCCCACAAATCCGCAGCCCACTACAACTACCTTTCTACTGTCAATACTCATAATTCTGACCTCCTGTCATTTACTTTATCACTTTTTCAAAATCAGATGCCGGATGTTTACACAATGGACAGATAAAATCCTCGGGCAGTTCCTCTCCCACATACTCATAGCCACAGATGGTGCAGCGCCATACTGTCTGACCGTCCACAGTCTTCCCTGTATCTACCGGCTTGGGTTTTACATTTTCCTGATAATACTCATAGTTTGCGGATGGCTCTTCACTTAATACTTCCATCTCCGTCACTTCTCCGATGAACATAGTATGAGATCCCAGATCCACGGTCTGAGTAACTTTCACTGCAATGTATGCGTTAGTGCCTTCTGTGATATAGGGCACGCCGTTCTCTGCATTTTTATATGCTGTATAATCCGCAAATTTATCCACTTCTCTGCCTGACTGAAAACCAAACCGCTCATACAACGGAAACTCTGCCGTTCTGCTGAGTACGGATACATTAAATACACCGGTGTTTAACAGCATATCGTGGGTATAGTTTGCCTTGTTAATGCAGATGCAGATCTGATTCGGAGTGGAAGCTGCCTGGATCGCGGTATTGACGATACAACCGTTTATCTTCTCTGCATCCCGTGTGGTTACAATGTATAATCCGTAGCTTAACTTGTACATTGCCTTATGATTCATATAACTTCTCCTTTTCTCCTGTGAGTTGTTTTCTTTTAGTATCTCTTACATAACACAATTTATTTACTTTGTATTTCTCTTTTCGTATCTCTTATGTATTTCATACCCTGATTATAGCGTAACTGTAATTATCTGTCAATAATAATAGTAATGATTCTTATTTTATATTTAAAATAACACCGATAGCCTAAGATATCGGTGTTTCTCACTTTTATAAATATTGTACGTTCCTCTTAGTAGGTCACCACGTTGTGATATACTCTGTAATACCCATCCCCGAGGTCTACCAACTGCAGCTGAATCACAAAGTTCTCCATGCCAAGCTTTTTCAGCACCTCCGCTACATATCCCTGCTCGTAGGCTCCGGTATTATACGCCTGCTCAATGGTACTCCACAGACTCTTGGAAACCACATTGTCAAAATGCTGATCTCCGCTCCCCAGAATGCTTAACTGTGTAATACAGTTTGCATAATAAGAGTTTAAATCCGTCACAGCGTCACTTCTGGGAGCCGGTGTGGCTACAGTACCGCTGTCGGAGCTTCCGGTATTACCGCCGGGATATCGCAGGGGTTCCTGGGGATTCGGATTGATGTAATCGCTCAGACTGTTTTCAGGCTGATCCGGCAGCGTTACCGAAACACTTCCATCTGTACCTATATTGCTGGGATTTCCGATTGCCTCTGCTGTCTCTGTTACAGTCTCCGCATTATTTCCGTTTCCATACAGCCTCTGTGCCAGAGCATCGGTCATATCCGGATTCAGTGCAAATACCAGGATACCGCCACATAACAGCAGGCAGATCACTGCAATCCCTATTATGATCTTATTGATTATTTTCATTATCCTCTACCTCGTCTGCACTAAGCAGTCCCTCTGCCGAATAGCGGTTTGTTGCATTCCACAGGATCCATTCCTCATAACCGGCATCATAGACTGCCTGAATCTGTTCCCTGATCTGTGTTCCGTTATAGGAAATATGCCCCGGAACCCAGGTGGCAGTAAATGCCTGCAGCCAGGGTCTCACCACAGCCCGCTCTGCCTCCGGAATCTCCTGCAGTTCTTCGACAGAACCCTGCATTGCCGCCAATACCGTCTCATAAGGATTCGCATCCGGTACCTTCAGTCCGAATACCCCGTTCGCATAATGAGAGGGATACACCATGGGACTGATGGCATCCACGGTCTGTCCCAGCGCCATGTAATCCTGCCCTACCGTCTGCACGTCGGTCTCACTTCCGATGATAGTGCCGAAGACATCCGCCGTAACCACGCATCCCTTTTCATGCAGTCTGTCTCCTGCATAGGCAAGAAAATCCTGTATTGCCTGCCTCTTCGGATAGGCATCCATATCCACACCGTAGTCCGCCACATTGGCATCTGATCCCACCGGAAAACGCACATAATCGTACTGGATCTCATCGAATCCAAGGTCTGCTGCCATCTCGGCAAGTTCTGTCAGATATTCCCAGACCTCCTGCCTGTATGGATTCACCCATGCCAGGCCGTTGGCATCCGTCACCGGCTTGCCGTCCGGTTTGGTCAATGCCAGTTCCGGTCTCGCCGCCGCCAGAATGGGATCCTTGAAACATACGATCCTCGCAATGGTATAAATATTATGATCCTTCAGTTCCTGCATCAAAGCCTGAATATCCCGGATGTAGCACACTCCTGCCTGCATTTCGGATATCTGGTCCAGTACGGGAATGTTCTGTGTAATCTCCTCATTCATCAGCCGGAACGTCACATTTCCTTCATCATTTTTCACATCAATGACCATAGCGTTCAGTTCCGTCTCATCCACCAGCCCGATCAGCTCCTCCATTCCGGCGCTGCCGGCCTTAGGACCGGTGACATAAATGCCTTTCACTTTCGTCCGGTCCACCATGCGGTCCGCAGTAGTCAGCTCCTGGGGAACCGGGGCAGGCTCAGGGGTCACTTTATTCGTCTCCTCCGCAGTTTTTTGGGCTGCAGCATCTCCACCCGTGACATCCGATGCCGTTTCCCCGGCAGCGGTCACCTCAGCAGGATCCACCGTTGCCGCAGCTTCTATTCCATCACTTCCTATTCCATTCCCTGTTAACTCTATCTCATTGTCTGTTCCGCAGCCGCTCATACTAAATATCAGCATAATCCCCGCCGCCAGAAGCCTCTTCCCCAGACTCTTGTTTCGTATCATCAGTATTCTCCCTACATACCGACGGTTGGTCATATTTTCTTCGGCTTTTTTTACCGCCGGAATACTGTTATCAGATTTTTCCCATGGTCTACTCTTCCTCCGGATAGGTCAGTCCCCACTGTTTTCGGATCTCTGTCATCATGCGCATGACATCTTCCGTATAATTTAGCTTCATGACCTCCGGTTGTCCGGCAATTGCCCGCTCCATATCCTCTACCTCATAGACGAGGGCATCCGCTGTGGCTCCTGCCCGGAGCTCCTCAGTATGACCGTCCTCCGTGTAGGTGATCACTGCCTTCTGTCCTCTGGGATATTCATACATCTCTACATAAGCCTTGTCAAAAGAGAGCATGCCCCGCTTGGGCTGCTTGGCATGCAGAGATAATGTCACTGTTGCCATTTCCTTTTTCGGATTCATTAAAAGGATACCCGCCTGCTCGTCCACTCCCGTGGGTGCAAATTTCACCTGAGAGGCGATCTGATCCGGACAGGAGCTTAAGAACATTCTTACAAAAGAGAGCGCATATACGCCGATATCCAATAATGCACCGCCCGCCAGATTCCGGTTGAAGAACCGGTTCTTCATGTCATATTCCTTATAGCTTCCGAAGTTCATCTGTATCACGCGAAGTTCTCCGAGGTCTCCCGCATCCACTCGTTTTAACAATTCCTTATAGATTGGCATATGATAGATTGTCATAGCTTCCGCCAGAACTACGCCGTGCTCCTTCGCCAGCTGCATGGCTTCTTCCAGCTCTTCGGAGTTTAACGTAATGGATTTCTCGCACAACACATGCTTACCTGCTGCCAGAGCTTTTCGTAAAAATTGAATATGCGTATTATGAGGCGTAGAGATATAGATGATATCCACCGCAGGATCCGTACAGACCTCCTCAAAACTTGTAAATACATTCTGCACACCGTATTTCTTTGCAAAAGCTACTGCTTTCTCCTGCGTACGGTTCACGACACCATACAGCTTCTTCCCTCTTTTTTCCATAGCCTGTGCCAGTTCATTGGCTATGACACCGCAGCCTGCACTCACCCAGTTTGCCATCTATTCTCTCCCTTCCTTTCCACGTATTTTATTCTCATACATTTTAGTATCTGCTTCATTTACGATCTTGCGAATATCCACACCACAGCCTACTGCCCAGCCCACTGCGCTGGAGATCGGTATGTCTCCCTGCCCATCTTTTTCCATGAGATCGGCTTTTACAGTCTCTATCATGGACTCTATCTCGGTTTCCACCGGATTCTCGATAATCATAACAAACTCATCCCCGCCCACACGATAAACCTTGCGTCTGTCCGTCGACAATTCATACAGTACGGAGGATAATGTCTGAATCAGAACATCGCCGGCGGCGTGCCCGTATTTATCATTGACATATTTTAAATTATTCACATCCCAGAAAATAGCAGCCAGTCTGTGTACCTCCGGATAATACGTCTCGATCATTTCCTCATATTTGTTCTTATTGTACACATGCGTTCCCAGGTCAGTCTCTTTGCGATAAGTCAGATCCGCGATTCTTTGTGCATCCTCATGGCTGCTGATACTGATATAACACAGGATGACAGTGAACATCAAAAGAATCACTGCCCGGGGCAGCGCGCCGTAGAACAGGATCACGAACAACGGATCCGGCTCAACGCCAAACTGCAGTGTTCCAGCCTCCCACTGTTCCAGATACCAGTCTCTGGTGTGATTACTTCCCAAAAACAGGTTCAGATCACAGATTCCATGGTAGAATCCCGCCACCATGCTGATGGTCATGGTCACATCGTTCACTGCATAAGTGATCCAAAGCGTCTGTTTCTTCCGATACTGCACTGCCAAAAGTAAAGGCAATACATAGATAAGCACCGCATGAAAAGACAAAAAGGCGGCGAAGATCGCAGAGATCACGCAGATCAGTGTTAAAAACACATATTTTACCCAATGCTTCGACAGATCTACTTTTTTGTATATGTACAAAACAGGAATACCCATGACCATGGACAATCCAACCGCCATGGTAAAGATTCCGGCATCCACGATAAAAATACGCGTAAGCGTCAGCAGCCAAAGCACCAGCATGGTCACAACAATCCAAAAATATCCCTTTAATGTCCGCAAATTCGAGTTAATCTCCTGCTGATGTAATTCCTGATTATACTGTTCCTGATAATTTTCCATCATAATACCCTGTTTCTCTACCATTTATGATTCCTGTGCATGAACGCATGTCAATTATAGTATAACATATTCCGCGCTTTTTTACATTTATTATTTTCCTACATCAAAAAACCCATGATTCTTACGAACCATGGGTTTTCTTATATTGTAATACCTTCTCTAATATTTCAATATAGTCGGATCCTACTTATCAGCAATAGCAGCCTGTGCTGCCATTGCCAGTTGTAGGACTCTCGATCAGGCTAACTGTTGGATCATTTTTTCGACCCTCGACCTGTAATTTCAAGTCATCATCGACTATATTCAATTTCCATACAAAACAGTCTGGATATACGATTATTTCCTTTACAAAAGCATCTATCACTTCTTCAGGTATGCTATGTGTTGAGAAATTAAAATTCTGTTCCAACCCATACTTTAATACCTGTAAGCGTTGATCATATTCTTCATCCGAAACTTCTTCGTCTATCTGATATGACTGTAGCATTTTCTGCCACTTTTCTTTTTCCTCAAACAAGCTCTTTTTCTTCTCGTCGAATTTTGCTTTGTCGATTTCCCCTGCCATTCTCATATCAACCAGATTATCGAATTTCTTATCTATAATCGCAATCTTTCGCTGCGTTTCTTCTATCTCACTTTGAAAATCAATATCCCTATCATCTTTAAAGTGTTCTTCCAGCATTTCATTTGCGATTTCTATAATTCCATTTCTGTCTTGCCAAAACTTCTGAAAGATTATATCTGCCATTGCCCCCAATTTCCATCCCGGAACCATCGGTGTATCACAGATACCTTCTAAATCAAGTCCTTTCTTTTTTCGAGTGGCAATACTTCCAGTTCTCACCTGTGAATAGCATTGATAACAATACTGTGGAATGCCATTTACTCTGCGCCAAACCCGCCTATTCATAGATGCTCCACAATAGCATTTCAACTTTCTGCACCAAACATCATTGGCTTTATGCTTTCCCCTGCGTCCTCTATTATTAACAGAAAATGATTTAGAATCAAGCATTTTTCTTACTTTTTCAAATTCTTCTTTAGTAACAATAGGCTCATGTGAACCTTCTACTGCAATTTGCTCTACTTCTCCCCAATTCTTAACCTTCTTTTGCTCCAGATAATCCGGAACGTATTCTTTCCTATATAATATAATTCCACAATAAAATGGATTATTCAATATCCTACTTATATAAGATGAATACCAATGTGTCAATCCAGTTGAAGTCTTTCTCCCTGCCGCTTCGAGTGCGAATTGAATTTTTCGCATTCCCATACCATCTAAATACATATCATAAATCATGCGAACAGTTTTGGCTTGCTCTTCGTTAATGATAAAATCTTTTCCTACTTTATCATACCCCAAAATATTTCCATTTCCATATATAACACCATTTTGGAAGGAAATCTTCTGCCCCGCCTTTACTCGAACTGATGTTTTTTTACTCTCGTTCTGAGCAAGTGTTGCCATAATAGTCAATCGAAGCTCGCCATCCTCATCATTCATTGTCCAAATATTGTCTTCAGTAAAATATACTTCTACACCATATTTTTTCAACGTTCTTGTCTGTTGTAACGTATCAACAGTATTTCTGGCAAAACGAGAAACCTCTCTGGTAACAATGAGATCAAATGCTCCATTTTTAGCATCTTCCATCATTTCGAGGAAACTCTGTCTTTTATTAACGGATGTTCCAGTAATACCTTCATCAATGTATCTCTTGTATAATTTCCATTCAGGATGATATTGGAATAAATTATCGTAATACTGCACTTGGTTTTCCAAAGCTGATATTTGTGCTTCATGCTCAGTAGACACTCGTGCATATATTGCAACTAATCTCTCCTTCATCGTATTCTCCTCTTTTATTTTTCCTACATTGTTTCTACGTTTTTATATTAACATAGATAGTCCCTATTTTCAAGCGAAACTTTCTTCTCTGTGTCACTTCTGATATTTCTAAAAACAAACTCAGATATTTTTCCCTGATTATATAGGCTTTTAACAAGTGCTAACGCAATAATTCGCTCCATATCATTCTTTTGCTTTATATTTCTTTTTTCTTTGTTCACCATAAACTCCTTTCACTTATTATGCACCTTATCTGCCAATGACAACCCACACCCCATTGCAGGCTCTCATCGGCAGATAAAAATGCAATACAGGTGGCAGGTCATTACTCTGCCCACATCGGTCTTGCACCGTCATTCAAATTGACCGGACTGCAAATCTCTTTACAATCCGGAAGTATCATTATTACAGATATGCTTCATCGCCCTGTGTTACTGCCACACATTTTGTCAGATTTTTCTCGCTCCATACCTTTGCTTCAATGTCATGTTTCAACACTTCTTCGCGTTCACCCTTAAAAGAGCAGGTACATCTTTGCGAACCTACCTAGTGGCTCGGCATATCCTCACGTCCTGTATGCAAAAATATTCAGTTGTCAAGGTACAACGCTGCATCATTTCCAATCAATGAATAGAAAGGGAACTTTCTGATCGGATGCTATGCAACTTCAAAAGCCAATATTTTTGTAATCAGCTTGGTTTCCAGTCTGCGACGCAGCGTTTCATCAATGCAGTAATGCACCTGTCCACTTTCGTCATACAACTTTCTGGTAGACAATTTGATTATGTATCCCTCATAGTGTTTTAACACTGTAT
>OLIX01003301.1_pt1 | contig 10646 bp, 10 predicted proteins | sample 1601331 | NCBI WGS metagenome assembly OLIX01 (sample SAMEA2452120, study PRJEB22498) | human gut metagenome | biome: human feces; feature: human gut; material: feces | place: Australia | collected 2012 | reverse complement strand
GATATAATAAATGATGCTGAGTCACTTGTTTATAAAGTAGAGCAAGGTCTTGATACTTCAAAATCTGGTTTAGACAGAAGTAAAAAGTCTGAAATAAAAGGCAATTTAAGAAATCTAAAAAGATTAGTTAGAAAAGCAAAACCAGATAAAATCAACAATACAAAGATAAGTGAAATTAGACAAGTAAAAGACGATTTAGAAAATAGTGCAAGAGAGATTATATAACAAAATATATATTTAGATTTAATATATCAACTATAAATTAATTTAAATACGAATAATAGATGAAATGAATATTTTAAAAATCAAAATAAAATGTCGAAAAATCTATTGACAATTATCTTATACTCATATATTATTAATAGCATAACAAGTGAACAAACTCTTATCAAGAGTGGTGGAGGGACTGGCCCTGTGAAACCCAGCAACCAATATTTTTAATATATGGTGCTAAATCCTGCAACTTTTTTAGTTGAAAGATGAGTATAAACAGATTATGATAGCCTGAGTTTATACTCGGGCTTTTTTAATACTTGAAAAAGAGAATAAATATAGAAAATACGATATAGTTTTACAGAAATATAAAAATTTTACAAAATATATAAAATTGTCTAAATAAAAGAAAAATTTTATATATTGCTAGAAAGGAAGAAATTCAATGATAAAGATACAAAATCTTAATAAATATTATGGAGATGTACAGATATTAAAAAATGTAGATATGGAAATTTCAAAAGGTGAAATTTTCGGGATTATCGGACATAGTGGAGCTGGAAAATCAACTTTACTTAGATGTATAAATGGACTTGAAGATTATAGAGATGGAAGTCTTACAGTAGAAGGACAAGAAGTAAAAGATTTAACTGAAAAAGAAATAAGGGAACTTAGAAAAAACTTAGGAATGATATTCCAACATTTCTCACTATTAGAGAGAAAAACAGTATTTGAAAATGTTGCATTACCTCTAGAATGTTTTAAATATTCAAAAGCAGAAATTGAAAAAAGGGTTATGAATTTACTTGAATTAGTAGGACTAGCAGATAAAAGAGATGCGAAACCTAGAAACCTAAGTGGTGGTCAAAAACAAAGGGTTGCAATAGCAAGAGCATTAGCGCTTGAACCAAAAGTTTTACTTTGTGATGAAGCAACTTCAGCATTAGACCCAAATACAACAAAATCAATCTTAGCTTTATTACAAGATATAAATGAAAAAATGAATATAACAATAATCGTCGTAACTCACCAAATGGAAGTTGTAAAACAAATTTGTACAAAGGTTGCAGTTATGGAAGGCGGTAGAGTTTTAGAAATAGAAAATACAGAAGATTTATTCTTAAATAATACAGCTGGATTAAAAGCATTAATGGGAGATGAGCAAATAGTTCTTCCTGAGGGAACAAATATAAAAATAATATTCCCTAAAGAAATTGCAAATCAAAATATAATAACAAATATGGCGAGAACATTAGATTTCGATTTTAATATAAGTTATGGAAAACTAGAAAAATTCAGAGAAGATGTCCTTGGATCTTTAATAATAACAGTAAAAGACCACTATGCAAATGCAGTTAAGAGATATCTTGATGAAAAAAATATTAAGTGGGAGGAAATAAAAAATGACAAATAAAACAACATTACATCAGTATTTGACAGAAATACTAGGAGATGCATTTTTACAAACAATGTATATGATAATTGTACCGACTATAATCGCTACAATTTTAGGATTTATATTAGCAATAATATTAGTACTTACTAAACCAAAAGGATTAAAACCAAATAAATATGTATATTCAGTAGTAGGATTTGTGGTAAACATAGTTAGAAGTTTCCCATTCATCATATTATTAGTAGCTTTAATACCATTTACTAGATTCTTAATCGGAACAAGTATAGGTGAGACAGCAGCAATAGTTCCAATAACTATTGGTGCGGCACCATTTATAGCAAGAATAATAGAAAATGCTTTAAACGAAGTTGATGAAGGATTAATAGAAGCAGCAAAATCTTTTGGAGCAACAAAAACACAAATAATATTTAAAGTTATGATAAAAGAAGCAATGCCTTCTATAGTATCAGGAATTACACTTTCAATAATATCAATATTAGGATATACAGCAATGGCAGGTACTGTTGGAGCTGGAGGGCTTGGTAAAGTTGCTTTAGTATACGGTCACCAAAGATTCGATACAGCAGTTATGATATACGTTGTAATAACATTAGTTATAGTAGTACAAGCTATACAAATGTTAGGTGACTATGCATATAAGAAATTAAAATAAGAAATATTAAAAGTAAAATAATTATTATTTAAAATAAAGTTATAGGGAAAACAGGAGGAGTCAAAATGAAGTTAAAAAAATTAGCAAAAGTATTATTAGTATCAACATTAGCAGTAGGATTATTAACAGGTTGTTCATCAGGAAGTAAAGATGATAAAACTATTAAAGTTGGAGCATCTCCAACACCACATGCAGAAATATTAGAAGCAGCAAAACCATTATTAGAAAAGGAAGGATATAAATTAGAAGTTAGCACATATGATGATTATGTATTACCAAATGATGCATTAGCAGATGGTTCACTAGATGCAAATTATTTCCAACACATACCATACTTAGAAGAAACAGTTAAAGAAAAAGGATATGATTTAACATATTGTGCAAAAGTTCATATAGAACCAATGGGAATTTATTCAAACAGTATAAAAAAATTAGATGAAGTAAAAAATGGAGACAAAGTAGCAGTTCCAAATGACTCAACTAATGAAGCTAGAGCACTTAAATTATTAGCAAAACAAGGATTAATAGAAGTTAAAGATGGTGAATTAATAACTGTAAAAGATATAACTAAAAATCCTAAAAATTTAAAATTCGTTGAAGTAGATGCAGCTCAAGTACCTTCTACATTAGATGATGTTGCAATAGCAGTTATAAATACTAACTATGCATTAAACGTAGGTTTAAACCCAACTAAAGACGCATTAGCAATAGAATCAAGTGATTCTCCATATGTAAATATAGTTGCTATAAGAACTGAAGAAAAAGATAGCGATAAAATAAAAGCATTAACAAAAGCATTAAATAGTGATGAAGTTAAGAAATTTATAGAAGAAAAATATAATGGAAGTATAGTTCCAGCATTTTAATAAAAATTAATAATTGAAAAGGAAGTATCAAAGTAGAGTAAATCAAACTTGATACTTCCTTTTTTAATTTTTTGATTATAAACTTTCAGCATATTCAAATAAAATTCCTTCTCTAATTCCAAACTTACTTATCGAAAGCTTGTCGGAATTAATATATAGCATTAAGTATTTTATTAAAATTAGACACCCAATAAATATATCAGCCCTATTAGAAGACATTCCTTTAATCTCTCTTTTTTGATCTAAATTTAATTTTTTTACTATATTAAATAAGCTATTTATATTACTATATGAAATCATATAGTAATCAACTAAAATATCTATATCATCGAAAGCATGATTTCTAAGAATTTTTTCAATACATCTAACAGAACCACCTATGCCTATGATAGGAAGATTTTTATTTTCTTTTATCCAAGGATATTTATCAAATTCTTTAAATATAGTTTTTTTAAACTTATCTTCATCCTCTTGTGAAACTTTATTTAATAAATTGAAATTATTTGTATTTGGGATACTACCATAAGGAAGGCTTACTGATTTAATCAATTTTTTATCTTTTACTAAGACTATTTCAGCACTAGAACCACCAATATCTATCTGAATAAAATCTCTTAAATTTGTAGAATTTACAGAAGATACAAATCCGTAGTAAGCTTCTTGTTTTCCATTTATAATTTTTATATCTAAATTTAAAGATTCTTTTAAAGACTCTATAATAGCTTCCCCATTACGGGATTTTCTAAGTGTTTCTGTTGCTACAGCAATAATTCTATTACATCTATAAAGTGTACAAATTTTTTTCATTTCTTCTAAAGATGAAGTTAATTTTTTTATACCAAGAGCAGTTATATCATTAGCTCTAGTTTTATAATTACTAAGTCTAAGTTTTGTTTTTTTCTCATAAGATATTTGAAAAAATTTATTATCATAAATATCAGAAATTATTAATTTTAGCGAATTAGATCCTATATCTATAATTGCAACTCGATTCAAATTTATACCCCCTTAAATCTGTTAATGTTAATTTTACTTAAAGTATATCAGTAATAATAACAAAATATGATGTATTGTGACATGTTTTTACATAAACATAACATACTTTACAGAAAAATAAGATGAGTCCTTCTTTTAGAATGATACTATAATATTAAGAAATTTTTTATAAAAGACATTAAAAAATCACATTGGAAAGTATTTATAGCGAAGATTTCTTAATTCATAATATTAATTATAGAAATGGAGAAATATTAGAAATGAATAAAATATATGATTATCCACAAAACTTTTTCAATAGAGAATTAAGTTGGTTAGAATTTAATAAAAGAGTATTAGATGAAGCTCACAATGAAGAAAATCCATTACTAGAAAGGGTAAAGTTTTTATCAATCTTTAATTCAAATTTAGATGAATTTTTTATGGTTAGAGTAGCTTCACTGTTAAGAAAATATAAACAAGGTATTAAAACTGTTGATATGGCTGGAATGACACCAAAAACACAGTTAGATAAAATAATAAAAAAAGTTAGATTTTTACTAGAAGAACAGTATAAGTGTTATAATGAACTTACAAGATTATTATCATTAAAAAATATAAAAGTTCATAAGTATAAAAATTTGTGTGATAAATCAAAACGTTATATAGATGATTATTATGAAAGAGAAATATACCCAGTTTTAACACCTATGGTAATAGATTCAGCACGTCCTTTTCCGTTATTGTTAATATAGCTGCATTGTTAAAAACACAAAATAGTAATGCACATATATTTGGTACAATACAAGTTCCATCAGTTTTAAGCAGATTAATAAAAATACCAACTGATGAAGATAGGGTCGACTTTGTATTATTAGAAGATGTAATAAAATCAAAATTATATAAATTATTTAGCAATCATGAGGTTTTATATAGTTGTTCTTATAGAATAACAAAAGATGCAGATTTAGAAGTTGATGAAGAAGACACAATCGATTTATTGGAAACTATGGAGGAATCTTTAAAACAAAGAAAATGGGGAGATGCTGTAAGACTAGAAATAGAAACAGGACCTAATAACGAATATTTCAACAAAATATTAAATATAATAGTCGATGAAATAGAGATAGATGAACAGTACATATTTAAAACAAATGGGGTAATAGATTTTACGTTTTTAAATAAATTAGGTTCTTTAAATGGATTCGATGATTTAAAATATGAAAAAGTAAAAGTAGATAATATAAAAATACCTCACAGAACAGATATTTTTGGATATATAAAAGAAAAAGATATATTTGTTCACCATCCTTATGAATCTTTTGATATTATAGTAGATATGATAAAAAAAGCTGCAGAAGACCCAAATGTTTTGGCAATTAAACAAACACTATATAGAGTTAGTGGCAATTCTCCAATAATAGAAGCATTGACTAAAGCTGCTGAAAAAGGAAAGCAAGTAACAGTATTAGTTGAATTAAAAGCTAGATTTGATGAAGAAAATAATATAACTTGGGCTAAAAAGCTTGAAAAAGCAGGATGTCATGTCATTTATGGTGTGATAGGACTAAAAACACATTGTAAAATATTATTAATTGTCAGAAAAGAAAAAGACAAGATAAAAAGATATGTCCACTTTGGAACAGGAAACTATAATGATGTAACAGCAAAATTCTATACAGATATGGGCATACTTACAGCTGATGAAACCTTTGGCGCAGATGCATCGATATTATTTAATATGTTGTCTGGATATGCAGCACCAAATGATATGAAAAAGATAACTATAGCTCCATACGGTTTTAGAAATAAGTTTGAAGAAATGATAAGAAGAGAAACACAAAATGCAAAACAAGGTAAAAAAGCAAAGATAATAGCAAAGATGAATTCCCTTTTGGATAAAAGCATAACAACAGAACTTTATGCAGCATCTCAAGCAGGAGTAGAGATAGAATTAATAGTTAGAGGTATATGTTGTTTAAAACCAGGAATAAAAGGATTAAGCGAAAATATAAAAGTTAGAAGCATTGTAGGTAGATATCTTGAACATAGTAGAATATATTATTTTTATAACGATGGAAAAGAAGAAATATATATATCAAGTGGGGATTGGATGTATAGAAATTTAAATAAAAGAGTTGAAACTATGGGCATAGTAGAAGACAGTGACATTCAACAAGAAATAAAAGAAATATTAGACTTATATCTGAAAGATAATGTAAAGGCAAAGATATTACAAAGCGATGGTTCTTATAAACTTAATAATATAAAAGAAAATGAAAAAAGAGTTAACGCTCAAGAGGAGTTAGTTAAGTTTACTCATAATAAAAATAAAAATTTAGAAAAAGAGTTTAGCCAAACGATTATAATTCCAATGGTAAAATAGGAGGGCTTTATGAAAAAAATATTAATTATAGATGATGAGATACATATAGTAGAATTATTGAGATTTAACCTTGAAAATAACGGGTATAAAGTAGATTATTCATATGATGGATTTGATGGATATTTGAAGACAAAAGAATTCCAACCAGATTTAATTCTTTTAGATTGGATGCTTCCAAATATAAGTGGGATAGATTTATTAAAGAAAATAAGATCTGATGAAACCCTAGAGCAAATTCCGGTAATAATGTTAACTGCAAAAAATATGGAGGAAGACAAATTAGAGGGATTAGAAGATGGGGCAGATGACTACATAACAAAGCCATTTAGTGTAAAGGAAGTTTTGGCGAGAATAACATCAGTACTTAGAAGATATAAATACACTTCAAATGAAAAAATTGAAGTATTAAAAGCTGATGATATACAAGTAAATGTAAATAAACATATAGTAACTAAGAATGGGCAAGAAATAGAACTTACATTAAAAGAATTCCAAATATTAAAATTATTAATTGAAAATAAAGGCAATGTATTAACTAGAACATTTTTATTAGATAAAATTTGGGGCTATGATTATTACGGAGAAACTAGAACACTAGATGTTCATATAAGACATTTAAGAAAAAAAATCGGCGATAATGACAGTAAATTAATAGAAACTGTAAGAGGCGTGGGATACAAAATAAAATAAGTAATATAAAGTGAGTATAATAAAATAAAATTAAATAATTTTGAGGTGAAAAAAATGCAAGAGGCACAGTTTTTGAATGGCTTGTATATTTTTATAATATTAATTTTATCGATTGCAACTATAATTTTAGTTAAATATAGTATTAGCTTAAGGTCGTATTTGAAAGAATTTATGAAAGTTTCGAAAGATATAAGTAATAAACAGTTTGACAGTAGAGTTAAAGGACAAATGTCAGGAGAAATAGGAGTATTTGCGAATAATTTTAATTCTATGATAGACACAATAAATATTACTATAAAAGATATTACAGATAAGAATATGCAGTTAAAATCAATTATGCAGAGTGTGTCTCATGGAATTTTAGCAATTGATACAAAAGGAAAAATTCTTCTTATTAATGATTTGGCTAAAATAATGGTTGATGGAAATCAAAAGCTTATACCAGAAGGCAAGAATATAAGACAATTTATACAAAATCAAATTGTTTTAGATAGCATTATATATAATATGTCTGGTGAAAATAGCACAGTTATTCAAAAAAATATAAATAAAGACACTATTTATAAAATAAAGATAGATCCAGTTCATTTTGAAGATACAGATGCAGTAATAGGATTTATTATAAATATTGAAAATGTTACAGAATATGTAAAATTAGAAAATATGAGAAAAGAGTTTGTGGCAAATGTCAGCCATGAATTAAAGACACCAATTACATCTATAAAGGGCTTTGTAGAAACTTTAAAGATGACGGATAATTTAGATGATGATACTAAAAATAGGTTTTTAACTATAATAGAAAATGAAGCAACGAGATTGACTAGATTAATAGATGATATCTTATTGTTGTCAACCATCGAAAATAAAACTAAAAAGAAAGTGGAAAAAGTAGACTTATTTGAAGTTTTTGAAGAAGTACACGAAGTAGTAAACTATATCGCTAAGAAGAAAAATATAAAAGTAAAATATGAGTTTAAGAATAAAGATATAGATTTATGGGAGTACTCAGGTTATATAAGACAAATACTTCTAAATATAATTTCAAATGCTATAAAATATACAGGCGAAAATGGAAGTGTAAATATAAAACAATATATAAAAGCTAAAAAAGTATTTATTGAAGTTAAAGACAATGGAATAGGAATACCGCAAGAAGATATAGACAGAATTTTCGAACGTTTTTATCGAGTTGATAAAGCGAGAAGTAGAAGTGTTGGAGGAACAGGTCTTGGTCTTGCAATAACAAAACATATGATAAAAGCATTAAATGGAAATATAAAAGTAGAAAGTGAATTAGGAGTAGGAAGTAAATTTATAATAGAATTACCGTTTAATACGGAATTAGCTAAAAAAGTAAGTTAAAATTTAATATTTATAGAAAAGACGACTAAAAGTCGTCTTTTTTAATGCCTAAAATCATATTATTTTTAGAATTTTCAGATTAACATTAAATTAACATACTTAACTTTATAATAACTTACACTTAATAAACGCTTAAGACGTGTTATGTACTATATAAAGTGTAAAGGGGAGGCAGAAAGATAAAGATAAGTTGCCAAGCCGCAAGCTTTAAAGCGAATAAGAAAGAACATTATAAGGGTATTAAAAATAAAATTTTAAAACATATTGGAGGAAGAAAGATGTTTAACAAAAAAAGATTAGTGGCAATTTTAACAGGGACTTTACTAGTAGGCTCACTTGTAGGGTGTAGTGCAGGAGGAGCATCAAATTCAGGTTCAGGAAGTAGTGATTCAAGCAAAATCACAATATCAGGTTCAACTTCAGTAGGACCTCTTATGAAAAAAGAATCAGAGCGATTTGAACAATTAAATCCACAAGTCAATGTACAGATAAATCAGCTGGGATCTTCTGCAGGCATTAAAGATGCTATAAATGGAACAGCTATAATTACTAGCAAAGATAATAAAATAGATTCATTGAAATTAAGTCAAATTAGAGATATTTACACAGGTAAGATAAGAAATTGGAAAGATGTTGGAGGAAAAGATTCAGAGATTGTTGTGGTATCAAGAGAAGAAGGATCTGGAACTAGAGATGTTTTTCAAAAAATCGTTGGATATACTTCAGAAGAGCTTATTAATAATGCCATAATAGGTGATGGCTCTGGAAATATTAAAACTACTGTTGCAGTAAATAATCATGCTATAGGATTTATATCTTTTGAGTATTTGGATAATTCTGTTAATAAAGTGAAAATTGATGGTATAGAGCCTAATGCAGAAAATGTAAAATACAACAAATAAAAATTAGCAAGAACATTTTTATTAGTATATAAAGAAGAATATTTAAAGGAAAATGGTAATAAATTAATAGATTTTGTGTTAAGTGAAGAAGGACAAAACATAGTAGAAGAAAATGGATTAATAAGAATAAAATAAGCAAAACATAAAGTCCTCCTTTTTAATATGAGGAGGACTTATTTTGTATGATAAGGCATCTATGAATGCAAAAATAAATGTATCAAAGAGTAAATCTAATAAAGATAAATACTTAGTCGAAAATATTGTAAAAAATAGCATTTGCAATTGATAAAAGAATAGCAGCCCATATGGAGTTGATAAATCCATTTAGGTGAACACCAGGAACTAATGAGAATGCTAAATATAATACAATGCCATTTATAACTAATGAAAATAGTCCTAAGGTTAAAAAAGTAATAGGTAATGATAAAAATTCGATAACTGGTTTAACTATTAAATTAAGGCATCCAAATATAATAGTTAACATTATTAAAGATCCCAGTGAACTTATATAAACACTGGACATTAAATTTGAAATTATGTAGAGTGAAATTGCATTAATAATAATAAATAATGATATTCTTTTCATCTTAATTCTCCTTTAAATTAAAAATTTAAATTCTTTTTGTAACTATAAAATATAATCTTATAACTATTATACAACTAATTTATAAAAACTATTAGAAAATCTAACTAATATTTGAATTTTACTTAAAAAATAGCACTTACTTAAAAAATTTAAAGTAAATGCTATCTTTTATAAATAATCTAAATGCCCAATAATGCCATATTTCAAGTTATATATGTGTTTAAATCCACATTCATCTAACATTGATGCAGCCATAGTGCTTCTGCTTCCTGAACGGCAGTATATAACTACTTTTTCATCTTTATAAGGTAGTAAGTGTTCAATTTGTGATTCTAAACTAGATAATGGTATATTTATAGAGTTTGGAATATGACTAACTTCATACTCTTCTTCTGTTCTTACATCAAGTAATATAAATTTTTCTCTATTTTCAATCATATTATTTAGCTCTAGTGAGCTTATATCTTCATATTTATCCATACAAAACTCCTTTAAAAATTATAAAATATAATGTATCATCATTTATTATTTCACTATTTTAGAAATATATTAATAATATATAATTTCTTTACAATTATAAAAGATGCTTTAAATGAA
>OLIX01003298.1_pt1 | contig 10659 bp, 9 predicted proteins | sample 1601331 | NCBI WGS metagenome assembly OLIX01 (sample SAMEA2452120, study PRJEB22498) | human gut metagenome | biome: human feces; feature: human gut; material: feces | place: Australia | collected 2012 | reverse complement strand
TATATCGGTGCTTTTGCCAGTGACAAGGAGGCGGACAATTGGATGAGCGGTTGGAAGTAAATATGTGAAATCAGCAGATTTAAACAAAATGGATGGAGCTGCAAAAAAAAGCGATAATGAGATGGTTCTTGAGAAAACAAAGCTTGATGATTTCGACTCAGCAGACATCTCCATGACAGATATGAATCTGCAAGTAGTCAATTCAGATGATCAGTACTGTTATATTTCTTATCGGGCATCCGATCAGAAAAAGGATCCGATCAGTTATCAGGTAAAGGATGGTAAATTAAGGATTCAGGAAAATAACAATGATGGGAAGACTTATTATCATGTTGATATCGGATTTTTGTCGGGTCTTTTGGGTGAAGGAACACTTACTACAGATGAAAATGTGGTAACAATTTACGTGCCGGAAGGTCAGAAATGGAAGCTTGCAGATATTAAATCGGATATGAGCAATATATTGCTGAACGGATGCGAAATCGAAAATGGAGCCGTTCAGACGGATTCAGGAGATGTATTTTTTAAAAATTGTGATTTCAATAATCTGAAAGTGAAAACGGATATGGGTGATCTTTGTTTTATTGGTAAAGAAGACGTGATGCGCACATGGAACATACAGATGAATACTGATATGGGAGATATCAATGTAGATGATGCGCTGACCGGTAAGATGGTGGAAGACCAGGATGACTGTGATATTTCTTACACACAGAAAGGAACGGGTGGCAATCTGTTGATCCAGACTGACAGTGGAAATATAAGGCTGAAGTGCAGATAACGTTACTGTTTACTTCAGTTATGATACAGGGAATTCTTGGTGCATTCTGCGTCAGAGTGCCGATATCTTATATTATGAGTATCCAGCCAAATACCTCTCTGTTCCATATCGGACTGGCAACACCAATGTCCTCTATATTGCAGTTGATTCTCTGTGTTGGATTTATGCTCTGGCTGCAAAAAAACAGACTGTTAGATGACAAGCATTAATACTCTCGTTCGTTTTGACTGAAAATTTTCTATTTATTAATTGCAAAATTCTCACAATCATATCAGGGTCAGAAGTTTTCAAAATCTCATCGCATAAACACGAGTGGTTTAATAATCTTCTGACCCTGATATTATTTTCATTGTAATTGTTTAGCCTGCTGAATAATTATTTTCTCTCTACAATATGATAGTAAGAACGCGCCGTCATAAGATAAATCAACCCATACACAACAGCAAAAATCAGAACTGTTCCCGCAGTACATCCAATAAACAGCTTCGTATTTGTCATTCCAAAGAGCAGGAGCATTCTTCGTATCATTGGAAATGCCATGGTAATATGAAGCATTGCCATTAACAGCGGGAGGAAAAATACCATCAGAATCTGTCTGCGGACAGAACTTCTGACCTCCCGGCGGCTTAATCCAACCTTCTGCATGATCTCAAATCGTTTCTGATCTTCATATCCTTCAGAAATCTGTTTATAATAAATAATCATAGCTGTTCCCATAAGGAAAAGAGAACCGAGAAAGATTCCGATAAACAAAAGAGAACCATTATCCGCATAATAGGACTCATATTCCTGCTGGCGGATTCCGGAAGTTATCCATGAGTTTTCTGACAAGCCTCCGTTTTTCTTCAAGTCTTTAACAACCTCCATTACCGGGGTTCCAAAATCAATCTTATCTGTCTCCGAACCGGTAATATCCAGACCAAGATGAAGTGTCAGATCCTCTCCCGCAGGAGCAGAAGAAACGCCTTTATACATTTCTGTACGCATCTCATCAAATTTCTTAAAATCTTCATCTGTAACAACCAGCACTGCATTATCACTGACTGCATCTTCGCCACAGGTCAGGGGATTCTTATCCAGCCATTTTTTCACTGTAAATTCTGTCTCATCAACAGTAACTGAATCTTTCTGCACAGCTGAAGGATACCATGCAAAAATTTCACCATCATTAAGATTTGCAGAAATTCCTGTAAGTCTTTCATATTCTGCCTGATTCAAAAGAGAAAGTACCAGTACCGAATCAGAATTTCGAATAGTATTTGCTGGTTTTATCAGAATCTGATCACCGTTTTTGCTGCATACGATATCCAGATAGATTTCCTCCACAGACTTTTCTACCGGAACTTTATTATCCGCAATAGCTTTTTCAAAAGCCTCTATTGCGGTCTGACATTCTTCTTCGCTTATGCTGGTAACAGACATATCAACATCATACGGATAGCGATTCAGCATAATATCATTCATTCCGAAATAAATGGAAACTGTCATGGAAATCATAAGTAGAACACCTGTACTTAGTATACAGATACTTGCCAGACCGATTGCGTTCTGCTTCATTCGATAAAGCATTCCCGATATGCTGATAAAATTTCCAGTCCTGTAATAAAAACTCTTTCTGCGTCGGAGAAACTTCAGAATCACAATACTTCCTGCGGTAAAAAGCAGATAAGTGCCTGCCATAACAAGAATAACAGCAAGAAGAAATATCGTAATTGCCTTGATTGGAGATTCAGTCGTAACCGCAAGGTAATAACCTGCGCCAAGGCAAATAAAACCAATCAATGCCATAAGCCATTTTGCTACCGGTTCTTTTTCTCCGGTATTATTACCGCGAAGTAATTCTACCGGACGGCTTAAATGAATTTTCGCAAGGTTCAGAAACAGAATCATCAAAAATACGATGCCAAACATGAACAGACAGGTAAAAATCCCCTTTACTGAAATATAAAATCCAAGCACTGAAGGGATATGAAGCAGCTTTAACAGCAAAAGAAGTGCCAGCTTACTTCCAATAATTCCGGCTGCAATACCGCCGGCAAGTGAACCTATTGAGGTAATGATCGTTTCAAGAAACATTACGATTCCAATGTGATTTCTTTCCAGTCCAAGAATATTATAAAGACCTATCTCTTTCTGCCTTCTCTTCATTAGAAAACTATTACTGTAGATCAGAAAAATAATACAGAAGATCTCTACGACTATCTCTCCTGTAAACACGATCATACGCACTTCATCCGCCTGACGCACTGCCTGATCCAGTGTCGGGCAGTCACGCAGAAATTCCATCATATAAATCATTGCAATACAGAAAATACAGGTGATCATGTATGGAATATATGTGCTTTTGTTGTTTCGGATATTCTGTTTTGCAAGTCTGGAAAAAATTCCCTTATGCATGCTGCTCACCACCTGTCGTAAGTATCGTAAGCGTATCCGCGATCATCTGATACATTTCCTGACGCGATTTACTGCCTTTGTATATCTGATGAAAAACTTCTCCGTCTTTGATGAAAAGAACTCTGGACGCATGGCTGGCTGCCTGTGCACTGTGTGTGACCATGAGGATTGTCTGTCCCTCTGCATTGATTTCACCAAATACGGAAAGAAGTGCTGATGCCGCCTTTGAATCAAGTGCGCCCGTCGGTTCATCCGCAAGAATCAGTTTGGGATTCGTGATCAACGCCCTTGCAACAGCAGCACGTTGTTTCTGACCACCGGAAACTTCATATGGAAATTTATCCAGAAGCTCTGTGATCTTAAGAGCCTGCGCAATCGGGCGGATTTTCTGTTCCATCTCACGATAATCTTCTCCTGTAAGAACAAGTGGAAGATAAATATTATCTCTCAGGCTGAAGGTATCCAGCAGATTAAAATCCTGAAAAACAAATCCAAGATTTTTCCTTCGGAACGCGGATATTTCTTTTTCTGTAAGGTGTACAATATTTTTTCCCTCCAGAAGAACCTCTCCGGATGTCGGACGATCCAGAGACGCAAGAATATTCAGCAAGGTTGTCTTACCGGAACCAGATTCCCCCATAATCGCGACAAACTCACCTTCCTCTACAGAAAATGTAACATTTGAAAGCGCCTGTACCTTGTTTCCCCCGAAACGTGTACTGTATATTTTTTTGATATTTGTAACTTCAAGCAAAGCCATAAATGGGGCTCCTTTCTTTTAATTGATACCGTAAGTATAAGGATTTTTTACGGCTTCTGCCATCGAAACAGGTTACATTATATGAAAAAACCTTACATTTCTGTAAGGTTTCGTGTCACTTAAATATTAGCAGGTTTCCTCTAAAACGTGTAAAAAAACTCTAGAGCGTGTCTGAAAAAGGCTTTCTGCAAGATGTGCGTCACAATTTGTGGGATATTTTGCCCGGATGAGGGCGCCGTAGCGGGCTACGGCAACTGAATTCGGGTGAAATATCCCGCAAAGTGGGGCGTGCAGATTGCGGGAATGATTTTTCAGACACGCTCTAATACATACTCAAATCTTCAACTGAAAATTTAAGAAATACTTTCGTTCCTTTTCCTTCCGTAGAAGTTATATAAAGACGATGTCCCAGTTTGCGCATAATCTTGTTGCTGAGATACAGTCCGATACCTGTTGCGCGGTTATCATCCCGTCCGTTTACTCCGGTGTAGCCTTTTTCGAAAATTCGCGGAATATCTTCTGCACGAATACCAATTCCGGTATCTTCAATGACCAGTGTAAAATTTTCTACTTTATTGCAGTCATCATTTCCTATCGAAATGCTTACATCATCTGTATCCAGAGATAATTTTTTCTCCAGATAAATTCGGATTCCTCCGGTTCGGGTATATTTCAGGGCATTGGATAAAATTTGTCCGATCACAAATCCCAGCCATTTTTCATCCGTCAGAACATCCTGCGAAATACTTTCATAAGTAAGTGTGAGTTTCTTTGAGACAAAAATTCCTGCATATTTATGAATCTGATCACGTATGATCCGGTCAAGAGAACAACGGGAAAGTTTGAGATCCGAAGACATATCCTCTGTCCTTAGATAACCAAGAACCATCTCCACATACTGCTCAATTTTAAAAAGTTCCGAAAGTTTCTCTTTATTTTCCTCAGGACTCTCCTGAAGCAAAAGTCGCAGTGCAAAAATCGGCGTTTTGATCTGATGTGCCCACATCGTATAATAATCTGTCATGTCTTCAGATGCCTTCTGGCTGGCATTCTCCACATCGATACGCATCTGATTTAACTGCTGCATAATTTCCTGTTGGAATCTTTCATCCTGACCGACAGGAGAATCCATCTGTGAAAGATTGATATCCGGTGCAGCTGCAATCAATTCCAACTGTTCTACCTTTTTCCTGTATCTGTAAAATCCGTTCAGACACGCACAAATACCAGTTATTAACCAGAAAACAGTAACATACACCATCGGTTCAATCGGCAGCTGATAAAGAAAGAAAATTATTTCTGCAAGTATTGCAGGAAACAGCTGCAGAATGATATAGAATTTAATTTTGCTTATATAATCCAGAAAAAGTTTCATAAAAAATCCTTTTATTTATACTGTCGTCTTATACCATATATCCAAGACCTTTTTTGGTAATGATAAATTCTTTCAGTCCTTCTTTTTCCAGTTTCCTGCGCAGGCGGGTAATATTCACAGTCAGCGTATTATCATCAATAAAGCTGTCGCTCTCCCATAGTTTCGTCATAATCGCATCTCTGGAAACAACCTTTCCGGCATGCTCCATCAATATTTCCAGAATGCGAAGCTCATTTTTCGTAAGATCAATATCGTTTCCATTCCACGTCAGTGTACAGCGGGAAGGACTCAGAACAATCCCTTTATATTCCAGAACATTTCCCGGAGTTCCAAAGGAATATGTGCGGCGCAGAATCGCCTGAATTTTTGCAGTCAGTACATCCATATCAAACGGTTTTGCAATAAAATCATCTGCGCCACGACTCATCGCCATAACCATATTCATGTTATCTGCCGCCGAAGAAATAAAGATAACCGGAACCTGAGAAATTCTGCGTATTTCTTCACACCAGTGAAAGCCATTATAAAAAGGCAGCTTCAGATCCAGCAGGACAAGCTGGGGATCTCTGCGTACAAATTCCTGTATAATATTGGAAAAATCCTCCGCACAGGATACATCATATCCCCAGGACGAAAGATTCTTTTTCAGTACTTCTGAGATGATCTCATCATCCTCTACGATAAAAATACGATACATAGTTATCCCTTCCCTCTGTTCCACCCACTGCTTATTGCTCTCCGCAAATGCAGCAGGTAACTCGATTCATTTAAAAAGCACTCAGGAATCTCTATCTGATAAAATGTGTGAATGCATGTTCTTCCTTTTCCGGAAGTCCAAACTGCTTTTTACCAAGTTCGATACTCTTCATCAGAAAAGTCATATTTCTGGCGAGTACACGCATGGTCTGCTTTCCTTCTTCATCCCTGTCAGCTTCTCCCAGTTCGCGTCCATGTATGCAATTCCAGTACTGGCTGGCCGCAATCGGCATGTTTGATATGGTAAAATACTTGTTCAGCTCATCAAAAGTCGCTGAACAGCCTCCACGTCTTGCACAGACCACGCTTGCGCCCACTTTCATTGTTTTATCAAAAGATGTGCTGAAAAACAGTCTGTCAAGGGTGGCAATCAGTGTAGCATTCGCTGAAGCAAAATATACCGGACTGGCAACCACAATTCCATCTGCTTCTTCAAATTTCGGTGCCAGTTCATTCACCACATCATCAAAAACACATTTGCCAAGTTCCACACAACGTCTACAGGCAATGCATCCTCTTACATCTTTATTGCCTACCTGTACAATTTCCGCTTCTACACCTTCTACTTCGAATACTTTTTTCATTTCTTCTAATGCAATAAATGTATTTCCTTTTGTTCTCGGGCTGCCGTTGAGCATTAATACTTTCATTATGTACCTTCCTCTTTTCGTTATTTTTTTGCTCATTCAAAAACTCCTTCTTATTCTGGATTTCATAAAAAATGTTTTTCTTATCTATTTCCATCTCTAGAATCAGAATTTATAACTGTTCTCTCACTAACATTAAAGCATATCCCAGAAGATTGTTGCCTTTCCATTTGCTTCGCTCAAACCTGTTTGGATCTCCCATGGATAAACCTATTCCCCAGATCTGATCTCTTACTGCGCATTCAGCTAACACAGCATCACCTGTATCAACAAGTTGTCGTTTTAAGTCTGTGTTTTGACTGAATTTCGCTTTTAATCCCTCATAAACAATAATCTGCCTTACACCATTCCAGACATTTTCATCATAGTTATGTACTTTACGACCTAATTTCTTAATCTCAGCAACATTATCTGTATGAAGTATGTCATTAGCTATTTCTTCATCATGAAAGTGACATGCCTTCTGATACATCATAAACTGCTCCATTGACGAAAAATCTATTCCGTTGACTGTGAAATGACTAAGATACCAGTTACTTAAATAGCCATTTTCTTCATCTGGGTTATGGAAACATATAACGTTCATTACATTTCACCTGCTTTCTTTTTATAAAATCATTTAATTTAGATAAACTACTGTTCTAATTTTCTCTATGAATTTGCACTACTCACTGGTTTTTCCAGTTGCACAGTGTGTGCCTTTAAAGACTTCATATTATGAGGTCTTTTTCTTTTTTCCAAAATAGAAATAGCTTTTCACATATCCGCCCTTTACCTCCTGATAGAGCAACTGATCATGCAATGTTTATAGTAAAATGCTATCTCCTTCTTCTGATAATCTTTACAATTCCGAAGATCAGCAACAAAATCACCCCAACAGCCACAATACAGATTCCCACAATCGCTATTGCAAATTTATTCGGATGTTTTATCAGATTTATGATGTTTTTGCTGTTGTCGGCAACTTTTCTTTCGTGTGTTGTATCATAATATTCCGGCACATTTGCAATTCCGTCTTTGTCTGTGTCTTCAAAGGATTGCATGTATTCTGCGATTGCAGCCCAGGCTTTCAGTTCTTTTTTTCCATCCATGACTGCATAATCTTCCAGATTCTCTATGGGATTGCCGTTTTTATCTTTAGGGACGATGGATATCAGACCATAGGATTTGTCCAGAACAGAGCCAAGCATACGGCCAGTGTACAGGTCGGTGACAACATGATATAATTTATCGTTCTGTATTTCTTCCCTTTCCCCGTCCTTGCCTGTCAGATAACAGTCTGTTACTTTATTTAAGATCATGCGGTGGGGATTATAGGTGAAATTCATTCCACTGCAATATAATCTGGCTATTGTCATAAAATCTGAAATTGAGGCATCTACCTCTGCCACTGTTTTCAGTTCTTTTCCCGTTAAATATGCACTGATCAGAGGATAACCTGCAAGTCCGTCCTTTCCTGTTCCCAGCGAGAAGGAATTATATACCTGCTCCACTGTTATATCGCCTTTTGTATAAGTATCTCTTACAGTTCCGGCAGGTACGATTGCAACATCTACTTTTTCTCCGTCAGAGTCTCCTATATTCTCTACTGCATATACATAAGCATCTGATATGATATCTCCCAGATTTAACTCCTCATGCTTTGTTTCCATCTCACTGAGGCTGTTAAATTCAATGTCATTCTCTGCCAGAATTTCCTCTCTGGTGTAACCAAAATTGGAAAGATAATTGGTGTCAACAGTATCTGACAATTCATCTATTTTCTTCTGTGTGGCCTCATCTGCCTTGATTTTATCCGTAACCGGAACAAGCTCATAGGTATCCGTTTCCCACCGTCCATTCTCTTTCTGAGTCATGGAAAGTGTTCCCAGGTTTTTCCCATATTCTCCACAGGATACGATGCAGGTATCTCCCTGCAGGATTGGTTCTGCCAACTGTGTGTGGGTATGTCCGCTGACGATCAGATCAATGTCCGGAACATTCTTTGCAAGGATTTCGTCCTCTGATACTTTTTCGTCCTCCCATGTTCCGCTGTGTGATACACAGGCGATCATGTCTACATCTTCGTTCTTTTTTATTTCCTCTACTGTTTCTCTGGCTGCTTCTGACGGGTCTTTGAAAAGAAGCTCGCAGGTAGGAGCGCAATCCAGAGAATCCTTGCCGAAAACACCCAGTACTGCAATCTTTACATCACCTTTTTGAATTACCGTATAGTCTTTTACTCCATATGTCTGAAATTCTTCATAAATCTGTTTCTGTCCTTCACTGAGGCCGGCTTTTTTCATTGCATCCCAGTCCACATTACACACAACCATCCTGGGAAGGTTTTCGCCTGAACTGACTGCGGCGTTCAGCATATCTGCCAGACCATCGGAGCCGTAATCAAATTCATGATTTCCCAGAGTTGTCACATCACAGCCCAGATATCCAAGCATCCGCAGTTCGGCGGCCTCAGTGTCATATACAGTCTGTATCAGAGTTCCCATAGAGAAGTCTCCGCCATCCAGTATGAGTGTATCTGTATTCTCTTTCTCGTGCTCATTGATCAATGTTTTCAGCCGGGCAAACCCGCCGGTCTCCTGCTGTGTCCCGTCTACAATCGTTTGAAAGCTGTTCAAATGGGAATGCAGGTCATGGGTGAACAGGATATCCAGATGTTTTGGCTCCTCTGAGGCGTTTACCTGATATCCTGTCAGTCCTGAAACGCTCAGCATAAATATAAATATGAATGTAAATGCTTTTTTTAATAATTTCATAAAAATCTCCTGTAATATCAAAAGTGGTTCCACAGTATCATTTATCTTCCCGCAGGATAATGATACCATGAAACCATTTTACAAAAAGCTATAGCAATTTCATAAAATAATGCAATCAAGACAGTTCAGCAGAGTGCGAAGGACAAGAAAGATATCTGCAGGCAGGACTTCACACTCTGATGGACTGGATTGTTTGCAGTAATTTAAGGAATCGCTATAATTTATCTTTCATCTCCCACAAAGAACAACGCCATTGTTCCCGGACCTGAATGAGCGCCGATGGTGGCTCCTACCTGATTCATGATAATCGTGTTGATCTGGTATTTTTCTTTTACTTTCTCTGCCACATAATTTGCATCTTCTTCGCAGTCGCCATGACTGATAAAGATGGTATGGCAAGTGTCATGATAGCTGCCGATTTTCTCATCCATAAGCTTTACCAGCTCCTGAAGGGATTTTTTACGGCCGCGGACTTTTCCGATGGCAGTGAGTTTTCCGTCGTTGTCTACATGAAGGACCGGTTTAATATTCAGCATGCTTCCTACTACTGCATTAGTTCTGGAAATGCGGCCTCCGCGGTATAGGTGGTTTAAATCGTTGACTGTAAAAAGGTGTACCATATGAAGCCTGTTCTCTTCTGCCCATTTCGCAACTGTCTCCATATCTTCTCCCTGCTCTTTCTTCTCCTGTGCAAGGTAAACCAGAAGCCCCTGACCAAGGGAAGCGCCAAGAGAATCTACCACGATGATCTTGCGGTCCGGATAATCCTCCATCAGTTCCTCTGCTGCGATACGGCTGCTATTGTATGTACCGCTTAAAGCAGAGGAAAATGCAATATGAAGAATATCTTTTCCTTCTTTCAGGTAAGGCTCCAGCAGTGCTTTTGCATTTTCAGGATTTACCTGTGCTGTGGTTGGCATGGAACCGTTTCTCATTGCCTCATAAAATTCATGCTCCGGAAGGAAATTTCCATGCGTATAATTTTTTCCATCCATGGAATAACTGAGATACATGCAGCCTACTCCATGGTCTTTGAGATATTTCTCCGGAAGATCTGAATTGTTGTCGGTGGTGATCACATATTCGCTCATGTTGTCGCCCTCTTTTTCTGATATTTTTCACTTTCTGCCCATTAACTGTTTAACCGAATCAAGTAAGTCCCCTGCTTCAATTGCGAATATCCGCTT
>OLIX01003287.1_pt1 | contig 10700 bp, 19 predicted proteins | sample 1601331 | NCBI WGS metagenome assembly OLIX01 (sample SAMEA2452120, study PRJEB22498) | human gut metagenome | biome: human feces; feature: human gut; material: feces | place: Australia | collected 2012 | reverse complement strand
ATAAATATGTTTTTCCTTAAACATCTGCTCTAAAAACAATTTCCTTCTTATTCCACGCTCCATTAAGACCCTCATCCGCTTTAACGTCCTGATAATCTGTAATGTCACATTTCTTTAAAATGTCTTCAATTGATTTTGCTTCTTCTTTTGAACATCCAACCGCTTCTTCAACTTTGCTTTTTTCTTCATAAAGTTCTGGATGATTTATCGTCTGAATAATTCCAAATGTTACTGCAACAATAAATCCTATAAATACAATTAGACAGATTAGACAACCATGCCCCTTTTTAGCTTTAGTTTCACTCATATATTCTTCCTCCCATAAATATTTTTTTATATTTTACCATATAAAAGAGAAACTTACTATATTTTAGAACATTTCTATTTTATTTTCGTCATTTTGCACTGGAACAACTAACTGTTTTTCAGTTTTATCAATTTTACCTGTTAACTCCTCTATTCTGTTACTAAGCCTAATAAATGTATCAATATCATCTATTCTACATTTACTCTGCATATCCCTGCATCTTGTGATCTGTTCCTGTAATTCTTCCTTGTACATACTTGTCCTTTCTGATTTTGGGTATAAAAATACCACCTAGCCTTTGACTAGATGGTGTTACTCATCACAAATATCTCCAAATCTTCTTTGAAATTCCTGCTCTAACTCTTCCTCAGACATTTTTTTAATTTCCTCACTGGGTTCTATCGGTCTATCATCACATATTCTTTCTTTATCCATATTATTTATCCTCCTATAATTTCAAAAAAACAAACTCATATCTTTTAGCTAACAATTCCATAGTTTTTTCATATCTTGCTACATCATCAGTATACTGCTTAAAATGTTTTTCTGCAACAGTAAAATCTTCTTCATTTATTTCATCGTTAGGCTTTGAATAGTAGTAAATACTTCCATTACTTCCTACTGTAATTCCCGAAACATTCTTGTGATTTAGTAATTCATTTAAATCAGAAACACTCGGTGGCAAACCTCTTGGATGATTATGTATTAATAATACTTTTTCATCGTTATCTTCTGCCCTTTTAACATCTTTATCAAATTTAAATGTTCTGTTGATACCAAAAGGAATATGCTGATCCGTTATTGAAGAAACGTCTTTTCCTGTTGTTAAACTTATTGCGTAAAGTTCTTCCGTTTTCTTTCCATCTCTGTTTCTTAATGCCTCTCTACTTCTCTTTGCAATTAAACTAGTTGCTTTTTCATTATCTGATATTTTGCTAAACTTTGCACTGTATTCTTTTGATTTTACCACTTTCCAATTAACTCCATAATTATACTTGTCTTCATATTTCTTTCCTGCACCTTTTTGGAAACTACGTTTTGTTCTAAGCGACCTTTCTCTAAGCTCTGATTTTACATATTTTTTCTTCCATTCCTTATACGTCATATCCGCAGAAACATAATATGTATCACCCTCTTCATCTCTTGCAATTCTCTCACCTTTTGCAAATTCATCATCAAAATAAGGTGCTGTACAACTTCTACAGTTAACGTGAAATGGCGGAGCTGTTACACCCTCTTCATATTCACTCATCTTGAATACTTTTCCATCCATTTCCTGGCAGATGTCTGATGTATGACCGTCCAATGTGGCTACAATCTCATATCTTTCAACATCCAACTCCTTAAAGCATTCCTTTTGAGCTGTTGAACTAAAATACGCCGATTCAGTCATTACAAGTCTTCCGGCATTAGCCTTGCTTACATTCATCTTACTTGCAATTTGACTTATTGCCTTATCTGGTCCTGAACCTGTAATGCACATTTGACTTAAACTTGTATGTAATTGATTTATAAGCTGTGTCTTGTTGCCCCATATTCTGTCACTGAAATTCTTACCATCAGCTAACCAAGGCTTATTTACCACTTTTTCAATTAGCTTGTCATTTAAAGTTGCAAAACTTGAACCAACGCCCACACCCTTTTGAATTTCAAAGGCTGTTTTGTAATAACTATTCTTGTAAACATCCTTTATGTGCTTACTTACTTCATCATTCAGGTTTCCAAAAGCTGTTTCTGCCTGCTGTCTACACTGTAACTCCAACGCTTCAAGCCTGCTTATGTGAGCCTTGGCAGATGCATTTTCAAGTTCCTTTACCCATTCACCTGAAAAAGCGTTTTCCCTGCCCTTTTTTATGTATTCCTCTACATCCCACTTAAGTTCCTTTAATTCCTTGTCATTAAGGGACTTTCTTGCTTCCAACAGAGATATGTTATTGTTATTCGCATACCTCTGATACCAGGCATTTATCTTTTCTTCAATTATCTTCTGAGACTTATCAAACTGCTCCTGAATATCCATTGTCTTCTTTACGGAAGTCTGATGTGTTGCTTCCTCCATCTCAACGAACCTATTCTTCCAGTATTCACTATTCTTCATCCACTCCACCTACTGAGTTATCATCATCTTTAGCCGAATCATCAACATTGTCATCATCTTCATTTGACTTTTTCGTAAACATCTGCTGATATATGTCAGCGTTCTGTGTTTTTTCTTCATTTTCCTTCTTAAGCTGTTTAAGTTCTGCTTCAACATCCTCAACAAACGGATGATTCTTAAGTATTGTTTTCTGGCTAATGATTCCAACACTGTCCTTGCATATGGCTGCCTGCTCCTGCTCATTCTTAATACAGGTTCTTGTCCAAGTCTGAACAATGTTGTCACACTTAATGTTCTTAAAGTTGCAGATTGCTCTTACCAACTTGGCAAAACCTAACTGAAACTCTGTTTCCATTAATCCTGTTTTCATTTCCAATAATGAATACATAAACTTAAGAGCCTCTCCTGACTGATTTCCAAAGTTTTCAGGTCTTGGATCAAATCCCTGTCCCTGTTCGAAAATAGCCTTTCTTGTGGCATCAAGAACACTATTTCTTGCTTCAATAGGAATCTCAATGTTAAGAGTGCTTGCACCTGCACCTTCTTCTGCATCCATTTTTATAACCTTGTATTTCTTCAAATCCTGCAAGAATCCATTTAAATCTGTTCCACCATATCCGGAAAGAACAAATATAAGCTCCTGAACATCTTCAAGGTCATTAATAAAGCCACTAAACACCTTGTCGTACACATCAATCAAAGGCTTAATGTTATCAAGGTCAGAAGACTTAATGTTGTTATTAAAAAACGGAATGAAAGGTATTTCCTCCATTCCGTGACTATACTCACTTACGAGTTCTCCTGTTGTCGGATTCTCAAATATTGCATAATCTGTTAAGTTGTCATAATTTAAATCTGATTGTAGTCTTCTGTATACCTGACATTCCTCTTTGTTCCAATATTCATATATTGTGTAGTTTTTACCATCTGCTTCATCTATTTGTGTATATACTCTTAATGCTCCTATCAGCTTCTGTTTTGCTGACTTATTCCATATCGGAACAATCTGTTTGCTATCAATAACTGCCCACTCAAATTCATTTAGCTCATTTGTCCAATAATGAATCCATGCAACACCTGCATTGGCTGCATTAACACAAAGCTCCATACACTCTATATTCATCCCCCAAGGCCTTTAATATCTCTGCATTAGCCTTAGAACTACCAATGTCAAAAGTAGGCGGTGTAGTGAATGCATAAGCTGCTTTCTGGTTAACTATCAATCCGTGAAAGTTGCGGGGTATTCTGTTGTCTGCATTTCTCAACGGATGACCTTCTTCATCTTCCTTTTTAGGACCATATAGCACGTCACTCTGATTTCTGTAATATCTGTCAGCAATATCACATCTAACCATATACATTGCATGCCCCGGCATATACTGACTTAATAATTCCTTCATTCTAACTAAATCCACTTGTTTCACCTCTTTACTTTAATACTGATAATCCGTCAGACTTCTTAGCACAATCCTCTGCAATTCCTGTTGTTGCATCCTGTGCATCGTCATGATCATTCTTTCCTTCTCTCTGATACCTTGACATTGCCTTATAATAATCAGGCCATCTGTTCTTCCAGTCTTCAGGAAAATATATGTGTTGCATTACCCACGCTGAATTTGAAAAAATTCTTGCATTCTTGTTGTTATGCTGTGTAAACCACTTAATAACTGTCTTGTTACTTTTTAATTCATCCTGAAGTATTCTCTTAACACTTCTGGCAAATCCTCTACCACCATTATTTGATTCGATTCTTGCAATATTTACATTTCCATCAAATAACAGCTTAGCTGTTAACGGCTCTGTAACTTCCATTGGTTCCTGCGTATATATAACATCAAGTACGTACGCTTCATTGTCAAATGTTACTCCGTAGTTAATACTGCATAAGTAATCCTTACCTTCATCTGCGGTATCTGTATAATTTCTAATCTGCTTAAATTGTGGCATTTCTTTGTACGTCTTAAATGAAGTGTACATTCTGCCCTTTATGTCAATAGGATTCTGCTGGTAGTGCGCTTCTGCAATATCTATTCCCATTGACATCTTTTTATTTTCGTATGATCTTTTTGACAAAATTTCAGGACAAAGCATTGTTCCATCTTTCTTAACAGCCTTATAGCATATATGCCTTACCTTTACGCCTATGCTCTTAAAGTGTTCCAATGCCCTGCCAGCCAAATCCAAACTATGCCATCTTGTCATTACAATGATAATCTTGCCACCCTCTTCAAGTCTTGACATCATTGTGTCCGTAAACCAGGTCCAATGATTATCCAGAATATTTGCATTATTAGCTTCCAGTGCTGACTTAATCAAGTCATCAATAATCATTAACGTTGCACCAAAACCTGTTGCCGTTCCTGTTGGGGATGTTGCCAAATAATTGTTATAGCCATTTTCAAGTGACCACATATTCATTGCACCATCACCACGTTTAATGGTTACCCCCGGGAACACATCTGAATAAACAGCCTTGTTTTCATCTGCCTTTGTTTCAAGAATCGTGTTTCTCACGCCCTTTGAAAACGTTGTAGACAATGTTTCATTGTATGAGCCTGTCATAATCTTCTGTGTTTGGTCATTTCCAAGAACCCATTCAACAAAATTGCCAACAGTTCTAGACTTTCCATGTCTTGGTGGCATATTAACAACCATTACTTCATAATCTGATTTTATGAACTGCTGCAACTCATTACAGAAATCACGTAAAAAGCCCCTGTCTTCCTTGTAGAAGTCAGGAGCCTTTAATTTGCAGTACTGCCAAAAATTTCTTCTTGCCAGCTCTACCCTTGCATAAAGCTTTATTAAATTCTTATTCAGATTCAAGGTCCTCCCCTGCCAATCTAAGCAGTTGTTCAGTACTTAATCCCTCAAAAGGATTATTAACATTTCCTGACACCTCAACCTTATCCTTAAACATTCCTAAATGTCTTCCCAACAGTTCCAAAGCCTTTACCTTGTCATAGGTAGTCAGCTCTATTCCATTCTTACCCTGCTTAATACCTGAAATAGCCTTAATCTGTCTTCTTGAAAGCTCATCAGTTTCAGTAATCTCAACTGCCTGATAATACATCTGATTTCCTTCACTATCCAATGCCGGAACATAATCACCATCCGGTGTCTTCATCATCACCGGCTTAGTCACAACCTTGGCATATTCAGAACCATTGGCAAAGGCAACTGCTGCAAGCTCCTGAATCACATCATCTTGCGTAACCTCAATTCTTTCCAACCTGTCCTTAATTCTTTCATCTATGTATTCCTTAATCTCCGGAACATTCATAAGACGAGCGGCTGCCGCTGCTGCTGTATTATCATTTTTGACGTGTGGATATGCTTCCTTATACGCCCTTGTTCCATTCAGATCAATCAAATATTCATTTGCAAATATAACTTGTCTGTCAGTCACTGCAACCGCCCCTTTCTTACCGAATTTATTTTATAAGCACTCTGCTTCTTTAAAAGCATCAAATATTTTAGGAAATTGAATAGCAAACCAATCCACCATTTCTTCATTCAATGCCCAACAATCTGACGAATTACTGTTACTCCATAATCCTGATTCATATAAAAACGCATGTATTATTTCGTGTCTAACTACCTGTTTCATATATAACTGCAAATCTCTTACTGAATCTTTCTCTTGTACCAATTCTGCAATTTTAATTGTTTTTATTGAATAATCCATAATGCCGTCTGAACCTTCAGGCATTTGCTCATATGGAACATCGTATTTAATTGTGTATTCTGATCCTAATATATTTACTTTTTTATCCTGCATTTTTCTCCTATTTCCCCACGAAAAAAGACAGCCTTTCGACTGCCTTAAGACGTTTTACCATAAATACTTTTAGAGGAATTTCATTCAGATAAACAAAAGATAACAAAAAATTTCCTTTTCTGTTTTACTTTTTACTCTATCATTTTATCACTGATTAATGTGACATTCTATGACACGTTTAAAACTGGCTCAATATCTTTCAACGCATAGCCATGTAGTCTTAATACATGCCTGTAAGATATATTCATTTCCAGTGCTATCTCTTCCCACTTCTTGCTCTGGCAGTATCTCTTGTACAAAATCTGCTCGTATTCAGGATTGTTTAACTTCTGTATGTTGATTATTACGTTTGCTCTGGCTAAAGCAAATTCACGCATCAAATCATTCCACTCACATTCCTTTTCATTAATCTTGCATATTGTTTCTGCCATCTTATCCTGTGTTCCTGAAGACAGTACCCTCTCGCCCTGTTGGATTGCTCCAGTACTCACCACCATTTCCCTTAGGGTATCTATCTCTTCTTTTAGAATTTTCATCTTAGATTCAAGATTTCTAACCTGATTCAAGTATTCCTTTGCTGTCATTTCTTCCAAACTCTCAATCCTTTCTCTATTTTTCTGCATAAAAAAACCAACCACCGAATATTGGTAGTTGGCTTTATGACATCTTCTTTTTAATGTTCTGGTGCACATTTGGCACAAAATCCATTTCCTGCATCTCCATTAACATAATCATCTAAATCAAATACTTCTCCACAATCAGGACATGAAAAATATTTTCCAATACAAGATTCACAAACATATCCTCCGTTAAAATGTCTTGTCTGTGCACCTTCTTTTCCACAACTAATACATTTTGCCATAGAAGAATCCTCCTCTCTCTAGTAATACAAAAATTATACCATTCCAACTACCAATATTCAATTGTCAATGTACCTTTGCCCCTAATCCTTATCCTGCAACTTACATATCGCCCACAAGACGAACACTGCTCCAATTACCAGGACTATTGCCAATGTGTTAATTATCGACATCCTAATCACCACGCTTCCATATCAAATTCTTCTCTTGGAATTTTTGTATTGCTAATCTTTTTATAAATATCAACATATATTTCATCCTTAGCTCTGTTGTATGTAACTTCTGCGTATCTGTCACCCATTGGCTGTCCCCAAATAGTACACTTCTTATAACCTAATTCGTGCGCAAACCACACTAGGTCTAATTCGCTAATGTTAATATTTTCGTTTAATACTTTAATCACCGCATTCTTTGCAGCCTTCTCAAATTCGTAACTTGTCATTCTATTCGCTCTCCTTTTCAAAATCATTTTTGTTAACATATTCTACAATTGCCTTGTTATCTCCAATAAGCATCACTTGAAGAACTACGATTTCTGTATTATCATATTGGAATAATCTAGGTTTTTCATCATTAAAAATATATGGCTTGTCTAACAACCCTCTTATGGCTATCCTGCTTTTAGGATGTGATTTTCTCAAAGTCCCGCTTACTGCATTAATGTTATAGTTAAATCTATTTACTGTTGTACTATCAAGCATCTATTCCACCACCTTTCACTTCTTTTGTTTTTATTGCAGGCTCACCACCATTTGCAAAATAATCACACTCCCAATCTTCTATATCGCAATGTTTATAGGAATGTGGTTTCAAGTATTCAATTTTTCCATATCCATTAACTCTGTAATAATAAGGACAACCATAGCAAGTATGTACTATCTTTTTACTCATTATTTCCTCTCAATTCTTCCAGTTTTGCTTCTGCTTCGGATTTTGTGAGGAATACTGTTTTCCTAAAATCGCATTCTCTCAAATATGCCCCAATAAAACGATTTGTTTCTTTAGCATAAATTCTATATTGGTTACTGTCGTTATAAAATGTTATACTAGAAACATATCCTTCATATACTTCATCTTTTATATTTTCATCATATTCAGCATCATCAAATACATTGAATGGTGAAGTGACAACCCAAACTGTATCTCCAACTTTACATGGCAATTTAATAAGCCTACCCTGTTCTTCTAACTGCTGATATTCTTTTAACTGTATAAGCCATTCAGCAAGTTGTTCGTGTTCTCTTGCACATTCAATACAACCATCAAGTTCCCCATCATCAGGATTTGCGTGACATAACATTGCTTCATTATATTTTTCTGTAGCCTTTTCTTTTGCGTGCTTAATTGCTTCATCCATATTCATTCTGCTTTATCTCCTTTATTCATTTATGATTGGCAAAAATTGAAAACACCATGTCTCATCATTAATTATTTCAATCGTTCCATCTTCATTGATTACCATAACTCCAATAAATTTCGGCTTGTGAACTTCTTTAGTTTCACAATTCCTTTCTTCTCCATAGTATATTTCTACTATTGCTAACGCTCTTAACACTCTCTCGTTATAAATCACTTTGTATTTACTTAAATCAATATTCATCTTCCTGCTCCTCACTTTCTGCTAGTTTTGCGTATTTCCAAAAATTTACATCATCTTCACCAGCCGTCGACCAAGAAGTTAAACCGTCATACCAAGCATAGACTTTTCCGTTTTTAAATCTAGCAAAATGTCTTTTTTGCCATTCTTCCTTTTCTGTATTTCTAACCAATATAGGTGTATCAACCTTGACTTTTGACCAGTCAACTTCTGGCTCTTTGTATTCTGAGAAAAGCCATTTTTTTAAATGTGGTATACATTTGCTTTTTCCTTTTCCAAAATCGCATTCGGCACACTGCCCTGTACAATTTGTGGGATTATTTTTTACAATGGCTAAATTGTCTACATTTATAACGTCCTCGTCTATTAGCATTTCCTTATATTTCTCTATATTTAACATTCTCTCGCTCCTTAACATTTCTTAACATTTTTGTCCTTTAGTTCTAAATTAAATCAAATATATTCATCTGATTATCATCTTCAAAAACAAGCATTTCGTTCTTAGCTCTTGTATAGAAATTCTTGTCTATCTCGAATCCAAACGCTGACCTTTTCAGCTCTCTTGCAGCTCTTAGTGTAGATCCACTACCACAGCAAGGGTCGATAACAACATCGCCCTCATCTGTAAAGATTTCTATTAATTGCTTCAATACAGTTACAGGCTTTTGCGCTGGGTGTATTTTTGGAATTTCCTTTCCGTCTCTTTCCCATTTAAACCAGTTGAATATCATACGACCGGTTCCTCTGATTGTCTTTCCGTTTTCGTCCGTCTGAACTCCATTTCTGAATTTGGGCAATTTATCTCTATACAGCACTAATGCATATTCTGTCGCTCCAACTACTCGCATATTTGCTTTTAGTACTTGTGGGCTGTAATTTTTGATGAATACCAACGGTATGTAGTGGATGAATCCGTGCTTCTTTGCTGCGTCTATCAGTATTGGCATTTGTTCAAAGCTGCAAAATACAATCATACAAGGGCTGTTACTGCTTCTTCCTCTGTTAACTTGCTTTTTATCGTCTTTCTTCAACATCTTTGAACAAAAATGGAAATATTCATACAAATTAAAATTAAAATCAGAATTAAACGCTGACTTCCCAGCATATTTGCTTTCGCCGTTTTTGTTATCTCCGCCTTTGTACCACATTGGATTACTACCATAAAAGTTATTTCCAACATTATACGGAACATCAGCAATTATTAGCTGTGCTGGTGGTATTGCATATTTCTTGTAATTTTGCATATTGTCTCTGTAAATTTCACATTTTAATTTTTTTTTCATTTCTTCAATCGGAGTAAGAATTCTTTTATGTGCGCACAACTCTTCTCCTTTCGATTTTTTTATTTAATTACTGTTCTTAAGTCTCTTCTTTCGCTGTCCATGTCTATTCCACATTCTTCTGCAATTATGCTTATCTGCTCTTCCCATGTGCTGTAATCCTCTGCAATGCATTCAGCCTTGTTGTCGAATCTCTCAAACATCTGCTTTATTCTTTTGTTACCAAAACCAAATTCATCATGCATTGTTACAGCCATTAGGATTTTTACATACAGTACTGTGTTGTACTTAACATTGTCACTGAATTTGTCTAAGTCTGCCTTTGATACCCTTAAAGGTAGGTCAATGGCATTTCTCATTTTCAGGTCTGCTTCCAAGGCATCCAATCCCTTTTCTCTTGCAAACCTCAGAGCATATGCCATACCCTCACGTCTTGCCTGTTCCTCTTTTGACATTCTTGCCATCCTTATTTCCTCCATTGCCATAAGCCTTTGCTCTAAAAATCTTTAGTGCATTGTCTCTTGGTCTTCCGTCATTTATGAACTCTTCCTGTTCGTGTGTTAAAATGCAGCCAAATTCCTTACTTGTCTTTTTTCTCATTCATTTTCTCCAGCTTCGCCTTAAGCTCTGCTCTCTCTTCCTTGATTCTTGCCAATCTTACGTGATCATCTCCTGATAAGATTGAAACTGAAAATAAAATCTGCGATTCCATTCTGTCCAATTCCTCTAAGCGAATTTCTATGTCCTTAACTTTCATTTTGTTGTTTCCTCCTCTTG
>OLIX01003285.1_pt1 | contig 10706 bp, 19 predicted proteins | sample 1601331 | NCBI WGS metagenome assembly OLIX01 (sample SAMEA2452120, study PRJEB22498) | human gut metagenome | biome: human feces; feature: human gut; material: feces | place: Australia | collected 2012 | reverse complement strand
TAAACCTCTCACATCCACATCTACACCGTTGGCGACTGCCGTCCTCATCTCTAAGGACAACAGTGCGGTCCGCTGTTTTGAATATCATTTGCCTCTCACCTTCTTCTTTCTTTTCTTCTTCGAACGATTATGAATAAAATATGACATGCTGCCATTCTTAAAGGATTTGTCTATTTTCATTTACTTAACAGCCTCCCCTCTATTGCATCGATTTCTTTGCTGTCATAAGACCGTCCTTCAAAGTTATTAAATGCATTTTTCTTACTGCTTTTCCTAGTCGCTTTCTTCTCCGGCTTCTTCGTTACCGGATAAAAACTCTTCCAGTTACTCACGGTTGCCTTCTGAATGATTGACAGCTGCTCTTCTGGATCCGTAGATAATTCCTTCAATCCATCTGCCAATAGTTTGATTTGATTATGGTCAAGTTTATCTCCATTCTTCTCTCTGCATAAAATATACAAAGAAAAAGCATCTTTCACTTTTTCGCTGGCGAACGCCCCTATATATATACTTTTATCTATATCTTTATCTATATCTTTATCTATATCTATATCTGAAACAGCGACGTCAGACGACTTGTCAGACGATTTTTCGGACGACTTACCAATTAAAGCCCTCTGTTTAGCTCTTCTTTCCTCTTGATACAGCCTATCACGTTCTTTTTTTCGCTCATAAGCATCGAGTGTCTGATGCTTGTTCCAGTTCGGAATTGTGAGTATTCCATCTACTATCTCGATCATTTTGTATTGCTCAAACACACTCAAAGCCATAGCAACAGTAGATTCGTTCATGTGAAAAATTGTTGCGAGCATCTTATCCGTATATGGGATTTTATCATTCATAAGGAATACGCCGCCATTATTCTTTTTCCCGGCAAGGCACAGTAGTTTAAACCATACTGCTATAATTGCGTAAGCATCAGGCAGGCTCTCTATCAGCAATATCTTCTCGTCATCGAAAATATCTGTCGCTATCTTTATCCATTTAACATCTGACATCGCCATGCATCCTCCTTCCAAATAATTTTCAAGTCTTTATTTGTGATGTCAATTTTCACATGCCTCGTTTTCGCAATTTATGCAAATCATTCGCCCCTCTGGGATAATCGCTCCGCATCTAATGCAACGGTTTTCTGTCTGTGCTTCAATCAATGGGCTTAATTGTCTTTCTTGTGCTTGTTTCACCATGCCGGACTGATATTCTATGTATATCTGCATCCATTCTTTAAGAGGCATAACAACAACCCATTCGCAGTTGTTTTTTCTGTGGAATACCGCCGGAAGGTCGTTTTTTCCCGTGGCTACACTGTCCCTTTTGGCTTGTTCTACCGCATCATATAACTTAAATTTCTCCGTTCGCTTGCACTCTACATGGATCCCTGGAAGTCCTACCAAATCAGGCTGCCCTTCTTCTGCTTTCCCGTTGTACTGCACGCTTCGACGTGTTTTATAGCCGTATTGGTTCAATATCCTTGACAATTCTAGTTCTCCTGCTTTCCCCTTTTGCTTACTGTTTATTGCCATTGTTGTTCTTCCTTTCCTTGTAGTGCAGGCAAGGCTTGTCTTTTTTCTTGCCCTCACACTCAAAAAATCTTTCACAGTGTATACACTCTTTTGTCTTTATCATAATTCCACCTTGATTCCGCATTCTTCCCACAGTACATCTTCAAAGTCTTTTACACGCTCAATATGTCCACTGTTGTATGCTTCCAGTTGCTTATAATACTCGTCCATGAAGCGTTGCAATCGCTTTTCTCCGAACCCGAACTTATCATGTAACACCATCAAACTAATAAGCATATTCGCCTTTGCTGCTGCACTTACAAGCAAATTATCACGTTTCTTCGCTGTCATTGCTGCAAGTGCCGGATTCATGCCTTTTCTTTTCGTGTATGCCATATCATTGCACCGCCTTTCTAATTAAACGGCAACTCTTCGTCAATTCCATCCGGAATATTCATGAAGCCGTCAGAATCCGTTCTGCCATACGGTGAATATCCTTCTTGCTGCTGTCCTGTGCTTCCTTTGCTTTCACAGAATTCAAAACTATTCACAATCACTTGCATTCCGTAATGTTTCACACCGTCTTTGTCAGTGTAATTGTTATTTCTGACTTCTCCGTCAATCAATAATTTTATTCCCTTTCCTACGTTGCATTTTTCGAATGTTTCTGCGATTTTACCAAATGCTACGCACTGGAAGAAATCAGCTTCCGGCTCACCGTCACGCTTAAATTTTCGGTTCACTGCAAAATTGAATTTCGCAACCGCTTTTCCTTCCTGACTGTATTTTATTTCAGGGGCGGCACATAACCGCCCGGTGATGATAAATTGATTCATGGTTTTACTGTCCTTTCTTTTTATTTTCCAAATAACGCTGCTGCAACATCTTGTACACTGTCTGCATTTTCAGTTTTTTCACTTTCTAATGATTCAAGTTTCGTTGTTTCTTTTGGCTCCTCAATAATTTCATGCGGTGCTTCCGGCACTGTTGTATATTCCGGCTCAATTTCGCCTTGCTCTTCTGCCGTATACATTCCCCCAAATGCAGAAGGAAACGTCTCACGCAATGCTTGCACAAGTGCAACTTTCCGAATCATTGTGGCCGGCTTCTTGCTCCACTGACCGTTTAAACTGCCATCCTTCTTTCTTCCTGCATATTCATCAAACGATACTTCAATCCGTGTGCTGTGGCTGCGGTCTTTTCTCCAAACTTCCGCATACCCACCAATAATGGTTTCGCCCGGAAGTTTCACTGTCCCTATTCTGTAAATAATTTCTCTTGTTTCCTCATTCATCACTATGATACCGGCTTCTGATCCGTCAAATGCCGGATTTGCTTCAGCACGCTTTTGAAAAGCTTCTTTTCCGACTACCATCGTTGCAGGTTCCGAACCGTACTTGATGCAATACGCTTCCTTCGCCCACGGGTTCAGCTTGCTAAACTTGCAAAGATTAATAAACATTGCTAATTCCTGCATAGTAACCGCTTCTTTATTGCCACTTACAAGATAATTTCTAACGATTTGCGGTGTTAGTGTGATTTCCATTCCGTTTGCTTCGTATTTTACTGCCTGTTCTTTCTGTGTTTTTTGTGGTGCTAGTCTGTTCTGCATTTCCATTTTCTTTCTCCTTTTCTATTTCACTAAATCATCCAATGTTGTTTTAACTCCACTGAATCTTCCTTCTTCCAAATACAGTTTTGTGTCAAAAAAGATAATCTCTTTTGTTTCGTGTGAGAACGCTGCTGAAATTCCATTTTTAATACAAGTCAATCTCAAAAGTGACAATACTGCATCTAACTCTTCCTTTGCTTGTTCGCCCATGTTTTTCACCCCTCTATAACGCCTTGAATTCAATGTTTCTGCTCTCGAAAAATTCTTTTAGTGCCACCGCATCTGCCATTGTCAGATTTGCTGCAAAAGACACCCACTGTCTTTCTCTTGCCACGCACTCTTCGAATGCCTGTTTCCCAATTCCTGTAATACACTGTCCTATCTCAGATTCAGGTGGATTCATGCATGCTTCAAACGATTCTGCATCAGTAAAACTAATTTGTCCCTCCAGTTGAACATCCTGCTGTTTCTGTGCTTCTGCAGCAGCTCTTTTTTCAGCCTCTGCCCGCTCTCTTTCCTGCTGTGCTCTTCTTTCCGCAAGTTTACGTTCCACTTCCTCCAGTCTCGCATTTTCGCGAAGCGCCATCGACAGATCCAATGTCTTAACATACATATCTTTTACCTGCAGTTCATACTTTGTATCCAGTTCTTCAATCACATCCATATCCTGATTCACCTTACTAATCAGCGCCGTGATCTCTTCTGTGATGCTTTTTAATGACTTGCTTACATTCAGATACTCATTTTTAAATACTTTTGCAAAAGGAAGGATTACTTTCAGATTTCCAATATTTTCCTCATAAATCTCAAGCACCTTCTGTTTCTTCTCAAGTCTGCGCTGCTCCTCTACTTCTTTGATCTGCGAATCAATCAACTGAATCGGCTCATCGATAATCGCCAACACTTCTTTAACCTGCTTTTCGAATAGTTCATAAGGAGCCATACACTGCTTCTTAATACGTTTTCTCTCTGTTTCAATCGCATCTCTAAGCTTGTTCAAGGTTGCCTTATCCTTCTTCGCCTCTTTAATGGTCTCCTCTGTGTACTGGAGTCCTTTATAATCCTGCACCTTTGCCGAGATTGCTTCTTTCAACTCATCATTGTTCCATTCAATTTTCTTTACAAATCCGTCTTCCATCGGACTTAAAATTCTTAATTCCATTTCTTTTCCTCCTTTATATTTCCGGTAACTTCGCCGGCGGACACTGGTACTTTGTAACATACTCCCAAAACTTCTCACCCTCAGCCATCAGATACCGGATGTCCTCTTCTACCTCTGATCGCTCAAAGTGATAATGCTTCGTCTGCAAGAATATATCTCCGTCATACTCGCTTTTTAGCTGCGCTTTCAATTCACAGAAATCAGCTTCCAAAACCGCCATATAAAACAAACACTGACAGTAATAATTCTGTGGAATCTGGTTTCTCCACTTCTCCCTCATGCTAGCATTCAAGATATTTGTGGTCTTGCATTCCCATATCCCAAGCCGTCCCTTGTCGTCATATAACCATCCGTCCACAGAAGCCTGCGCCCACGGGTATTTGTCGTTGTAAAAGCTGTTATTTTCCTTATAGCAAACCTTATAGTTTGGAAAGTCCAGCTTAAACAGTTCTCGGAGCGGTTCTTCTGCCTTTGTGCCGTACAAAACATAAGGTTTCTGAGAAATATCAACAGCTTGTCTTCTTCCGGTTTTTAATTCCCATAACTCCACGTTTGACATATAAGGGTTCTCTCCGATTACCGCAGATATTTCTGATCCGCCAATACCGTTTCTTCGATTGGCAAGCCATGCCTCGTGGCTGGGGAAGGTTTTAAGTTCTACCATGTCTTTCTCCTTGTTTTGATGGCTGACTTACAATTGCATTCATCACACCGATTGCAATATCTATATCAAGCTCGTTTTTTATTAACATATCGATATCGTAACGTTTTACCACTGGAATCGCTGATGGACTTGTCAAAGGAGGTTTATTTTTCAGTAGAATGAATTTCATATCACTCTCATCACTCGAAAGAACAAGCATAATACGCGGATTATCAGGATTTATTATCCTTTTCTTCCTGGCATCCAGCATCAATTCTAAAAGTCTATGCATCTTCTCTCTGTTCAACACAATCAATCACCTCTACTCTTTCAATTCCTAAAATTGCGAATATTACTCTAACATCCGGTTTTTCCACTACATTCGCATAGCGCTCCGCTGCACGAACCATCGCTGCTGCCTCCTCTGCCGGTATATCATCATTAAATTCCCATTTTTTCATCTTGATTTTCCTCCTATTATCGTTTATCATATAAGATGATTATTATGTGCAAGGGCGCTTATCGGTTTACATACCGTGCGCTCTTTTTTATTGGTCGTGAGATGTCGATCAGTTGCAAATCTTCCAACCCTCTTTTTGGTCTAAACGGAATGACATTTGCAAGTGCTTCTCTCTTCTCGTACTGCTCTACTTCTCCATCTTTGTTTAATAATTTCCCAAAAATCATGCTTGTCCACCTCCTTTCTCAATCCCTAAAAGCTTATCAATCTTGTGCTGCCAGATAAAATACTCCCAAGTGCTCCTAACACCTTTTTTTGGCGGATATGCCTCGCCTAAATCCCATATTCCACGCTGCATCTTAATCCTTACGCAGTGTGCGGAGCACCCGATCTGCTTCCCTGCTTCTTCTGGACTTAATCTTTTTGCCATGGGATACCTCCTTTCTCGCGAATGCCGTACATGGATACATCCTGCTGCTCTCAAGACAGTTATTGTATTTCCTGCAATCTTTGCAAGTCATATTTACGCCGCCTCTGAATCTCTAAAAATCACATGATACCGTTTCTTCTGTCCATCACACTGTGTATACTCAATCTCTCTCGGATAGCCATGATCTGAGTACCACTGCTTTACCATATCAATGACCTGCGGAGCATACTTGCGTACGGCTCCTTGCCAGTTTCCTTTAGATTCCCAAGTTTCTGTATACAGATCCTCTGATAAATCCAATCTGCGGATAATTTCATTGACTGCCTTATCTGCCGGTTTGCCGGAACTCTGATAGTAAAGTCTCGCCTGTCTTGCGATATGTACGGTGTCAAAATACTGCTGATCTGCCTCAATCATAATCGGGAGATTTACGCCTGCTTTTTCGTAAAGCGATTTTGCTGTTAGAAGCTGAATCTTACTGTTGCAACCTGCTGCTTGAAGCATTGGAGTTAGAATCTTTACTGCATTATTTACACTGGCAAGACGTTCGTTGCTTTGTTTCTTCTTTGGCATCTCGTAGGATCCAGTCTTGCGGAGGGTTGGAAGAACTTCATCCGTAACCCAGTCTGTGAATTTTTCTGCGTTAGGTTTACGGCTCTTGAATACCAACTTATATACACCGCTTTCGGTAAGAAAATTCTCGCCTGCATTATTCAACTTTCGGAAGTCAATACTCTTGACATCTGAATTTTTTACTTTAATAGTCTGTTTGTTGTTCATGTTCCTTACCGCCATTCTCACAGCACTATCACCTAACTCTAGACATTTACCTACATGGTACGGATTGAACAAAACCTCTCCGTTCAATTCAAACACTTCTACTTCATGTCCTTCAAAAATCATTAATTCGTTCATTTAATCTCCTCCCTACTCAATAAAATACTCAACTGATACACCAAAATAATCCGCTAAGATTTTTAGCTTATCTACTTTCGGCTTGCTTCTACCTGTTTTCCAGTCTGTAAAAGTAGACTTTGTGATTCCCGTATCAGAAGCAACTCTATAATCTGTAATTTCTTTTAAATCACGCAACTCCGCGTATTTTTCGTACATTTTTTCACCTCTTTTCCGAACTTTCTATTGATTTTAGTTCGGAAATCAGATACAATATATTTACCAGATACATTGACAAAGAACTGTACTACAATTCTGTTTTGATTTCCGAACTTTGTAGTCTTATTATAGTGCGGATTTCAGAACTTGTCAATACTTTTTTGTACTGATTTCAGAATTTTTTTTATGAGGTGTATTATGTATGAGATTTATTGCAAGTTAAGAGATGAAAAAGGTTGTAAGGATGCTGATGTAGCAAAAGCTACCGGTATAACCAAATCAACTTTTTCTGATTGGAAAAATGGCAGAAGTAAGCCGAAAGATGAGAAACTCACGAAAATAGCTGATTATTTCAATGTCCCATTAACCTATTTTTATGAAGAACACGAAATGAGCACTGCATCATTAACAGCAAAAGATGAGCGTGATATTTCTAAGACAGTGAATGACTTAATGAAAAAATTAGAATCAAAAGATGGAGCGCCTCTATTTTTCGATGGTGCTGAAATGAGTCCTGAAACAAAAATTTTGTTCGAACAACAGTTAAAATCATTGGTGACTACTGTCAAGGAGATCAACAAGGTCAAGTTTAATCCGAATAAAAATAAAAAGTAGGTGATTGCCTTGAAGCAAGATGTAAAAACAATAGTTAATAATTTAGTAAGTAAATACGGTACAAGAAATCCTTATGAATTATGTGATTATACAAACACACTTTATCAAATATGTGATCTTGGCGATGTACTAGGTTGCTACTTACTCATTAAAAGGCAAAAATGCATTATGCTGAACCAAAAAATAATAGGAACCCCCATGGAAAAATTTATTTTAAGTCATGAATTGGGGCATTCACAATTACATAGAAAAAATGATTGCTATTTCTACGGTAGTACATTCTTTTCCAAAAATAGAGAAGAAAATGAAGCAAATTCTTTCGCTGCAGAGCTTCTCATACCAGATTCCGTGATTTATGAGAATCCAGGCATGACAAAAAGCCAGATTGCAAGACTGGCTGGATATGATGAAAAGATTATGGAGTTTAAAGTACTGAGCAAAAACTAGGAGAACAATATGGGCATATTTAACTTTTTTAAAAAGAGAGATCCATCTATGGAACTTTATAACCTACAAAACGCTTTGCGGATAGCAAATGATTGTGCGGACTTGATTGAAAACACAATAAATCCAGAAGTATTTTTTGACCGATACAACCTATACCTAGAGAAACTCGCACTACTTTCTGAAGCTCAGGAATGCAAGGCAATTAAAGTGAAAGGTGAAAACCTTATTCAAAAATATTCTCAAATGTCTACTTTAGAAAAAAGAGTATCAGCAACAAATGAATTTATTGATAGATTCTGGAAAGATACATGCGCTAAAGCAAATACTCTAAAAACTGAAAAAGGCAAAAACAATAGGTATCAAAAATTTTTTGATTCTTTATCCGAATATAATGAAAGAATGCCCGGAGAATGCATCGAATACTATACTTATATTTTTAATAATGCTCCCAGAAATAGTGTTTCAAATCGCAAAACTACATCAGCTGATAAAATTGATTCTATGCAACGAATTGAAGCCAGTAATCATTACCGAAATAAACTTTATAAAATGTTTTACAAGGGTTATTCAGAGATGCCTTTCGTTTCACAAGATCGTGAGCTAAACACTAATTGGATTGAGCAAGCCAAAATATTTGGCGCAAGCCCTACAAGGGAAATGATGGTGAGATATTCTGACGGACTTCTTCCGGGTCATGTCTACATGCTGTACTGGATCAAGGAAATTCACCGCAAAAGAATCCCTGTTTATTTCGAATATCAATACGGAATCAATTTTACTGACGAACAAGACTTTTTGTATAAACAAGGTTATTTGACATCAGAAATGAATTTAACAAGTAAGGGAGAGAATGCTATTCTAAGCCATTATGATGTTATAGAGAAGCATTCTAATCAAAAATAATATGATCGCTTCGGCGTTTATATAAACGTGGCGTTTTCAATAAATCCAAAGAAAAGAGAGGGAACAAAAATGGAATTTTATGAAACAATCAAACAATTTTCAGAACGAGTGGCTAAATTAAAAGATACTATTTCTACCGAAGAAGCCACTAAAATGTCGCTCGTAGTGCCATTATTTCAGTATATGGGGTATGATGTATTTAATTCATTAGAATTTTGTCCAGAATACACCGCCGATGTAGGCATTAAGAAAGGTGAAAAAGTCGACTATGCTATTCTTGAAAACGGGGAACCGAACATCCTAATTGAATGCAAGAGTTGCTCGGAACAATTAGACAAACATTCATCGCAACTTTTTAGATATTTTGGAACTACATCCGCAAAATTCGGTATCTTAACTAACGGAATAATTTATCGCTTTTATACAGATCTTGAGGAATCCAATAAGATGGATTTAGTCCCATTTCTTGAGATCGATATGCTGAATCCGAAAGAACAATCTGTAAATGAATTGAAAAAGTTTTGCAAAGATAACTTCGATAAAGAGAAGATTTTCAGTACTGCTGAAGAATTAAAATATTCCGGACTGATAAAAGAATATCTGTCAAAAGAATTGGAGAATCCCTCAGAAGAATTTGTCAAGCACATTCTTTCTTATGTATACGATGGACAAAGAACACAAAAGGTTATTGAAAAATATCAGCCACTCGTCAAGAAAGCATTTACTTCATTCATTAATGATATTGTAAATCAAAAAATATCATCTGCCCTTTCCAAAGAAGCAGAGGATGATATTACTCCTACTGACATTCCCGCTGAAGCGCCTAAAGCAGAGTCAAAAATTGTCACTACCGAAGAGGAATTAGAAGCTTTTTATATTATTCGTGGAATGTTAATAGAAGCGACATCTGTCGAAAACATCGTGCATAGAGATACTGAAAGTTATTTCGGAATTCTTTTCCAAGACAATAATAGAAAGCCTATTTGCAGGATCAATCTCGACAAAAAGAACAAGCAAATTCTTATACCTGATGAGAATAAAAAGTTCGAAAGATTTTATATCGATTCTGTAAATGACTTATATAAATACAAAAATCAGTTAATAGAAGTTGTAAAAAGATACTTATAAATAGAAAAACCGCCCGGTACTGCTAATACCGAACGGCTTAATATACACCCGAAGATGTACGACATGTTTGCAAATATATTGTATCATCTTCGCAACAGTTTAACAATCAGAACATGCATTCTTTTTGTTGGCTGTTATTTTTATACCATAAAAGGAGATGAATCTATGCCAAAGAGAAAGAAACACCCCAAATTACCAAATGGATATGGCTCCATTAAGTATCTCGGAAAAAACCGCCGGAATCCTTATGCCGTGCATCCACCAGTTACTGACTACACAGATGAGGGAGTCCCGATCACACCAAAAGCCCTATGCTATGTAGATGACTGGATGAAAGGATTTATCGTCTTAACATCATATAAAGCTGGCACATACACGAAAGGAGACGAAAGGGATATAATCTTACCTATCGATCAGAAAAGCCTTGAAATCATCGCACAGCGCTTGCTGTCTGACTATAACAAAGCACAGGGAATTGCAGAAGAAGAAAACGCGCCAGAAAAGACTTTTGCAGAAGTGTATAAGGATTTCTGGAAGTACAAATTTGAAAATGAAAAAGGAAAGAAATTATCCGAATCAAGTAAGCTATCAATTCAGGCAGCCTTTAAAAATGCCAAAGCACTCCACGATCGCCCTTTTAGAGATCTGAGACATGATGATCTGCAATCTGTCATAGACAACTGTCCTTTAA
>OLIX01003278.1_pt1 | contig 10724 bp, 10 predicted proteins | sample 1601331 | NCBI WGS metagenome assembly OLIX01 (sample SAMEA2452120, study PRJEB22498) | human gut metagenome | biome: human feces; feature: human gut; material: feces | place: Australia | collected 2012 | reverse complement strand
GTATTCGCCGCAGGCCTCGCCTTCCGGGGTGGGATTCAGGCAGTTGATGGTTCGCGCGAAGATGCGGGCACAGGAGGTTTTCCCCACACCGCGCGGTCCGCAGAAAAGGTAGGCCTGGGCGAGGCGTCCCGTGCTTATGGAATTGCGCAGGGTGGCCGTGAGATTTTTCTGCCCCACTACGGAGGCGAAGGTCACGGGTCTGTATTTGCGTGCGCTGACTATATATTGCTGATTGTCGCTCATCTGTAGAAAAATATTGATAGCCTTCGCCTAAAATGGCATGTAAAACAGCCGGGCGAAAGGTTTACAAAGCTACAAAAAAATATGAATTTTCACAAACGTGCAACAATATAGGCGAAATGGCGTTACAAAGAAAAAAAGATAAGGGAGATGACTAAGAGCAATCTATATACCGGAACGGGCGATATGGGAACGACGTCGCTCGTGGGCGGAGAGCGCGTTAAGAAGAACAGCGTGCGCCTTGAGGCTTACGGTACGGTCGACGAACTGTCGTCGATGCTGGGACTTGTGGCATCCGATCCGAAATGTGAAGAGGAGGTGCGCGGTCAGATTCGTGAGGTACAGAACGAGTTGTTCAACATCGGAAGCTATCTGGCCACGGCGCCGGCTCCGGGAGCTGAACCGCTATGCGCGAGCGTTACGGCGGAGCGTATACGGCAGCTCGAAGGCTGGATTGACGCTCTCGACGAACAGACGCCTAAAATCCGGGCCTTTGTATTGCCCGGCGGTTGTGACACCGCATCGAGGGCACATGTGGCGAGGGTGGTATGCCGGCGTGCGGAGCGGCGCATTCTCGATCTGTCGGAGGAAAGCTATGTGGATCCTGCTGTTGTCAGATATATCAACCGATTGAGCGACTGGCTTTTTATAGTTGCCCGTTATTTCAACTTCATGCAGGGTGAAGAGGAGATAATATGGCGCAAAGATTGAGATATTAAGTTAAAAATAAAGGTATAAAAAGGATAAGACATTATGTATTGGACACTTGAACTGGCGTCGAAACTCGAAGACGCACCATGGCCTGCGACAAAAGAGGAGCTGATTGACTTTGCGATGCGGAGCGGAGCCCCGCTCGAAGTGATAGAGAACCTTCAGGAGATAGAAGACGAGGGAGAAGTATACGAAAGCATCGAAGAGATCTGGCCCGACTACCCCTCCAAAGACGACTTCTTCTTCAACGAAGAGGAGTATTAAGCAGAAATTTCAATGTAAATACCTGATAATAAATGGCCAAGCAAAATATAATTTGTTTGGCCATTGGTGTTTTATAGCCCTAAATAGTGCGGTTTGTTTGGCTAAAATCCGATTTTTGGGAGGAAATATTGAATTTGTTTGTATATTAATCAATCATTAATCGGAAATGCAGGAATATTGGGAAATACAAACAAATAGACGACTGTTTTCAACTTATCGGCATAATATGAATATAGGTTGTGGTTAAGTCTTGACAGACAAAGAACCTTGGCTGTAAAATAGGACTCAAATCTCAATTTATTTATTAAATTTGCAAAGAAGAATGTGACCTCATTAATTATGGGATTTCCTTCGTTTAAAATGCAAAATATATGGAATTACTTGAGAACCAGATAACGCATCTCCTAAATTCACTTCAAGACATTGCTGAAAATGAAGAATTGGAGTTTAAGGGGGCTAAAGGAGGTTTCCCGGGTTCGTTTTGGGAGACATATAGCGCGTTTGCCAACACAAACGGGGGAGTTATGGTATTAGGCATCAAAGAAAAACATGGTCTGCTTAAATCAGATAATTTATTGGCAACAGATATAGATAAATTGCAGAAAGATTTATGGTCCGGCTTGGCCAATCGAAATACGACCAATCTTAATCTTCTTAATAATGATGATGTCAAATCATTACAAGTAGGAAATTTCTATGTACTCATCATAAAAGTACCGCGTGCCAGTAGGGATCAACGACCTGTATATGTAGGCCACGACCCTTATGGAGGTACATATAGGCGAGGCTATGAAGGCGATTTCAAGTGCACACGAAGTGAAGTACAAAGAATGTTTGCCGATGCTGACCTCACCCGTACTACAGATAAACGAATTCTTAAGGGGTATACCATAGATGATATAGATAAGGAGTCTCTGCGGCAGTATCGTCAATTATTCAACATTTCCAAACCAGATCATGTTTGGTCAACTTTAAATGATTTAAATTTCCTTAAGCAACTGGGCGCATATAGACGAGACCGTATATCCGGGGAAGAAGGTTTCACTGTTGCTGGGATTTTGATGTTTGGCAAAACAGATGCGATTACAGATGATGAATGTTTGCCGAATTTCTTTCCAGACTATCGTAATGAAACTTCAATCAATGGGACCGAACGCTGGTTAGATAGGATTTACCCCGATGGTACTTGGGAAGCTAATTTGTTTCAATTCTATCTCCGAACTCTTCCGCGATTACAAAGTTTCTTGCCGAAGCCTTTCAGCATCAAGGATAATCAACGAATAGATCAGTCTCCGGCCCATGTTGCTATCAGAGAGGTATTCGTAAACCTTTGTGTACATCCTGATTATAAAGCGGAAGGTTCGTTGACTGTAATATTCAAGAATGGCACTTATTTATTCTCTAATCCTGGGACAATGTTAGTCTCTCAAGAGCAATTCTTTGAAGGGGGAGAGAGTGTGTGCCGAAATCCGACACTTCAAAAAATGTTCATGATGCTGGGCCCTGCTGAAAAAGCAGGTAGTGGAGGCGCAAAGATTATAGAAGGATGGCGAACAAATAATTGGAAAACACCATTCCTATCTGAGCGTACCCGCCCAGATAAGGTTGAGCTCTTGCTCTCTATGCAATCTCTCATCCAACCTGAAGTGCTGGAAGAATTGAACAACCGTCTTGGAATAGAAACGCAAATATTATCCCCCCAAGTGCAAACGGTGCTGGCTTTAGCTTTGACAGAGGAGAATGTAACAAATGAAAGGTTGAGGTATGTGTTACGGCTTCATAAATCTGATATTACCTCATTATTACAGAATATGTGTCGGCAAGGTCTCTTGCTCTCCGATGGATATGGGCGCGGAACTAAATATAGACTTGCAAATACATTGTCCAGCAATAATGTTGTAAGCAATATCGCTAATGTTGACAGCTTAGGCTCTAATGTTGACAGCTTAGGCTCTAATGTTGACAGCTTAGACAATGATACTGACACAACATTAGGGGAGTGTATTATAAGTATTGATGCGGAGCGACTTTTGAAGAAGAAGCGTTTGCGTCCGGCTGAAATGGAAACTCTTATTTATGAGATAACCTCAGAATGGCGTACTATTCAAGAACTCACTCGTATACTTGGGAAAGATAAATCGTACTTACGTAATCATGTTTTACCAATGCTGATTTCCAAGGGCATTTTAGAAAGAGAATATACTTCCATACCCAATCATCCTAATCAACGCTATCGACGCAAAATTAAATAGGATGTATTCGATTATTCCTTATTGAGGTCACAAATGGTAACTTTAAACGAATATAGCAGTTTGGTCTATGTAGTTTCGCCAATGTTTGGCCAACAGGCAGCGAATCGCCTCAGACCGCCTCAAATGGCGCGGTTTGTTTTGCCAAATGCAAACACCGCACACCTAACACGCTGATACCCAATAACAAGCTCGCTCTTCAACGAGGACGAGTATTAAACGATAAATTTCACACAACACCTTGATAAGCAATGACTAAGAAAAGAATAGTTTTCTTGGCCATTGCTGTTTTATGCGGTTTTACCCCGTGGTTTTCTTGGCTAAATTACGTTTTCTTGGACTCCCTTAGTGATATTCTTGGCTAAAATCCGACCATCCTCAAAGGTTTGTGAGTATCAGCTAAACGGGAAAATCAAATGTATTTCATAATATATTTTATGTCATATAAACCTTTATTAACATTGTGCTGATAAATATTGGCAGTAATGTGGATTAATTTTGTAACATGAAGCAAGCGAAAAGAGAAATAGTCATTCTGGATGGAACAAAAGCAGAGGCTATTACGCCAGCAATATTGTCTGTGAGTAGAGCCACGGATGTTCCGGCATTTTATTCAGACTGGTTCTTCAATAGGTTGGAACGGGGTTATTGCCGCTGGCGTAATCCTTTCAATGGTGCCGATAATTACGTGTCGTTCGAGAATGTGCGCTTCATTGTGTTCTGGTCAAAGAATCCGGCTCCGCTGATTCCATACATCTCTCGTCTGCAAAAGCATGGAATAAAATGCTATATCCAATACACACTCAATGATTATGAGGATGAAAGATTGGAACCAGAAGTGCCGCCATTGCGGCATCGGATCGACACATTCAAACTTCTCGCTAAAACGCCGGGAGTAGGCGCCATCGTGTGGAGATTCGACCCGCTGATTCTAACGGATAAAATCAGCATTGACGACCTGCTCAGCAAAATCGAAGAAATCGGGAATCAGCTGATGGCGTATACTGAGAAATTGGTGTTCAGTTTTGCCGACATCGCATCTTACCGCAAGGTCAGTGGCAATCTGACATCTCACGGCATTAATTACCGGGAATGGACGGAGAGCGAGATGCTCGACTTCGCTCGACAACTGTCAGAACTGAATCACCGGAACGGCTGGAATTTCCGATTGGCCACATGCGCTGAGAAGATTGATCTTGGCAAATATGGTATTGTTCATAACCGTTGCATTGACGATGAAATGATAGCCCGGATTGCCTGGCAGGATGTAGAACTGATGAAGCATCTTGGAATGGACATTCGCCAATATACGCCCGACCTTTTCGGACAATCGATGCTTCCGGAAGGCGCAATTCCCCTTGATGGCAACAGATATGCTGTGCGCACGCGGCATAACCGGGATTCCGGACAACGCAAACTCTGCGGTTGCATCGCAGCAAAAGACATAGGTCAATACAACACCTGTCCTCACGGATGCCTTTACTGCTACGCTAATACATCGCCCGACTCCGCGCGCAGCAACTTTCTCCTCCATAATCCCGATGCCGAAACAATCATTAAGTAGAACATCATGTTGAAACTATTGAACTTTAAAATAATAATCGAACAAGCATCCGGTCGCTATAACGCATTGTCTGAAACGAAACAAAAGGAATTGAAAGAATCCCTTTCAAATGGTAAAGCCTTATTGAAAAGTTCAGAACAACTGGACGCGTATTTGTATCATTATAGCGATATGCATCGCAAAAAATTGCTAAGAGCATATTCCCATATACCGGAGTCCATTTTCCGGCAGCCATTCTCGGTTATAGATTGGGGTTGCGGACAAGGTATCGCATCTATGGTGCTTGATGAATTTTTGGTAAAACAAAAATTTGATACCGGTATGATCACTGATGTAACACTGATAGAACCGTCCAAACTTTGTTTGAGGCGAGCCGCGGGATATCTTGAATGGTCTTTACCGAATGCATTGTTGACAACAATTAATAGGAAAGAAGAGGGTGTAGAGCCGGAAGATTTATGTGTTCAGGAGAAAACGGTGATGCATATCCTGTCAAACGTTGTAGATATGCCGGAATTTTCGGGAGATGGTATCCGAAGGTTTTTGAATTCAAGCGGAAGACTACGCCATATTATAATTATGGCAAGTCCGTTTTATCCTGAAGATGGCAGAGGAAAAAGAATGGACGACTTTAGCGATTCGCTCAATGGTTTTCATTCCATCTATTCTTTCCAAAGACATATTGATGAATGGGATGAAGATTTTAGTTGTCAGATAAGGATTCTTGACAATATTAGTAATGATTCATCCATACATCGCTGAAATCGTTTTCTTGGCCAATGGCTGGATTTTCTTGGCCACATCCGATTTTACGCCGTCAGACACCGCGGTTTTCTTTGCTGAATTCCGCAAGTATGACATAAGTGGCTGACCCACAAATATGATTGCATTCTTCAACGAGGACGAGTATTAATGCAAAAACCGCCCGACTTTAAGACATAAAAAATTAATAAACAAGCGATTGACAAGCGACGAAATAAGCTTGTCAATCGCTTTTTGTATCCTTTTACCGCAAAATAAATTTGTCTATTTCTTCGGGGACACAACTTCTTCGGGGACACAACCATATTCCGACCGAAAGGAGTGGCTTTAGCAACCAACTTGAAATTCCAAACTGGAATCGCAGGGATTGCAACCAACATACTCGTGAGGGACATTCTCTGTAGTTACTTGGATTTTAGCTCCCTTAATTACAATTCCATAGAATTCTCATTAAGGAGAAAAACATAGATGCTCATGATTGTTATTCCATATTCATTGCGTATGACCGGGGTTGGTTCGCCAAGGATGATTATTTTTTGAATGAATCATTGTAGGGTAAAGAGGCTTTCTATTATCATGTCGTTGTCAAATCATGTGTCTTGTCACAAAATTTGACAACGCAAAATTAATACATAAGTATAATTCTACAAAATGTAAAACATCTAAATAGGAGCATGTGCGTATGAGGCTTACCGATGTCGTCTTTGCCAGAATGGTTGTCGATGTCCGTTCAATGCTAAACGCTATGCCGTTGGAACTGAGAGCAGACTTGGACGGAGAATTCCTGACAACTATCGCCGAGCAGCCCAACGAGATTTTGAAGTGTGCGATGTATTTGTTCCTCGGCTATCTCGATGGCGCGACGCAATTCGCCCAATCATGCGGAGGCGGAGGTGGCGACACATCGCTCCCTTGGGGTCGCAAGGATGATGAAGATGATCGCCGCTTCGCCTACCGCTGCATGATGCAAGCTCACAAGATGCTGAAACCCGCTCAATCCAAACGAAGTATGAATAGCAGACGATAGCCGAATTTTCAAGTTATGGTGTTCGTATTCTTTCTGTAATTCATTCTCAACAACAATGTTGTAATCGTCTGTTTAACTGGATATTTGGATGGCCAGTTGCGAAGGTACCAACTCAATGACCCTCACTTTTGCAGTTTTTGCAGCTGGAATTGTGTTGTATAAATATAATTTGTTAATTTTGTAATAGTAACGGAATAGCATTGCAGCTTGAAACAGGAAAAGGAGCTTAAACAACTGTTGACAGGTCAAAAATTTGTAAGTTCTGAGTATGACTTAGCTTTACTTGAGTCTACCAAGACTTATGCCCGAGCCTATGCCCGAGCTACCGAAGGTGTTGGGGTGGTTTCTGATTTTCATAATAGCGTCTGTTATATATATGCCGGAAAGTTCGGTCAATATTTTTTCGGTCTGCCTGAATATTTGGAAGATTATGAGACGGCATTTGAAAATGTAATATTCGACAGAGTAGTCAAAGAGGACTTATTGGAACGTCATATACTTGAACTCAGTTTCATAGCCTATCTAAAAAATGTTCCCGCAAACCAAAAATCAGAATATTTGGCATCTTGTTTTTTAAGAATATATAACGAGAGGCGAAGCGATACGATGCAAATATTACACACCACCCGTTATCTGAACTGCCTGTCAAATGGGAGCATATGGTGTGGATTATGTACATATTCTCCCTTACCTCAAACCTCGCTTGGATTAAATGGCGGAATCGTAAACACTTATACAGGGATAACTGTAAACAAAGAGGAATATAGACAGAGCAACAACAATTTGTTAAGCAAACGGCAAAAAGAAATTCTGGGATTCTTGGCGAAAGGTCTCGGCAGCAAGCAAATTGCCGAATATCTGAATATTTCGTTCAACACCGTTAACCGCCACCGTCAGGATATATTGTCAGTTCTGCGCGTCAAAAACACTGTGGCGGCGGTGGAAATCGGGATCAAAATGAATCTTATTTAAGAAGCGACATTCGACACTGATAAAAAATTGGTGAAATTTCAGTATTGCATAGTATTCTGAAAGCCCCTAATTTTGCATCACGAACTAAATATCATCACGATGCAAAAGAAATTCCTATACTCATTCATGCTTATGGGCATAATCATGACCGGATGCTCTGACAACAAGACAGAGACTCCCACAGTACAGGAGACATTTTCTCCCTGTAACATTGAGATTGGCGGTGTTAAATTCACTCAATCCAAGAATAATGCTGAAAGTGGCGTTACCATCATCAACGACACGTTGAAGTTTGTGGCCGGACCTCAGACTGACTATTTCCGTGCACCTGACGAACAGAGCACCATCAATTCGTCCCCCGTTCTCTTTACCGAGGTTGATAATACTAAACCTTTCACATTCACCGCAAAGGTTGAACCTCAATTTACCGCTACCGGCACTTACTCCGCAGGTGTACTCTATGCCTATGAGAACGAAACACATAGCCAGAAACTGTGTTTCGAGCAGGATGAATACGGAGATCACAGAGTCGTGACAGTCCGAACAATCGGCACATCAGACGACAACAACCACCAGTCTATTGCCGGACCTTTCGTATATATGAGAATTTCCTCTGACGGTAAACAGATAGGCAGCTATTTCTCCGAAGATGGACAGGTATGGCGCATGGCCCGCTTGTATAAGAACGATTATCCCGACCGACTTCTCCTCGGCATAAGTTCCCAAAGTCCTAAAGACAACGAACATACATGCTATTTCTCCGAAGTAACTCTTTCCGATAAGGCAGTTTCTGATTTCCGGAATGGGAAACTCGAATAAGAAATAATCACCCACTAAGGCTGCCTTTCCTAAAAACATTACCGCTGCATAATCAATATAGCAGATCAACTGTTATTTGACGATGCAGCGGTTAATTATATATCATCTCAAACTATGGAGGATGTTACGGCATTCTTATACATAAGTGCCTATTTTCTCAGATTTAAATTATTACATAATAGACATTTGAAAATATTAACTATTCATCTTCATTGAACACTCAGGGGATTTCATCATTTTCCTCCGAAACAGCAAATCAGAGGGTAAAACGCCGTCGCATTTCATGGATTTTCACTGCAAAATACACTTGTCTATTTATGAAAGTAATTATGTAATATTCTGATTACTAACATATAATTCATTCTTCAACGAAGAGGAGTATTAAGCAGAAATTTCAACGTAAATACCTGATAATAAATGGCCAAGCAAAATATAATTTGTTTGGCCATTGGTGTTTTATAGCCTAAAATGTCGTGGTTTGTTTGGCTAAATGATGTTTTGTCGGCAAATGCAGTCCTTAGGAAGCGGCCAGCTTAACTCAAGCTAAAGCTTGCTTACAGAAGCAGCCTCCTGAAGGCTTCGAGTAAAATCACTGAAGCCTTTCTTGCTCGCTTTGGCGCTTTTCCTTATCGCCTTTGAGCTCTCTTTGGCCCTGTGGTCAGCATTGTCAATTATTTTGACATGCATATTTGCGGTTTATACGGCGTTTTTCTATATTTGTTATATTGAAGTTGTTTAAACTAATATCTTAAGAAACGTCACTACAACAAAAATCGTTAAAATATGTTCTAAATATAAAATGAAGTCTCTATGACGCGAGCTCTTGCGATAATATTATGTTTGATAGCGACTTTGTTTCTTGTTCCTATTCAGGGCGAATGCTGTGAGATCCCTGAGTATGAGTCAGAGACAGAGATTGAATGTTGTGCCGTTGTCAGTGGTCTGTCTCAGTCGCAAGTTGCTGAGAAACTGCCGGAAGTATCGTTCTTGTCAGATTTATATTTAGTTAGGCGTCCTGTATATGTATATGTAGAGATTCGGAAATCCGTTTATCGTCTGCCGGCAAGAATCCTTAACTGTGTGTTCCGTGAATAGTAAGGTATAGGTTACCACTCACTCTATATCAACTATATCGACCGAAGACATCTCTGTATGCCTCCGGAAATATTAACTTATACGTATATTCATGACACTCATATTATTATATCTTTTTGGAGCCCTTGGGCTATCCTTTCTTTGCTCAGTCCTCGAAGCCGTGTTGCTCTCTACTCCCGTATCATTCATATCGATGAAAGAAAGTCAGGGCGTGAAGGATGCGGCTCTGTTGATGAAGTATAAAACAAATATTGACCGACCTGTCGCAGCTATTCTGACACTCAATACCGTTGCGCATACCATAGGCGCGGCCGGCGTAGGATCAGAATCAGTCAAGGTGTTTGGAGAAGCCTATTTCGGAATTATCTCCGCCATTCTTACACTGCTTATTCTTGTGCTTTCGGAAATCATACCCAAGACCATAGGCGCATCATATTGGCGTACTCTCGCCATGGTGTCGGCGAAGATAATAAAAGTTCTTATAGTCATAACATATCCGTTGGTATGGCTTTCGGAATTGCTGACACGTTGCGTATCACCCAAAATACAGCCTTTGACTGTAAGTCGCGAGGAAGTGGCGGCAATGGTCAATGTCGGTACGGACGAAGGCGTTATCGATGACGCAGAGAACAGAGTAATCCAGAATTTTCTGAAACTCTCTAATGTGAAAGCCGAGGATATAATGACCCCATATGTAGTGGTCGCCTCTGTCTCGACCGATACCACTATGAAGGAGTTTTACGATAACAAGGCTCTCAGACCGTTCTCACGCATTCCTGTCTTTGAAACAGGCCGTGAATTCATCGTTGGTTATGTCCGCCGGGCAAATGTGCTTGAAATGCTGACGCAGGATAGGTTTACAATGCGACTGAAGGAGATTGCACGTCCGATTCTGTTCTTTATGGAAGATACCAAGGTCTCGGATATATGGCGAAGAATGCTTCAGGAGAATGAACATATTTCGGTAATCACCGACGAATATGGTTGTATGCGGGGAATCGTGACTATGGAGGATGTAATC
>OLIX01003275.1_pt1 | contig 10734 bp, 7 predicted proteins | sample 1601331 | NCBI WGS metagenome assembly OLIX01 (sample SAMEA2452120, study PRJEB22498) | human gut metagenome | biome: human feces; feature: human gut; material: feces | place: Australia | collected 2012 | reverse complement strand
ATGTATCTGGCAATGGCAAGAGTTGCTCACAGAGAGGGTTATCCGGAAGTTGGCCTGTACTACGAGAAAGCCGCTTACGAAGAGGCTGAGCACGCTGCTAAGTTCGCAGAGCTTCTTGGCGACGTAGTTTGGGATACGAAGACTAACTTGAAAAAGCGTATGGAAGCTGAGGCTGGCGCATGCGAGGACAAGAAACGTATCGCTACATTGGCTAAACAACAGAATTTGGACGCAATCCATGATACCGTACATGAGATGTGCAAAGACGAGGCACGTCATGGCAAAGGATTTGAAGGTTTATATAATCGTTATTTCAAGTAATTTAGAGGTATTAGTTATATGTTTTAAAGAGGGGCGTTCTGTGAAGAATGCCCTTTTTTGTATTTGATAAAGTAATTTTAGCCTTTCAAGAGAATAACGATACTATATTTTATGTACTTTTGTACACGTCAACCACAAGGAAAGATGCCGGAGTGGTCGATCGGGCCGCACTCGAAATGCGGTGAGCGGGTAACCGCTCCCTGGGTTCGAATCCCAGTCTTTCCGCTTGATAACTATGACTTATCCACGCAGAATACTAAATGAAGCATATCGATATTGCGATAATGTTTTATGAAATTTGCGATTTCCCTCATATCGTTTCTTAGTGCTACTTTTTGAGAGGGGATATTTGTGTCCCGTATGATGGAGTATACTTTGTCGAAGTTAAGGATATTGAAGGCGTATTCCTTACAAGCTATGGCGGCCTCGGTAGCATAACCTTTATGCCAGTATTCCGCCCTAAGCAAATAACCGATCTCCGGAACCTGTTGACCGTTGAATTCTTGATAGGTGAGACCACACTGACCGATAAGCTCTCCGCTGCCTTTCTCTATCATCCCCCATAAGCCAAAGCCATCGTTTTGATACCTCCTTAATTGCTTATCAAGCCATTCTTGTACCTCTTTTTTACTGAACGCTCCTTCGTAAGCGTACATTACAATCGGATCTTGTAAAAGCTTACAGATATCATCAAAATCATCTTGTTTTAATTCCCTTAATAGGAGTCGCTTTGTCTTTAGTATCATCTCTTTCATACGATATTTTTTCTTGTCTTCTCAAATTGTTGGATGACTAGTTAGAATATATCGCTCAAGGAATACCGGAGTTGATCCATCATCAACGGCACTTCCGCCTCCTCGATTCCCGCTACAAGAAGATCGGGGATATCTTGATTGAACTGCTCTTGGAACTTCGAGAAATCACCGGACTCTTTCTCCACGGCTTTTTTATAAAAAGCAAGCGCTCCCTTTATATTCTGTAATGCCCATTCCGTATGTCCCGCATTCAAGAAATCTTGGGTGTTGGGTTGATTATCCATGATCTTTTTGTAATAATTACGGGCCTGATCGTATTTACCGGTCAAGAAAGAACACCAAGCGATCGGACGCCAAGCCTTCGTGCTTTTATTGTCCAGATAATCTACCTTGAAATAATATTTCAGCGCCTCATTATAATTCTTGAGTTCAAGATGGCAGTGGCCGATACATATTTGGATCGATAAATCATCCGGATTGAAAGCCTCGTAACGATGATAGTATTTCAACGCTTCTTCCGGTTGCTTTAAGGTACGGTAACAACCGGCGATCCGGCGAATAACCCATTTACTGTCCGGATTGATAAGATCCGCATGTAAATAAGCCTCCAAGGCGCCTTGTATATCGCCATTCATTTGTTTGCAGTAACCGATTTTCTGGAATAAGATATCACTTTCTTGATTTGCATCGGATAAGCGATTGTAGATCGTGAGCGCGTCGAGGAAGTAATTCTTCCGGAGATAATACTCCGCTATAGTTGTCAAACTTTCCTCATCACTGACGTAAGGCTGCAAAATTGGCAGGTTATGAAAGTCTAGCGCAGATGTAAATATGTCATCAAAATCCAGATGTCCCGGATAAAGTTTGAAGAAACGATACAAGTCCTGTATGTACTGTCCGGATATGATTTCCAGTTTTCCCCGTTTACTGATCAATTCCTCCTTCGTTTGCTGAATCATCTCGGAGGCTTGGCTACCAAATTGTCCCATCATCATTTGACGGGCTTGATCCGGCAATTGCATCATACTGAAATATAAGGAGTATTTATCGGAATTACACATGAATGCCGCAAGAGTCATGGAATCTAGCATGTCCTTTTCCGTTTGATTCTTGCTCAACTGATTGCCAAAAGCGGAATGCTCGGTCGTGAATGGCATGAACCAGTTACCCAGTTCCCGGAAAAAGGGGAAATGCTTTAGGTGCACGAAAGTAGAGTGCATTACGTCCGCGCCTTCTTGTTGCAGTTCGCTGAACTCCTCCATTTTCTTCCCTAAGGAGCTGTTCGATAACATATTCTGCCACTCCGGATTCATCTCGTTTCCGAGAAGTTCCGGATTGATATCCTTTAAGTTTATCTTTTGACTGATTTTAGGGCCTAGCTTGATCATCTCCGGAATGATCTCGTCTTGTAGCTTACGGGTGATCTTCTCTGTCTCACGGGCTAGGATAAAACGAAGGGTAATCGTTCGGATCGCTTTCGTGAAATTAGGAAATCCCTCGGATAAAGCCGCTAGTCGATCCGCTATCTGCGGATATAGCGCCGTACGTTTCCTATAGGTATAGAGCGTCAGGAGAATCCCGATCAACGCGCGGTAACGAATCTCGTCTTCTTGGATATTGGCTGCATCGAATAATAATAGCAGTTTCTCCTTATCGAAAGCGGCTTGCAATCCCAACATTAATGCCGATACGATTTGGCTACCGATGATAAAAGGCAACTCTTGGTCATTCAATAGGTTCCTGATGGAGGCTATTTCTTCCTTATTGAGAGGATTCGAGGTCCAGATCTTATTGAATAATAGGATCGTGGCGGATTCGATTTGCTGCTGCTCCGTGATGGTTCCGGTCGGAGTCTCTATCTTCACCAGAGAGGCGTTTCTCAAGACCTTGTGGAGCTGGTCATAGTTGGTAAGCTCCTTTTGCATCATTCGCCTACGGCTATAATAGGAGAGAGGCGAATCTACCGATAAGGCCTTGTGCTTCACTATATCCGCGAACTCATAGCTGGATGCGATCAAGTTGTTGTATATCTGGTCTTGCATCGGATCTTTAGCCCCCTCGATCCGGTATCGCAACATATATTTATAAGTATCTTGTAGCTCGTTCAACCTGTCTTGGAATGAGTACTCACGTATTCCCGCTATTAAACCTTGGAGAAAATCGAACGCATTCTTTAGCTCCTTTTCGTCTAATGAACCGATAATTCGGTTGTATGCTTTATTTATTTCTTGTATTGTCATATACTATTAACAACAAATGGTATGCCAAAAGTATAGTATTTAGGCTAAATTTCCTATCTTCGCGTACCTAAAAATAAATTTGGCAGATGAAGAATATCCGCAATTTCTGTATTATTGCTCATATTGACCATGGGAAAAGTACCTTGGCAGACCGTTTGCTTGAGTATACCAAGACAGTAGAAGGTAAAGACATGCAAGCTCAAGTCCTTGACGACATGGATTTAGAGCGTGAGCGTGGTATTACGATCAAGAGCCATGCGATCCAGATGAAGTATAATTATAAGGGTGAAGAATATATACTGAACCTGATCGATACTCCGGGGCACGTGGACTTCTCGTATGAGGTTTCCCGCTCTATCGCCGCCTGCGAGGGTGCGTTGCTGATCGTGGACGCGGCCCAAGGTATTCAGGCGCAAACCATCTCTAACCTGTATATGGCGATAGAGAATGACTTAGAGATTATTCCGGTGATGAACAAGATTGACTTGCCTAGCGCCATGCCGGAGGAGGTAGAGGACCAGATCGTGGAACTGTTGGGCTGCCCTCGTGAGGATATCTTACGGGCGAGCGGAAAGACAGGCGAGGGAGTGACCGAGATCTTGAATACGATCGTGGAGAAGGTCCCGGCCCCGAAAGGTGATCCGGAGGCCCCGTTGCAGTGTTTGATTTTTGACTCCGTCTTTAATCCGTTCCGTGGTATTATCGCTTACTTCAAGGTGGTAAACGGCGTGATCCGTAAAGGTGACCATGTGAAGTTTATCGCTACAGGAAAAGAGTATGACGCCGACGAGGTAGGTATATTGAAATTAGATATGTGCCCCCGTGAGGAGATCCGGACGGGAGACGTAGGATATATCATTTCCGGTATCAAGACTTCGAAAGAGGTAAAGGTGGGAGATACCATTACCCATGTGGCTCGTCCGTGTGACAAGGCGATTGCGGGTTTTGAGGAAGTAAAGCCTATGGTATTCGCCGGGGTCTACCCGATTGAGGCGGAAGATTTTGAAGACTTGCGTGCTTCTCTGGAGAAATTGCAGTTGAACGACGCTTCCTTGACTTTCCAGCCCGAATCATCGTTGGCGTTGGGCTTCGGTTTCCGTTGCGGTTTTCTCGGGTTGCTTCACATGGAGATTGTGCAGGAACGTCTTGACCGTGAGTTTGATATGAATGTGATTACTACGGTGCCTAACGTATCTTACAATATATATGACAAGCAAGGCAATATGAAGGAGGTGCATAACCCCGGTGGTATGCCTGATCCGACGTTGATAGATCACATTGAAGAACCGTATATCAAAGCGTCTATTATTACAACGACCGATTATATAGGTCCGATCATGACGCTCTGTCTGGGCAAGCGCGGGGAACTGCTTAAACAGGAATATATTTCCGGCAACCGGGTGGAGATATATTACAATATGCCTTTGGGGGAAATTGTGATTGACTTCTATGACCGCCTGAAAAGTATTTCGAAAGGATATGCGTCGTTCGATTATCATCCGAACGGTTTCCGTCCCTCGAAACTGGTCAAGCTGGATATCATGCTGAATGGTGAGCCTGTGGATGCGCTTTCTACACTGATCCACTTTGACAATGCGTATGATATGGGACGCCGGATGTGTGAGAAGTTGAAGGAACTGATTCCCCGCCAGCAGTTTGAGATTGCTATTCAAGCCGCTATCGGGGCGAAAATTATTGCCCGCGAAACGATTAAGGCGGTTCGCAAGGATGTGACTGCCAAATGTTATGGCGGTGACGTGAGCCGTAAGCGCAAGCTGCTTGAAAAGCAGAAAAAAGGTAAAAAACGAATGAAACAAATTGGCAACGTGGAAGTGCCGCAGAAAGCCTTCCTCGCAGTATTAAAACTGGATTAAAAAAAAGAACCGCAAGCAGTTTTTTCAGAGAGGTTTTCTGAACAAATTGCCTTGCGGTTAGTTTTTTAATACACCAGGTGATTGCTTTCTGTCTGCAGAGCTTTCCTTGGCAATCACTTTTGGAGAAAAAACAACTAGAAATATGAGAAAAGTTCTGTCTTTTTCGGGCTTCCTGATGTTGGGGCTCGTCGTATCGCAATTCCTGCCGGTGATAGCAGGTGAGGGGTATGGAACCGTGAAGTCCATATCGAATATACTACTCTATGTATGTCTTAGTTTTATAATGATTAATGTAGGCCGGGAATTTGTGCTCGACAAGTCCCGCTGGAAAAGTTATGCCGAGGATTATTTTATAGCAATGGCTACTGCTGCTTTGCCTTGGTTTATGATTGCTATCTACTATGTGTTTATCTTGCTTCCGCCTGACTATTGGAATAGTTGGGAGGCATGGAAAGAGAACCTGCTGTTGAGCCGTTTTGCCGCTCCGACATCAGCGGGAATCTTGTTTACCATGCTCGCCGCTATCGGGCTGAAGTCCAGTTGGATTTATAAGAAGATTCAGGTATTGGCTATTTTCGATGATTTGGATACGATCATCCTGATGATTCCTCTCCAGATCATGATGATCGGATTGCGCTGGCAGTTGATTATTGTCGTGGTGATTGTGTTTATGCTGTTGGCCGCCGGTTGGCAACAGTTGAATAAATACGACTGGCGTCAGGACTGGAAAGCGATCCTGTTCTATTCGGTTATCATATTTCTGGCTACGCAGATACTCTATCTCGGTAGCAAGGAGCTGTACGGAGAGGCGGGAAGTATCCATATTGAGGTGCTGCTTCCGGCATTTGTATTGGGTATGATTATGAAGCATAAGGAACATGACACGCCTGTGGAACGGAGAGTTTCTACCGGAATCTCTTTCTTCTTTATGTTCCTGGTAGGAATGAGTATGCCTCATTTTATCGGAGTCAATTTTGCGGAAACGCACTCGGGGGCATATTCGGTGACAGGTTCCCAGGAAATGATGTCGTGGGGGATGATTCTGTTTCATGTGGTAATTGTTTCTTTGTTGTCGAACGTGGGAAAGTTATGTCCTATGTTTTTCTATCGTGACCGGAAGCTGAGTGAACGACTGGCACTTTCTATCGGTATGTTTACCCGTGGTGAAGTGGGGGCCGGAATTATTTTTATCGCATTGGGATATAATTTGGGAGGTCCGGCATTGGTAATTTCTGTACTTACTTTAGTACTGAACTTGATTTTGACCGGAATATTTGTTCTTTGGGTGAAAAACCTGGCTTTAAGGAGCTATACTGATTAAATAAACTCTCTATACCCTATTATTTCCGGTAGTTATTATATGGAAATAATAGGGTATGGAACTGATCTACTAATAAGAATAGTTAAATAACTGTTTTCTTTAGTTGAATAACTGCATCTTTTAGTTGTTTGTTCGATATTAAATACTATATTTGTGGCGTTATACTTGGTGAGTTAAACCGAAAATATAGAAATGTATGAAACGATTGACAGCAAAAGAAGAAGAAATAATGCGTATTTTCTGGGAAAACGGCCCGATGTTTGTTCGCGGACTATTAGCTTATTATGAAGATCCCAAGCCGCATTATAATACCGTTTCCACTCTTGTGCGCGGGTTGGAGGAGAAAGGATTCGTAGGTTATACGCCTTATGGAAATACTTACCAATATTATGCACTTGTTTCGGAGAAGGAGTATAAAAGTTCTGCTCTTAAAGAAGTGATTTCTCAATACTATAATAATTCGTATGTCAATGTTGTGTCTTCTTTTATTGAAGAAGAAGGATTGTCTGTTGATGAGCTTAAAGCACTCATTGACCAGATTCAACGAGGGAAAAACGAAAAATAGTTTTTGCAATAATAGTTGGGAAACGCACTATTGATAAAAAGATGTCATTACTATGGGAGACTTATTGTTTTATCTGTTGAAATCCGGATGTTACCTGATAATATTCTATCTGCTCTTTAAATTATTAATGAGCGGAACTACTTTTTTTCGCTTCAACCGGGTGACTATATTGGCGGGGATCATAGGATGTATGTTTCTCCCTTTGATAGAATTTACCACTCAAGAGGAGACATTTTTAACTGTTCCTTTACAAACGATTCAGGGGATTTTTGTTGAGCAGGCGGACGGCATATTTTGGGACACAATGTTTTGGGTTCGGCCGCAAGTGGACGAAACCGGAAATATGCAGGCTATAAATTGGTGTCCTATTGCTTTGGGATATGTTTATCTGGCAGGCGGGCTGTTTGTTTTGTGCAGGATTTTGCTTTCCTTTTATCGGATGTTCCAGCTTATACGGAACGGAAAGAGGCGCTCCTATGGGAAGTATAAACTGATTGTAGTATCGGAACCTATTTCATCTTTTTGCTGGGGAAAATATATTGTTGTTTCCGTATCCGACTACTCACAACAGTCGACAGACGGGATCTTACTCCATGAGACGATGCATTTACGTTATCGGCATACACTCGATTTATTATGTATGCAGTGTTTGTTAATTCTTTATTGGTTCAACCCGGCCATTTGGCTGCTGAAACGGGAATTGCAGGAAGTACATGAGTTTGAAGCGGATAATGGGGTGCTTAATACAGGCATTGATGCAACGAGATATCAACTTTTATTGGTGAAAAAAGCTGTTGGTACAAGGCTCTACTCTATGGCCAACGGTTTTAATCACTCTAAACTTAAAAAACGTATTACTATGATGTTAAAAGAAAGAACCAATCGGTGGGCACGGTTGAAACTATTGTTTGTGGTGCCTGTAATGGGTGGAGCGCTTTATGCGTTTGCACAGCCGGAAGTGAAAGAAGACTTAGGACTAAATACGGTCCGGGAAGTATTGCAATCAAAAACCGGAGAAGATCAGGATATCTTCAAGTTTGTTGATGATGAAATGGAGGCATATTATAATCGTTCTCCTAAGAATGCGGAGCTGAAATATAAGATTCGGGAGCGACAGGCGCATATCGTAAAAGTAGATGCTAATGGACAATTGACTTTGAACAATAAAACGATTGCTAAGGAAGACCTGAAAGAGGTACTTAAAAAAACAATGGTGGAACATAAGCGCCTGGCAAAAGAAAAGTATAACAGTGCAGAGGATCAAGTGGGAGGGGTCTTGTTTTCTCCTGATACTCCTAAAGAACAGGTAAAAGATTTGTTGTCTGTTATGCGGGATGCTTTTGTTGAAATTCGGGCTGATATTGCCCAAACATCGGGAAATAACAGTAAGGAATACCTTGATAAAGAATTTCCTATTTTGATTGGTTATGGAGATATTTCTATCAAGGATAGAAAGAAAAATCCATATAATAATTCTACTACAATGAAGATTACCGGCATTCAGCTTAAATTACTCTCTGCCGCAGGCAAAGTAGAGAAAGAAATAACGAATTTTACTCTGGCTGAATTGGAGAGAGATTTGAAAGATTTCTGTACATTACAGGGAGATAAGAAGAATGAGATTACTGTCAGTATGAAGGTGGATAAGGGATGTGAAATGGGGATAGTGACCGATGTGAAGACAGTTCTCCGGAATAATTATTTGTTAAAGTTGAACTATCAATAAAATACTTATTTCTCCACTGATAATAGTTGGAGACTGCATAGTTAGAGATCGCAAAGTTAGAGACTGCATAGTTTAGAGACTGCATAGTTAGAGACTACTGGAGTAATAACAGAATGACAAGTCGGTAGTATTTAAAACTCTCCTCCTTCAGGAAGGAGGAGTACCCGTAGGGGGAGGTGGTAGGTGAATGCATGAATTGTTTATTATCAGCATTGTGCATCTACCTACCACCCCGACTTATTAGACACGCCCTCTAGCATTCAAGAAAGATATTCCTAACAAATTCGTTTTAGCGCTATTTTTTTCGGATTAGTCAAATAGTTCCCCGTCTTCTTCGATTGGAAGTATTTTCCGGCTTTCTTCATGTGGTAATTGTTCTACTTGACGTAGCTTCCGTTCGATAGCACGGGTTCGTTTGCCCATAACTTCTTCAAGCTGGTCACCGGCATTTTGCAGGTTCTTTTGTACTTTCTCAAGCAGTCCGCCGAATTTGCTGAATTCGGTTTTTACAGCTCCCAATACAGTCCAGACTTCTCCGGTACGTTTCTGAATGGCTAAGGTACGGAAACCCATTTGAAGGCTGTTCAGAATGGCTCCTAAAGTAGTCGGGCCTGTTACGACGATTTTGTATTCCTTCTGAAGTGTTTCGACAAGGCTTGTCCGCCGGATAACTTCTGCATAGATACTTTCGAACGGTAAAAACATGATTGCGAAATCTGTGGTAAACGGAGGGTCGACATATTTGTCGTGAATATCCTTTGCCATTTTCTTAATGGTGTTTTCCAGTTGTTTGCCGGACGATTCGATCAAAGCGGTATCTCCCACTTCGAAAGCATCGTAATACTGTTCGTATATGTCTTTGGGGAATTTGGCATCAATCGGGAGATAGACCGTGCTGTTCACATCGTCTTTTCCCGGCAGTTTGATAGCAAATTCTACAAACTCCGTTCCGCTTTTCTTCGTTTTGACATTGGCGTCGTATTGTTCCGGGCTCATCATTTGCTCCAGTAATGCACCTAACTGTACCTCACCGAATGTTCCCCGCATTTTTACGTTGCTCAGTACCTTCTTCAGTCCGCCGACATCCTGGGCCAGAGATTTCATTTCTCCCAGACCTTTCTGCACATTTTCCAGTTGCGAACGGACAATCTCAAATGACTGCCCAATTCGTTCGTTCAACGTTTTTTGCAACTTTTCTTCAACCATTAGACGCATATCATCCAAGCGTTTCTCGGTCGATTTAATCAGTGTTTCCTGTTGGCGGGCCATTGTGTCGAATTTCTGCCGTTGTAATTCTCCTGTGGTCATCATATTCTTGTGGAGGACATCCTGGAGTTGCTGCATATTCTGATTTAATACTTGCGTCATTTCCATGCGCAACTCCCGGATACTTCGGTTCAGTTCTTCCCGGTTTTCTTGCATTTGTTGCCGTAAGGCTGCTTGCAGTTGTTCCGCTTGATTTTGGTTGTTGCCTTTCGTTAGTGATAGTACAAGTAATACTATCACTAATACGGCGATAACAATAAGTAAAATCGATTCCATTTAATAAGTCAGGATTTCATTTCCGGTTTCAGTAATCAGAATCATATTCTCCCATTGGGCAGAGGGCAATCCGTCATCAGTGCAGACAGTCCAGCCGTCAGCTTCGTCGACAAACACTTCATAGGTTCCCATGTTAATCATCGGCTCAATGGTGAAAGTCATTCCCGGTACGATCATCATGCCTGTTCCCCGGCGTCCGAAATGCTCTACATCCGGTTCTTCATGGAATTTCATGCCTACACCGTGTCCGCAGAGGTCGCGCACGACGCTGAATCCGTTTTTTTCGGCATGTTCCTGAATAGCGGCACCCACATCGCCCAGTTGTTTCCAAGGTTGTGCGGCGGCAATACCAATTTCCATACACTCTTTCGTCACTTGGACCAGTTTGCG
>OLIX01003260.1_pt1 | contig 10770 bp, 10 predicted proteins | sample 1601331 | NCBI WGS metagenome assembly OLIX01 (sample SAMEA2452120, study PRJEB22498) | human gut metagenome | biome: human feces; feature: human gut; material: feces | place: Australia | collected 2012 | reverse complement strand
TCTTTTTACGTTCGTCATATCTTCGTTATTCTATGGTTTTACATTTGCAAATGTAGTGGGGTGGAGAAAGGATTGCAAAAGTGATAGACGTTGAGTGAATTTTCCTCGCCTAAAATCTTTTTTGTACCGATGAATGGGAGAAGTCTTTTTTCTGTTCAACTTTTCACCTTTTTATTTGTTCTTTATATAAAAGTATTTTATATTTGTAATCATTATAATTTTATCGGCATGAAACAGACTGCGGTAAACATTTGGCGTTTTTATTTGGAAGGTTTTCGAAGTATGACGTTAGGGCGTACTTTGTGGCTTATCATTCTTGTGAAGTTGTTCATCATGTTTTTCATTCTCCGCCTTTTCTTCTTCCCACGGTTTCTGAATACCCCCGTGGTGGGCGATGACAAGGAAGGCTATGTCAGTAATGAGCTTATCCATCGGAGTCTGGGCGACTAAACACGGAGACACAGAGTTTATTTCCTTGCCCTTATAAATTCTCCGTGTCTCTCTGTTCTTACCCGATAACTTAAAAACTTAATAACTCATAACTTATAACTCATAACTTGATTCTTATGCTTGGACACATTGACACTTCCCTGATTGACTGGTCGAGAGCCCAATTTGCCTTGACCGCCATCTATCACTGGATTTTTGTGCCGCTGACACTTGGACTGGCGGTAATTATGGGCATCATGGAGACAGCGTACTACCGTACGGGTGACGAATTTTGGAAACGTACTGCCAAATTCTGGATGAAGATTTTCGGTATCAACTTTGCTATTGGTGTAGCAACCGGTATTATTCTGGAATTTGAATTCGGTACGAATTGGAGTAATTACAGTTGGTTTGTGGGCGACATCTTCGGTGCGCCGCTTGCCATCGAGGGTATTTTGGCTTTCTTTATGGAAGCAACGTTTATCGCCGTCATGTTCTTCGGCTGGGATAAGGTGAGCAAGCGTTTCCACCTGGCATCTACTTGGCTCACGGGGCTGGGCGCCACGATTTCTGCCTGGTGGATTCTGGTTGCCAATGCGTGGATGCAGAATCCCGTAGGTATGGAGTTCAATCCCGATACGGCACGCAACGAGATGGTGGACTTCTGGGCTGTGGCAACTTCGCCGATGGCTGTCAATAAGTTCTTCCATAGCGTGCTGTCCGGCTGGGTACTGGCTGCCGTGTTTGTAGTAGGCGTAAGCTGCTGGTATCTGTGGAAGAAGCGCGAGAAGAAATTTGCGCTGGCAAGTGTAAAGATTGCCGCATGGGTAGGTCTGTGTGCCGCTGTGCTCTCTGCCTGGACGGGTGATGGCTCGGGCTATCAGGTGGCGCAAAAGCAGCCGATGAAGCTGGCTGCTATGGAAGGCTATTATGAAGGGCGGCAAGGTGCCGGATTGGTAGCGTTCGGGCTGCTGAATCCTGCCAAGCAGACACCGCAGGACGGAGTAGACCCATTCCTTTTCCGTGTGGAAATTCCGAAGATGCTGTCGCTGCTTGCCGAGCGCAAGATGGATGCTTTTGTTCCCGGCATCAATGACCTGCTGAAAGGCGGATATCCGTTGAGGGACGGTACCGTAGCGCTTTCGGCAGAAGAGAAAATAGAAAAAGGAAAAACGGCCATCGGTGCGTTTGCCGCCTATCGTGCAGCCAAGGCTGCGGGCAATGAGGCGGATGCAGAGGTGGCTGCCAAAGTGTTGAAAGATAATGTAGCCTATTTCGGTTACGGTTATATCAAGGACGTGAACGAGCTGGTGCCCAATGTGTCCCTTACGTTCTACATGTTCCGTGTGATGGTGATGTTGGGTGGATACTTCATCCTCTTCTTTATTGTGGTGCTGTTCCTGGCCTATAAGAAAGACTTGTCGCGGATGCCATGGATGCATTGGGTGGCTATGCTCACCATTCCGCTGGGCTATCTGGCTGGACAAGCCGGATGGGTGGTTGCCGAGTGTGGTCGTCAGCCGTGGGCCATCCAAGATATGCTGCCCACGAGTGCCGCCATCTCTAAGCTGGATGTAGGCTCCGTGCAGACCACGTTCTTTATTTTCCTGGTACTTTTCACTGTCATGCTGATTGCTGAGGTGGGAATTATGCTGAAGGCTATTCGCAAAGGTCCTGAAACCGAAACGCACACACCGTCACATAACTCATAACTCATAACTTATAACTCATAACTCACAATGAATGCTTATATATTTCTTCAACACTATTGGTGGTTTGTAGTCTCTTTGCTGGGAGCACTACTGGTATTCCTGCTGTTCGTGCAGGGAGGTAATTCGCTTCTGTTCTGTCTGGGGAAGACGGAGGAGCAGAAGAAGATGATGATTAATTCTACGGGACGGAAGTGGGAGTTCACGTTTACAACGCTCGTCACGTTTGGAGGTGCGTTCTTTGCTTCGTTTCCGTTGTTCTATAGTACCAGTTTCGGAGGGGCCTATTGGCTGTGGATGATTATTCTGTTCAGCTTTGTGTTGCAGGCTGTCAGCTACGAGTTTCAGTCGAAGGCGGGAAATCTGCTGGGCAAGACAACGTATCGCACGTTCCTGGTGATAAACGGAGTGGTAGGTCCGGTATTGCTGGGTGGGGCAGTGGCCACGTTCTTCACGGGGTCTAACTTCTATATCAATAAAGGGAATATCGCAGATGCGGCAATGCCGGTTATCAGCCAATGGGCTAACGGCTGGCATGGGTTGGATGCGTTGCTTAATCCGTGGAATGTGGTGCTGGGGCTGGCTGTGTTCTTCCTGGCACGTATCTTGGGAGCGCTTTATTTTATTAATAATATCAATGAGGATGATTTGGTGAAACGCTGCCGCCGGGCACTTTGGGGAAATACGGCGTTGTTCCTGGTATTCTTCCTGGCCTTCGTCATCCGCACGTTGCTTGCCGACGGCTATGCTGTACGCCCGGAAACGGGAGAGGTGTTCATGGAACCTTACAAGTATCTGACGAACTTCCTGCAGATGCCAGTAGTGCTGCTTGTATTCCTGGTTGGTGTGGTGGCTGTGCTCTGGGGCATTATCCGCACGCTGTGGAAGCCGGCATTCGACAAGGGTATCTGGTTTGCCGGTGCAGGGACGGTGCTTACGGTATTGGCACTGCTGCTTGTGGCAGGCTATAACAATACGGCCTATTATCCTTCTACCCACGACCTGCAAAGCTCACTCACGTTGGCAAACAGTTGCTCGAGCCAGTTCACACTGAAGGTTATGGCTTATGTCTCTATCCTTGTTCCTTTCGTTCTTGCCTACATCTTCTACGCTTGGCGCAGTATCGACAATCGCAAGATTGATGCGAAGGAGATGGAAGAGGGAGGACACGCGTATTAATTAAAAATTAAGAATTAAAGGAGGATGTGTCATCTGTGTGCTATTAACTGTTTTGATACATCCTCTTCTTATTCTTTTGTCCGCTTCTCATTTAGCTGGAATTTGGGTACCAGTTTCATCAATCGTAGAATCTGTCCTTGCCTTTTCTTTATGTAAGGGGAGGGGTGTGCTGAGTCGAAGCGTATGGGGTTGGGCAATGTTGCCGCTATTAGTGCGCACTGTCCGGCAGAGAGCTTGGCTGCTGTAGTCTTGAACTTGTATTTGGCGGCAGCTTGTGCGCCATAGATGCCTTTTCCCATTTCGATGGAGTTGAGATAGACCTCCATGATACGTTCTTTGGACCAGAAGAACTCTATTAGTACGGTGAAGTAGACTTCCAGTCCTTTACGTACCCAGGAAGACTGGGGCCATAGGAATACATTCTTTGCCGTCTGCTGGCTGATGGTGCTTGCGCCCCGTTTCCGTTTTCTTGTTTCATTCTCCTTTATCGCTTTCTGTATCTCGATGAAATCGAATCCGTTGTGTGTGGCAAACCGGTTGTCTTCCGAGGCAATGACGGCCATAGGCAGGTGAGGGGATATCTTGTCGGAAGATACCCAAGTGTGGTGCCAGCATGGACTTTCACCCTTAAAGACCTGTTGCACGCTGCGAATAACCATCAGTGGCGTGATGTAGACGGGTACAAAACGATAAGCCACTACCGCTAGGATAGTGGAAATAAAGAAGAATAATATGATGTTGCGGAGGAACCGCAAAGGCTTCGGGAGTTTCATGGAGAGAGTGCCAATGTGATTAATGTGTTAATGTGCCAATATGCATATTGGCACATTAACACATTAATCACTTTACCATATTAATTAGCTGCCTCCGCATTCTTAATCATCTGTTCGCTGGCATACATATATACCTCTACGCGTCGGTTCTGGTCGGCAGACAGACTTTCGTCGTATTCGTTGTATCCCACGCCTTCCACTTTCTTGAACTGGGCCGGAGATACGCCGCAATCCTGCAAATAGTTCTCTACGGCATAGGCGCGGTTCTTGGAAACTTTCATGTTGGCTTCGTAAGTACCCACTTTGTCGGTATGGCCGATGATGGCGATATCGGTTGTCGGGTCTTCCTTCAGAATCTGTGCGAGTTCGCGCAGGGAAGCCTTTGCCTCGTTGCTCAGTGCTGCGGAGTTGAAGCCGAAAAGAATACCTGCCGCAAAGGATACTTTGACAGCCGGCAAGCCGTTGGCATCCGTCACCTGCTCCACTTGGGCGCCTTCAATCTTGGCAGCTTCGGCAGCCTTCTTGTCCATCTTGTGTCCGATGGCAACGCCGGCACCCGTACCTACTGCAGCACCTACCGCAGCTCCAATGGCTGCCCCCTTGCCTTTACCTATCAGTCCGCCGATAATGGCACCTGCTGCTGCACCGGAGCCACCGCCGATTATTCCACCTTTGGCCTTGTTGTTCATTGTGCCGCAACTGCCCAGCAGCAATGCGCCGCACAAAAGTAATACTGTAAATTTCATCTTCTTCATAACTCTTTTTCTTTAAAAGTTGACTTTATCTTTAATGTTGCAAATTTATGTATATAATAACCATATTCTTCTTTCTAAAGTTCGCCAGTTCTGTCCTTTTTTAGAGAATTTTCCTTTTGATGAGGACGAACCAGGCTGTCAGTATAAGACCTTTGGCAACGGTCGTTCCACTTACTGCCCACCAGATGGCATCCACTCCCATACCCATGTGCACCAGCAATAACGCCACCGGAATACGCATGTAATTGCATCCGATGCTGACAATGGCAGGCGGCACTGTTCGTCCCAGTCCGTAGAACACGCCCTGCATGGTAATTTCCATCATCATGAACATTTGCGAATAGCCGTCGATGCAGAGGAAATCTCCACCCACACGGTAGGCTTCGGCCTCGGGTACGAAGATAGAGAACACCTCGCTGCCGAAGAAGATGAACAGTAGTGAGCAGAGGCTTCCGAATACGCCCGTCATCCACATGGTGGTGCGCCATGCTTGCTTCACGCGCGACTTCTGCCCCGCGGCATAGTTCTGGGCGATGAACGTGCTCAGCCCCGTGGAGAATCCTTGCGAAGTATTCCAGGTGATGGCCTCGATTTGTCCGCCGGTGGTGAATGCCATCAGTCCGATGTGTCCTCCCTGCTCCGAGGCGGTGCGCGAGAGGAACATATTGACGAAGGCAAATAGCGTGTTCAGCGTAGCCACGGGCAGCCCGAGCTTGAAGATGCGCCGGGTGTACTTCTTTTTCAGCGGAACGATAAAGGAGAAACCTCCGAGCACGGCGCTTTTCCCCCGGAGCTTGTAGACGAAGATGCCGAATACTGTAGCTTCGGAAAGCCATGTGGCAAGTGCCGCGCCCACTGTTCCCCAACCGAAGCCGAAGATGAACAGAGGGTCGAGGACGATGTTCATTATCAGTCCCGTCCCGCTGATGTAGAACGGAATCTTGCTTCGTCCTGCCGCGTTGTAGATGCCCGTAAAGGCAGCGGAGAGAAAGATGAAAGGCAGTCCCGTCGACACGATGCGCAGATAAGTCACGGCGGCGTCCGTGATATGCTGTTTCAGCTCGAAGATGTTCAGGATGGGGCGGGCGAAAAGGAAGAGCAGACCTCCCCAGCAGACGGAGATGAGCAGGGCAATCGTAATGTTGTGCGAGGCAAAGCTGCGTGCGTCCTCTTCGCTGCGTGCACCGATGGACTGGCCTACGCTGACTTCGGCGCCCACTTTATTGAGCAAGGCGATGGAGCCGGACATCCACGTCAGTATGCCTACCGCACCTACTGCAGCCATGGACTCACTGCCCAGACGCCCTACCCATGCCATGTCCGTCAGGCTGTAGGCCATCTGGATGAACGAGGTGGCCATGATGGGCATTGCCAGCGTGAAAAGCTGGCGGTTGATGGGGCCTTGTGTCAGATTCTTTGTTCCTTGCACGTTGACGGGTTTTTAGGTAAACAATGTGTTGCTCATCCCCTTTTCCGCTTTCTGCGGAGACGGTGGCGGCGTTTCTGCTTGTACTTTCGTATCTTGGCATATACCAGCCAGATGAAGAGCAGACCGAAAACGGCGAAGATGAGCAGCACGATGCCTGTGTTGAGATTGTCACCTTTCACGCGGCTCCACATCTCGAGCACTAGTTCCGTGCGGTCGCCGAAGTCGCGTATCATGGCGCAGCGTTCCACTACTCGGCGGTCAGGATATTGTACCGGGTCTATCTGCAGGCTGTCGGCTCCGGGCAGGGGGCCGAAGAAGTAGCTGAGGTCGGAGTGCACGTCGAGCGTGGTATCGGTCTTGGCCTCCATGATTTCCGGTGTGGCTACGGCGCTGACGTAGCCGATGGCATCCATGTTGCGCAGTGCCACGGAAGGCTGGCAGAGGTAGTTGATGAAATAGCTTGCCGCCTTCACGTTGCGGGCGTAGCGGGGGATTACCCAGCCGTCGTACCAGATGTTGCTGCCTTCGCAGGGGACGGTGTAGTCCAGTTCCACACCCACGGCATCGGCCTCCTCGATGGCCCAGACGGCGTCGCCGCTCCAGGTGAAGTTAATCCACGCCTTGTTCTTGGTCATCATTTCCTTGCCGAAGTCGGCTTCCCAGCCGGCGATGTTGGGTTTCATCTCCTTGAGGCGTTGCTCGGCCAGGGCGATGGCCTGCGGGGAGTTGTCGTTCATCAGTTGCTCTACGGTGACGGTGCTGTCGGCCAGCTCCCGGGCGTGGGCGTAGATGATGGCGGTACCGTAGGCATCGCGGTAGCTGTCCTTCATCAGTATTTTGCCGCGGTTTTTGGAGTCCCAGAGGATGTCCCATGTGCCGGCCTCTTCGGCGGTAATAAACTTTTTGTTGAAGAGGATACCAGCGGTGCCCCACATGTAGGGCACGGCATAGTCCTCGGTCTGGCGTTCCGGTTGCGAGGTCTTGTTCAGCTCGTGGCGAATGTAGGGCGACACGTTGGGGATGTAGTCCGGCGTGTGGCCGAAGTTGCGGTCGATGGGTAGCAGGAGGTCTTTGCGAAGCATGCGTTCGATGATGTACTCCGAGGGGCATACGACGTCGAAGTCCTCGTGCCCGCGCTCAATTTTGGTGAGCATGATTTCGTTGATATCGAACACCTGGTAGATGATACGGAGGTCTTCGCCCGTCTGCTGCTTGTACCAGTCGGGAAATTCGGCAAGCACATCTTCATCGATGTAGTCCGCCCAGTTGTATATCTTCAGTACACGGCTGCGCTCTTCTGTGGAGTTTCCACAAGAAGAGAGGGATGCGATACAGCACAGTAGAATCAGTATGTTTATTATCCTTTTCATCATCTTGTTCTTGACAATTGATAACTTATAACTCATCACTCACATCAATCGTTTTTCGTCCGTTCGGCCCGCTTGTTGATTACAATCAGCAGCACCAGCACCGTCACGAAGATGATGGTGGAGAGTGGCCGCAGTTCCGGCGTCAGTCCACCTTTGCGCGCATCGGCGTAGATGTAGGTGGAGAGCGTTTCCAGCCCTTGGTTGCCGATGGTGAAGATGGTCACGGCAAAGTCGTCGATGGAGAGCGTGAAAGCAAGGATGAATCCGCTTATCATACCCGGAAATATCTCCGGAAGAATAACCTTGCGCAGTGCTTGGAACGGTGTGGCGCCCAGGTCGAGTGCCGCCTCGTAGACATTCTGGTTCATCTTTTTGAGCCGGGGCATTACGCTGAGCACCACGTAGGGCGTGCAGAAAGTGATGTGTGCCAGTACCACTGTGGTGAATCCTTGCGATATGCCGAAGCTGACGAACAGCAGGAACAGCGACACACCGGTGATAATGTCTGCATTCATCATCGGGATGGCATTGGCGAAGTTCATTACCTGCCGTGTGCGCGAGCGCAGATTGAAGATGCCGATGGCTGCAATGCTGCCCAGCGCCGTACTGGCGGTGGCGGCAAGCAGGGCAATGGCGAATGTGTTCCAGATGGCATTCATCAGCGAGTGGTGCATCCCGCCCGTAAACAAGGAGCTGTACAGCTTGGTGGAGAATCCCGTCCAGTTGCCCAGCACCTTTGCCTCCGTGAAGGAGAATATCATAATAATTAAGATGGGCGAGTAGAGCAACGCCAGCAGCAGCCACAAGTAGCCGCGGGTTAAGATTCGTGTCATCATATCACACCTCCGCTTTCATTCGATGCCCCGTCCTCCTCGTTGGTAAAGAGGATGGTGATGCCTATCAGCAACAGCATGATGAGCGAGAGGGCGGCACCGTAGTTCCACATTCCGTTGTAAATATTCTCTTGCACCGTGGTGCCGAACAGTTTGATGTTGTTCATTGTCAGCAACTCGGCAATGGCAAAGGTAGAAACCGTAGGCATAAACACCATCACTATGCCGCTCATCACTCCCGGCATGGAGAGCGGCAGAATCACCTTGCCGAATACGCGGGTAGGAGAGGCTCCCAAGTCCTGCGCAGCCTCAATCAGATTGTGGTCCATCTTCTGAAGGGTGTTGTAAATGGGGTATATCATGAACGGCAGGAAGTTGTAGACCATACCGAACACAAGGGCACCTTCGCCCAGCGGCAGGTTCAGGAAGTCGAACAGCGCCACTGTGGCAAGCGTACGTATCAAGATATTCACCCACATGGGGAGGATGAACAGCACCACCATGGTGCGTGAGGTGTTGAATTGCTTCTGGCTCAGGATATACGCTGCCGGATAGCCCAGCAGCAGGCAGACCAACGTGGTGATAACGGCTATTCCGATGGAGTAGACAAACGTGTTCATCGCTTCGGGGTGCATCATGAACTTGCGGAAGTTGGCCAACGTAAACGCCCCTCCGTCGTCCGTAAAGGCATAGAGCACGATGAGCAGCAGCGGTACTATGACAAATACAAGCAGAAACAGCGCGTAGGGTACCGTCCAGTTGCGCCGGCGCATGAAGAAATGGGATAACTTATTGAGCACTTCCTTCCTTATTAAGAGATTGAACAATCCGTATATTTTGAGGGGCGATGGTGATACCTACGCGGTCGCCGTCGTCCCACACGTCGTTGGTGTCGACAAAGATGTCTTCGTCCCAGTCCGTAAACACGGTCAGGTGGTAATGGTTCCCTTTGTAGAGGATGAATTTCACTTCACCCGTCAGACGGCCGTCCTCTTCGTTGTCTTCGAGGATGACGTGCTGGAAGTCTACTTCCACTTGCACGGCGCTGCCCGGCTCGATGCCCTGCACGGGGAGGCACTCGAAGTTACAGCCCAGGAAGTCTACGTGCGTCTCGTCCACCAGCTTTCCCTCGAAGGTGTTGCAGGTGCGTTCCTTCTTCATCACGTGGATGTCGAAGGGTTTCACCAGCAGGCCGACTTCGCGTCCTGCCTCGAAGGCATGGTAGTCCTGCACCATCAGCTCGTAGCCTTCGCGCGTCTGCACCAGCATTTCGTAGTGTACGCCTTTAAAGATGCAGCTGGTTACGGTCCCCGTCAGCTGTGCGGCGTCGGATACATCGAAGATGTAGATGTCTTCGGGGCGAATCACTACGTCTACCTGCATCTGCTCGCCAAATCCCGTGTCCACGCATTCAAATTCGTGTCCGCAGAAGGTGACGGCTTTATCCTTTATCATAACTCCGTTCAAGATGTTGCTTTCACCAATGAAGTCTGCTACGAAGGAGTTGATGGGTTCGTTGTAGATGTCCGTCGGCACGCCTATTTGCTGGATGCGTCCTTCGCTCATCACGACGATGGTATCGCTCAAGGTCAGTGCCTCTTCCTGGTCGTGGGTCACATATACGAAGGTGATGCCCAGCTTCTGGTGCATCTCCTTTAGCTCCATCTGCATGTCCTTGCGCATTTTCAGGTCAAGCGCGCCGAGCGGTTCGTCAAGCAGCAGAACCTCAGGCTCGTTTACCAACGCGCGCGCGATTGCAACGCGCTGCTGTTGACCGCCCGACAGGCTGTTGACGTTGCGGTGGCCGTAGTCTTCGAGGTCGACCATTTTCAGCGCCGCGTTTACCTTTTCCTCTATTTCGCGCTTTGTGAGCTTGCGTTGCTTTTCGTATTCCACGCCCTTTTTGTCCACGTATGTGCCGTCGGGCACGTATTTGAGCTTGAGTCCGAAAGCGATATTGTTGAAAACGTTGAGGTGGGGGAACAGCGCGTATTTCTGAAAAACCGTGTTGACGGTGCGCTTGTGCGGAGGCAGGGACGTTATGTCCTCGCCGTTGAAAAGTATTCTGCCCTCGGTAGGCGTTTCAAAGCCCGCAATCATGCGCAGCGTAGTCGTTTTGCCGCAGCCTGAGGGACCGAGCAGCGTGACAAATTCGCCTTTTCTTATATTGAGGCTGATGTTGTTGACTGCTTTTTTGTCTCCGTACAGCTTGGTTACGTTTTGAAGCTGAATTATATTGTTGTTTTCCATGCTTTCTCACCTCGTCTAAAAGTTCGGCGGGCTTGACACCCCC
>OLIX01003255.1_pt1 | contig 10801 bp, 9 predicted proteins | sample 1601331 | NCBI WGS metagenome assembly OLIX01 (sample SAMEA2452120, study PRJEB22498) | human gut metagenome | biome: human feces; feature: human gut; material: feces | place: Australia | collected 2012 | reverse complement strand
GATAGTTGAGGGAATAAATGGGGGGGCTAAATTCCTACCTATGCGTCGCTGTACGTTGCTCTGCAATTTTACGAGGTCGTATTTGTTGCAGAGCGGAAGTTCGCCCGAAAATTCGCAGGTGACCATCCGGCAGTCGTCCACCGCATGTCCGTAGCAGCCGACATTCTTCGGCACGAACACCAACGAGCCCGCCGCAACGGTGCGACGAGGGTAATTTCCTAATGTGACGAGCAATTCACCCTCAGCAAGATACAAGAGCACACTCCGACCCGTATTCACGCTCGGAATCTCCGTTCCGCCGGCCAGATGATACTGCCGGAACAGGGCGGTTTTTTCTGTCGCATAAAACGCACATTTCATGTGTTCTTTTATATTCTGTATAGGCATAACTCGTATATCTTTAATTCGTGTGCAAAATTATAATTTTCCTAACTATTGCACTTTTTCAAATACGACATAAAATATAATAAATGCGACAATCTGCATTTTGGAATTACAATACCCGCTGATTTTTTATATTGTTTACGGGGTTTTGCACCTGCAAGGGCAGCAGGATTTCGAGATCCGGTATTTAAGCGGCAGCCGACACGAAAAGGGATTCATATAACAAAGGCGGCAGAGTCAACCGATATGCTGCCGCCAACCGCCGCAACGGGCGTTCATCCGTTGTCACGGTTCTTGTAGGCCCCCTGACGTTGACCACTCGCGAGATACGGTTATAACCGGTCTTGTAGAAGCCCATTTTCAACTTGGCATCTTGGGGCCTACGGGGCCTGACGGGTTGTGAATGTAATTGAAGACATATCTTATTATTGATTTAATGGCTCTTGCATTTCTGTAGGTTCCCATGCAGAACCCTCCATGGAAACCTACATGAGCATAGTAATATCCGCCATCTTTGGGTGGCAATCTCAAGATTCTTTCATCGGAGTGATTAATAAACTTGCTGATATTCAACAAGTTTAATTAGGAAAAAATTTTTCGCCATGAAAAGCGGAAAATCGTCCGGATTCTCTTGTATGATAAGGAAATTGACTCCTTTGTCTGCAAATCTCAAACAAGGGACGGAATCGGAGATAAATCTGTAGTCATTTTGTAAGTTTACCAATACTCAATGGTTCGTTTCTCCGTGTATTCTTTCGGATCGGTATATTCATCACCGATATAGTTTCCATTGTCATCATACTTATCGTATTCGGTGGTGTAGCTTACCTTCCGCTCTATCCAGTTGTTGTATTTGTCGAACTTGGTATAGGTATAGCGATAAGTGGTGTTACCTTCTTCCGGATGCTCCTGTATCATCGTGGCCGGATATTTGCTGTCACCTTCATAGCTGTATTTCCAAGTGACGTATGCCATGTGCGAAGTGAACTTATGGCTGATGATGCGGTTACGCTTATCAAACATATAGGTCTGGTCAAGCTCCGTGCCGGTATCGGCATCCGGACAAATATCCGTCCGCATACCGTCTTTTGATTCGATGTTCACCACATAATCTCCCCATCCCTCTACCTTGTAGGAAGTAGCTGTGACGTATTGATAGGTCGTTTCGTCTCCGAACTTGTTCTGCAGGGCAATCAGATTGCCCGCCTGGTCAAATTTGAGCGATTCTTCATTGCCGCTTACTGACTTGACCTTACCGGACAACCCATAAATATCCGTCCCTTTATAGCGCAAACTACCCGTTAGAGCAGGCTGACCGTTTTCTTTTGCCGCTTTCATGGAAGCAATCGTCTCATCGTCCCAGTAATCAATGCTGCGGACAACTGTCAGACTGGGAGTCTCACCCGCTTTGACAGCAGAGGAGCGGTCCTGATTCGATGTAAATCCGTCTCTGAAAGCCTTATAGTAGGTACGCAATGCAGGTATCTCATCGATGTTAGCCGGAAATGTAACGGTAGCCTCTGTCCAGTTCCCTTTCTCATCATATACATAATCGTAGGAGACGGTAAACGTCATGTCATCCACCCGCCAGCTGTTGCCTTTACTTTTATATACACCTCCGCTATACGTCCAAGTAGCCAAGTCTCCGTGTGAGTTATACGCAAAGCTGCTGGTACAAGTCAGTGTTTCGGTACCACCGTCAAATTCAACGGGAATCTTCTCTACGGCTTGTGTACACAGATGGCCTGTATAGGCATAGGTTGTCACCGATTGTCCTTTCTTGTAATTGTCGATGTCTTTCAAGAACATGTTCGTGGTCTTCGGTGTTTCAAAAGACTTCAAGTGGGCGAGCGAGTCAAATCCAATCTTATAGAGTGTCACACCGGCTTCTGTGGCCAGAGAACGTTCTTTTTCGGGCCGTATGGATTTTAAAGTACCATTCTGATGGTACTCATACAGATAGTTCCACGTGCCCGGATTTCCTCCCTGGTCTCTTTCACGGCGGATTAGCCGGCCAGTACTGTCATAACCGAAGCCTTTATCGTTGTATCTCCGCTTATAACGTCCGTCATATACTGATTTGATTAGGGTCAGGTTGGAATTGCCGTCGTATTCATACGAAATGACATCAAATCCGGTTGCCCCTACATTGAAAGAAGTGCGCCGCTGTTCTGACAAACGGCCGTTAGGCAAGAACTCGTATTGCGAGGTGCTCGTTACGCCCCATGCCGCATTGTGGTATTCGTAAGTTACCACCCTCGGATAGCCCCTTAATCCCATCTTTGCCCAGTCCGTAGGATAGTTTACGAAATAAGGCATCAGTTCTTCTACGTTCATATCCACCCTAACCGGGTCAAAATACACCTGAAGCGGTGTATATGGCTGGCTGCTTTTATCGCTACCACAGCTTGCTGTCGATAGGAGCAGCAAGCAAGAAAGGCCGGCAGCCTGTATGGTCTGTAACGCTTTCATGTTCATTTTATGGTCTCTATGACTCTGTTTCATGTTTTTCTTTACAAGGGATTTGCTTACTCACTGGGTAATGAATATTCCATACGGGATAAGTTCCTATTTTATCTTTGCAACACGAATGCAGATAACAGTTTCCGTGTATCGGACTTTCCGCTCCCAGCAATCCAGAAATATATTCACTTCCCTTTCCGGACAGAACGATTCTGCCTTCATTGATTATCCGATGGAACGAACAGCCTCCGAAACTGCCGATTATACCTCCTACGCAGGAATATTCAGATGTCAAGTCATTCTTGATTTCGATGTTGCCGGAATTGTACAGATCCAACGGATAGATTCGTTCGTAGTTATGTGGTTGCAGATTGCCGCATACTCCTCCGATATTAAATGCAGCAGATGTATTCTGGGTGTCTAAACGGATGTTTCCCCAATTATGGAGATGTTCTATGTCTGTTTCATTGGTCCAGAACTGTCCGAAAACACCACCGATGCAGTTGTGTTCAGGTTGGGCATCAGCCTTCCACTGCACGGTCAAATCGCCTTTATTCTCAACGCAAACATCCCCTTTGATAAAGACCTTGCCATAATTGGTAACCACCCCGATGACTCCACCTATGTCGGCATTACTGCAAGGATTGACGGTGAGGTTTCCTTCATTGATTACCTTGTCACGCAAAGTCACTTCCACTTCGGAGCCGTAGCTATTCAGATGTCCGATAAGGCCGCCCAGCCAAAGTGTACAGATGCCCTTATTGTCGACGAATGATATATCTACCTTGCTGGTACAATTCTCGATACATCCATTCTTGAACTCTCCCGCCAGAGAACCGCCAGACAGGATATAACCGTCTTCTCTCTTTTGAGCGTCGATGGTCATGTCGCCTGCCAATGTCAGGTCTTTGACCACCGTTTCTTTCTCACCACCCATTTCATCAAACAGACCGGCACTAAAAGACCCTTGAGAACTCTCTTCAATGACCACCCGTATTCCGTCGAAGGTAATGGTATGTCCGTTGCCGTCGAACTCCCTAACCGGGAATTTAATCGGTGTCCATTCACCGCTGATTTCGATGTCCTTCACCAGTTTAATCCGCACTTCATCCGCTGGAATCTCCTTGCCTGCATCGGTGAGCAGCGTTTGTGCTTCCATGTTTTTATCTTTGATTTCGAACGTTTCGTTCAGGAAACGCAGTTCACTTGCTTTCCCGATTTCAAACACCTGTTCCGCCTCGTTGAAATGCAAGGCAGTGACTTTCTCTTCACACGATGTCAGCCAAAAAGGCAGACAAGCGACAAGGTAAACCATTCTTTTCATGATGCTGTTCTTTTTACATATCTGCTGCATAATTCTCGCCCTCCATGATAAACATTCCCGACTCTTTCCAGTAATACACCACATAAGGCTCTACTTTCGACATTTCATTGATGTCCTGCGTGGGCATTCCACTAAAATAAGTAAAGACCAGTGCGTTACCCTCTATTTTTCCGGCATACGACTCCACGCTTGACATAGGAATGCTTTCACCTTGTGGAGGATACATGGTCGTTTTGACCATAAAAACTTGTTCTCCTTTCTTTTCCAGTGTGAAAGATATTAAGCCGTTGGCATAACTTTTTGTAAAGGCTGATTCTGGGATGGTGTTATCTTTCAAGTAAAAAGCATACTCCGGAGAAATATATCCGATACGTTTATCTTGGGCAGAAAGCTCTACCTTGAACCACCCCTTTTCTTTCCCCAAGAATCTGAAACTTTGTCCACGGTCGGCTTTCATTAAAGGACTACCCGATACAGGGGTGGAACGGACATTGATTTTATCTCCTCCGCTGATGAATACGTAGCCACATTTATCTTTCTGCTTAAACACTACCGGCTCTGAACCGGGCGGCAAGAAGGACAATTCCTTCGTGGTGGGATTGTACTTGAACTCCGCTTTTTGTTTTCCCATACTGCTTTCTACGGCAACCGAAGCCTCTGTATTATCAATGAGATAGACGTCTACAATACTATAGGTAAGCCCATAGCCTCCTTCAAACACATTGTAAGCACCGTAACTGCCATCTGTCGGTGTGTTGTACAGGTCTATTTCCAACTGAATTTGGCTGTTGTCTTCCCAATATTCCCATTTGCCCACAAAGGGTTTTGTGTCATCTGCTTGTACAGATGCGTGTACACTCAAGAAGCCACAAACAAGGCTTATCAAACTTAGGCATATCAATTTTTTCATTGTGCTATTGTTTATATGGTTAAAATTAAAGACTAAAAGTGACATATACGGCAGACTGTACCCGTACAGGCTGTCCGTCTTTGATTCCGGGTGTCCATTCCTTTAAGGACTTGACCACTCTTACGGCTTCGGTGTTGAGATTGGCATGGACCTTTTTCACAGCCGTAACATCAGATACCGAACCGTCTTTCTCCACTATAAAGGAAACAAGCACGTCGCCCTGAATCTTCTGCTGTTTGCAGATCATGGGATAACGTATGCTTCGGGCAATATCCGCCAGCAATGCTTGGTTTCCACCGGGGTATTCCGGCTCCTTATCCACCTCGCTGCTTTTGTACACCTTATTGGGGCTTACCTTAGGCTGCGCCGGTTCGCACTTATTCTCCTTCGGAGTGGTTGGCATACCAAATCTTCTTTCGGAAGTATCTTTGTCTGTCCCTTTTTGCTCTTCCAGTTCCTGTTGTAATGTTCTTTGCAACACTTCACTGGAAATAAGAAAACCGTTGAACTTGGAAGGAGCGTACCCGGAAAATGCAGATACCACTTCGAAACTGAATGGTTTTCCTTCCTCGATACGTGGGAAATAATAAGTACCCGCTGTTTTTATCCGATTGCCCGGCATCAGATAGAACAGGTCTATGGGCAAACTGCGGCTTGTCTTCTGTGCCATTCCCTTTATCTGAAATTTATAGCCGCCATTAGCGCGTCCCGTACAAGTAATGCTGGTAACATGCCAATAACGATCTACTCCGGCATCGCATTTGAACGGCACATTTACCGGATAACTCTTGGGAGGGATGGAAAAACTTGTTTGCGCAAAAGTCGCATGACTCATGAAGAATACCCCTAAGACAATAAGGCATAGTAAAATAGATAATCGCTTCATACGTATATCGTTTTATAGTTTTTAGATTCATCAGAGTTTAAACGTGATAGGCAGAGTGTATTCCACACTTACCGGTTTGCCATCCTGTGTACCGGGAGTCCACCGAGGCATGGACTTCACTACGCGGACAGCTTCCTTATCCAAGTAAATATCCACCGGCTTGGTGACACGGATATTTGAAATAGAGCCATCGCTCTTGACTGTAAATTTCACCAGCACTTTGCCTTGTATTTTCTGTTCCTTGCAAACAGTCGGATACTTTAGATTCTTTGATAAAAATTCTACCAATGCGGTGATACCACCGGGAAATTCCGGAGCTACCTCTCGCTTGTTTTGGAAGGTTTCCGATGGCATAGAGGAATTAACCAATATAGCAGTTTCAGCTGCATTCATTTGATTGAAAGCCTGTACTTCTGCACCCAGACTCATCCAGAGGGCAGCGAACAATCCTGCCCCAATCACTTGTTTCTTCATACTTATTTCGTTTTAAAATCCTTATTCATTATCTTCTGCATAACAACATTCCGGCTCATTTGCTATCTTTCTATCCGCTCTTACACCCGATGAAAGGAATCCCCGACTCTCTGATACAGATGACCGTCATCCCCATCATACATATTCCCCTCCAACTGCTTGAGCCGTGTCCTTATTCCTTCTTGATTAATGATGGTGTAGTAGCCGTCTGCCGTTGGACAGCCATGTTCGTTAGGTGTTCCGTCTTTGTCTGACAAAATTCCTCCCGGCGCAATATTTATTTTCAGCGTTATAGCCAGTACAATCGCAATAATCACCAATGCCACCAGTACAAAGACCAGACAGGAGGCCAGTATGACGATGGAAACAGAACCTAAAGCATAAAGAAAGCTGACTGCCAATGCCGTAAGCGGATTCTTTGCTATCAACTGAAACAGGATAATACCTATCTGAATAATCTGACAGACACCGATACCCCAATATACATAGGTAGGGTCATAGCCACCGAAGCCCCAGATGACCAGTGCTACCAGTCCGAGCAGCCAAGTATATATACCGAATTTCAGATTTATGGATGCATGTGCTGTTTCTGCCACATCTTTTAAGGTCATCAGGAAAAAAACGAGCAGGTTTGTGAGTACGTAGATGAAAAAGATGAAATTGACAATTACAAACCACCACGAATTGACTATTGAAGGCATGAAAAACCATAAGGAATTGCTGCCCATCTTCGCCACGTAGAACAGGATGCAACAGGAAGTGACCGTCAGTAATAATCCATTAATAACCGCCCATTTTCGGTAATCTTCTTCAACTTCTGTCCGGATGTTGAGCGACAAATGACGTATGAATTTACATTCAAACCACATGAGTAATATTAATCCACCAATCAGGTAAGTCATCCATCGAAAACCATCCCCTTCCCAATCCAGAAGTTCGTACCATTGCTTCGTCCGGGCTGATGCAATCTTCTCTGATACAGAATTTTCTATTGGTATTAAATATTGCGCTTTCAAATAGCCGGAAGTGCCTTGATAGTTTACCTGCACCCAATCCGATTTCCCTTGTATTTCATTAGCCGTTAACTGACAATCCACTCTATCTCCATTTTTCAGTTTAAGGAGAACTTCAGAATTGACAGACGGTTCACTTCTTAGGTTTAATGAAGAGCTTACATTCACTTTATAAGGGTATGCCCATAAAGATAGGGAAACCCACATTATTGTCATACATATTAAAAAACGTTTCATAGGCATACCGTTCAATCGTCACGAGAAAAATCAAAAGGAAGAAAAAAGGTGATGACAAAAAACAAGGCCATCAGTCCGAGTTGGAAAATCCACTTGATAAGGAATACAAAGAAAACCAGCCATAAAATGGCAAACAATAACATTGCAATCGGATGGTCAGTCATCCAAGAGGAAGCCGATAACGGCAAAACAGATAATACGACCATAATAAAACAATGGCTTTACAGTCCCTCTCCAGCCTTTAATAAAACCACGAAGCGTGGAACTGCAATGCCACGTCTTAAGTCGGAGGTCGTAGGAATAACCTTTATTCAGAGTATGGTAATAGCAGCCCACGCTATAGCGTGAGAAACCAATTACGCTTTTCCCTCTGAATAGTCTTGAATTTCCTACGTTCCCGACTTCGAGATAAGCATAACGCTTCTTTCTTATCTAATATGTCTTGGAAAGAGTTTCCTCAATCCGACAGCAAAGGTAGTGAAATTTCATGAAACGGAACCATATCTACCGTGATTTTCTTAAAGTTAGGAGTGGATTTAAGCCCCTTGTGTCAACATCAATACCAGACAAACTGCAAGAAAGACAAATCTATTAAGTAAATAATGGAGAAACATTTTCCGAAAAGTTCTACAAGGATAGGAAAAATGTTTGAAATGTATGAATCTATAAGAAAAGGACGAAACTAAAACAAAAATGTAGTATCTACTAATTTTAGTAAGGAAAGGTTTCCTAATTTCCTATTTTACTACGATTAGTAAATACTACATTTAGTATCCGCTTGTTTTCAACGGATTGCTTTCTTATCAGAAAGGCAAATCTTCCTTTTCGTCCTGCGGAAAATCTGCGGGAGGAACGGGTGCGTTATCTGCCCCATTTACTGCATTCTCCGCTCCGGCTGGCGCACCTTCCCGTTTCCCGGTATTAATAAAGGCTATGCTCTCTGCCGTGATGGAGAGCTGTATCTGGCTCTCGCCGTTCTTGTCTTTCCACAGGGAAGATGACAGTGTGCCATCAACGAGTATAAGCCTTCCTTTCGTCAGATATTCGGACAAATGGATATGGTTGTCCTTGTTGCTCCGTACCCTTATCCAAGTGGTGATGTTTTGCCCTTTTGAATAATCGTCAACGGCTATGTCCATAGCCATGAATGAGCCGTGTACTCCTGAAATAACTTGGCAGTCTTTGCCGATGCGTCCGATAGTGTGAACATGTAACATAATAGAAATTGTTTGTGGCAAGGTGGTTAGTCCTGCCGTTACCTAAACTGTTTATTTTTTCCCTTCTTTCGGTTCCTTTCTCTGCCTGAACCGTTCCGGGATTTTATAGATGCGGTACATGGCTGCCGATAGAGCTTCATGCGACGGCTTTTCTTGCCAATTACTCTTCGTAGAAGGAAGAATTTGCAAGAAATACACTTCAAGCCGCCGGATCAAGCGCGGCAGCCGACCTTTGCATCAGATAAAACCGGACGGCGATGGCAGAGAGGAGACCGTAGAAGTTATACCTATAACTGATATAAAAGGAAGAGGGCTTCGCCAAAGTATAAGAGCAGAGGGAAAGAGAGAGGTATAAAAGGAAAGCGCCGACGGAGGTACGGTAATTTATAAGCAGGCATCGTGCTTATGACAACATCGTCGGTGAAAGGCACGATACCTTGTTATATGCTTATTGTTTGAGCCGGTATCTCAAAGGGAGGAATGCAGCAAATCGCCCATCCTTTGTTCCGGCAAAGTACAAAATCCCCGAACGATAGTATCTCCGTTTACGCCTTCAAGTCTGGCGAACATTTGCAACGTGTCAAATCCCCTGTCGAACTGTTCCATGATAACAGCGGGGGCAAAATGGATAATCCCGTGAGGGTAGCTTTTCGATGTGCCAATCCACCCGCGCAAATAATCATCGAAACGCCCGTCCGCTTTTGACGTGTAGAACTCCTGCGAATGGGAGCTGCAAATGCTTTTGCCGTACATTTCGTCTCCTAAAATTAAAGTTCCCGTTTGCGGACTGTACATAAAACGCCGATTGGCTATTTGAAGAATATCTATGATTTCCCATTTGACGTTGATAACCATCAGGATTTTTTCAACCTGCCTTTTCATACGTTTGCCTGTTTTGCAATTTTTCTTGCCCATCTCTTGTCTTTTATGTGAAACATCTGTTTTTTACCCTTTTTTCGGTTCTTTTCTCTGCCTGAACCGTTCCGGGATTTTACAGATGCGATACACGACTGCCGGCAGAGCTTCATACGGCGGTTTTCCCGGTCAATTACTCTTTCGTAGAAAGGAAGAATTTGCCGGAAATGCACTTTAAGCCGCCGGATCAAGCACGGCAGCCGACCTTGCATCTGGAAAACCGGACGGAGATGGCAGAGGAAATCGCAGTGGTTATGCGATGCAAAGAAAGGGAGTTTACCAAGGTCTAAGAGAAGATGAAAGAAAGAGATATAAAAGAGAATTGTCAATGGGGCACTTATAAACGGGAATCGAGCCTTTTGCAGGCAACAGTATCATAGGCGCATAAGCTTTTTCAAAAAAAACATTGTGAATATTTGTATTTTTAATTAAAGAGGTTGTAATTAGTTAAACTTATCTTTTTCAATGAAACAATATACTAAACCAATTTCTCCCTGTCTCTACTTAATTTCCCAATTATATGTCTCATTGGCAATATCGACAACTTCGTCTCAGATTTATCAATGTTTCATATAGTCAAAAGACTGTCAGTTTTCCGCATAGTTGAGAAACCATTCGACAAACGCTTTCTGCTGTTCTGTCTAATATAGCAAGGAATTGTTTTCATGAGATGCAGTTATCCCCGTATCAAGAACTTAATAGATTAAATAGAAATGCCAATAGCCGATAATTGCAATATAAAATAAATTCTGTAAATTTGCATTTTGAACAAAATAACCATTTAATTCAAGTATGAATCATACATTTTATTATCTGCATAAAATCCTCATACCCCTTTTTATCGTCGTGACATTGGCTGTCGGGGTTACGTCGTGCAGCAACGATGATGCGTTTGCGGACGGGGTGCCGGGCGAGCCGGGCATTTCCTTCCGGTTCTATCTGCCGCAGACCCGCGCCGCCATCGGCGAGGACGGGACT
>OLIX01003239.1_pt1 | contig 10832 bp, 10 predicted proteins | sample 1601331 | NCBI WGS metagenome assembly OLIX01 (sample SAMEA2452120, study PRJEB22498) | human gut metagenome | biome: human feces; feature: human gut; material: feces | place: Australia | collected 2012 | reverse complement strand
CGAAAAGTTTTATCAAACCCGTACACAGCGTGTTCCCATTACATACGATGCCCTGATATTCAATTTGAGTCACGTGATGGCTAAAAAAGGTTTTCTGGGTTCTTCCTATGATTATCAGCGGACAGATGTAGGCGTACAAAAACGTTTCTGGTTTTCCGCCTTTGGTTATGTTGATTTTATTGCCAAGGCCGGGAAGGTATGGAGCAAGGTGCCCTATCCTTTGCTCATTCTTCCGAACGCCAATCTGACGTACACGATACAGCCCGAAGCATATACCAATATGAATGCGCTGGAATTCATGAACGATGAATATGCTTCATGGGATGTGACGTATTATATGAATGGAAATCTGCTCAACCGGATTCCTCTGATAAAAAAGCTGAAATGGAGGGAAGTATTTACGTTCAGGGGACTTTGGGGAAATCTAACGGACAAGAACAATCCTCTGGTCGCTTCCAATAAAGAAGGACTGTACATGTTTCCTGAGGGAACCTTCATGATGGGAAAGGCACCTTATATGGAAGCGGGAGTAGGTATTGAAAATATTTTCAAATTCTTGCGTATAGATTACGTATGGCGCTTGAATTACAGGAACAATCCGGACGTTCAGAAATCAGGTATTCGCATGACGATGAAGTTATCTTTTTAAGGGAAGTCGTGGCTTCATGCATGTTTTATAAATCTCCTTGACATAATGTAAAAAAGGAGTCGCTCTTTTCTATGTTTTCCCCGTGCGAACCGTACGTTTTCCGGTGCAGAAACATACGGTTTACGCAAGGAAAACATACGTTTCTACATCGGGAAACATAAAAGGTGAAAAAAGGCTTGCAAATTGTCTTCTTTGCCTTTTTACATCACTCTATCAAGAAAGCGGATTATTCTATGTTCCGTATGAATTTGGCCGGTACACCTCCCACCACGGTATTGGCAGGCACGTCTTTCGTCACGACGGCTCCGGCTGCGATGATGGCATTGTCGCCAATGGTGACTCCCTGCAGAATGGTGCTGTTAGAGCCTACCCATACGCGTTTTCCCAGTACGATGGGAGCCGGTGTCATGGCCGCACGCTTTTCCGGATTCATGTCGTGATTAAGTGTGGCGAAAACCACGTTGTGCCCAATCAGGCAACCGTCGCCCAGTGTCACTCCACCCTGGTCCTGGAAATGGCAGCAGGCATTGATAAACATATCTTTTCCTATATGGATATTTTTCCCGAAATCAGTATAAAAAGGAGGAAATACCCGGAAAGTGTCGTCTACGGGCCGACCAAAAAGCCGGGACATCAGTGCCCGGATTTCGTCCATGGTGTGATACGATCCGTTCAGTTCGAATGTGATGCGGCGAGCTTCGTCACTCATGCGGTTCAGTAGTTCCATGATTTCGGGTGTGTCAAGCGGTTTCCGCATGGCTACGTGAGCCAAAAAATCATTTAGTTCCATGTGCTATGTTTTGAAAGGGTTATACAATTTTTATTTTACAAAAATATCCTGATTTTTTGGAAAACGTGATATACATATTACAGATAATCATACCCCAATTACTCGTATACCGACAAAATGCCCCACTTTTGTATCACTTTTTTCTGTTTGTTTTGTTTTTTATCGCGTACATTTGCGAAAACTTTAAATGACACATCATGAAAAAGACGTATGCAATGCTATTTTTCTTCCTTTTGGTCTGCACCATGGGATTTTCGCAGACCCGGAAGGCTGTTTCTATTTTAGGAGATTCGTACTCTACTTTCGAGAATTACCTTCAGCCTGATACCAATGCCGTGTGGTACTTTCAGCAGCCGCGGCAAAACAACGATGTCCGTTCCGTGAACCAGACCTGGTGGTATAAGTTTATTAAGGAAAGCGGATACCGTTTGTGCGTGAACAACTCCTTCTCGGGTGCTACTATCTGCCACACCGGTTATCAGAAGGTGGATTATTCTGATCGTTCGTTTGTGACACGAATGAACAACTTAGGTTGCCCAGATATCATTTTCATTTTTGGAGCAACAAATGACAGCTGGGCCGGGGCTCCCATCGGCGAATACCAGTATGAGAACTGGACGAAAAAAGATTTGTACAGCTTCCGTCCGGCCTTGGCTTACATGCTGGAACACATGCAGTACCGTTATCCCAACGTGGAGATTTATTTTCTGTTGAACTGCGACCTGAAACCGGAAATCAATGAGTCTGTAAAGACTATCTGCGCGCACTATCACGTGCCTTGCATCGAGCTAAAAGGAATCGACAAGCAATCTGGTCATCCCTCAGTAAAAGGTATGCAACAAATCAACGAACAGATAAAAGCTTATTTAGCCAGTCGGCAATAAGAAAAAAGAAACGGCTTGACATACTTGTCAGGCCGTTTCTTTTAATAATTCCAGAATCAGTTGCTCCAGTCTGTCTCTTACTTCATCCATCGGGACTTCTTGCTTTAACTCTGCCTGTAATGAAGTGACTCCCTTGTCTATAAATCCACAAGGATGAATGTAGCTGAAATACCTTAAATCTGTATTGACGTTCAGGGCAAGACCGTGCATCGTAACGAAATGGCTGCTTCTTACCCCCATGGCACAGATTTTACGTTCTTCGGGCGTACCCGTGGCCAGCCAGACGCCGGTAGCTCCGTGCACTCTGTCGGCTTCTATGCCGTAGATCCGGCACACACGGATTACCGCTTCTTCTAACAGGTGCAGGTATTCCTTCAAACCCAAGTGAAAATCTTCCAGGTTCAGAATCGGATAACACACCCATTGTCCTGGTCCGTGATAGGTAATGTCTCCTCCCCTGTCCACCTGAAACAGTTCAGCATGAATGGTCTGTAACTGTGTGGGGTTCAACAGCATATTGGCTGCCTTTCCGTGCTTGCCCAGGGTGTAGACATGCGGATGCTGGCAGAAAATAATCCGGTTGGTATAAGGTTTCCCGTTCAGCTTGGCATCAATGAGTTCATCGAAGAGAGCAGTTTGTCGTTCCCAAGCTTCAGAATAAGAGATGAGTCCCCAGTTTTCTATTGCAATCATGGCATTCAATTCTTAAAAGGTTACATTTTGCAAAGAAAAAATTTTTTGGTGTGAATGGCAAAGATTTACAAAAAGAATTCCTTTTTACATCGCAATTCGGGAAGTTATGCTATATTTGTAGACAGAGAAATCATTTTTTTTGAGAAAAACGTCTGAACATGATGAAAAAAATACAAAGAGGATTATTCCCCTCTGTCGTGTGTGGCTTGTTTTCCACCATGATGCTACCGGGGTGTATCGGAAACGGGACAGCCGGAGGAAACGAAGTTTCAGTGGATTCCATTCCTATGGATACGACTGTGTATCTGGATGAAGCCAATACGGAATCACCTAAATGCCAGATTAATATCAATTTTAAATATTTAAAGTCGGCCGATAAGAACGATTCGCTGACGCAGGTAATCAATCAGGTGCTGGAGGATGCTTTTTCAAGTGCACATGCTGGAGCAGCTTCTCCACAGGCCTTTGTCTCGTCTATCAAGGAGAGCCTGGCAGGTGATTACCTGAAGGATGTGCAGGGAAGTTATCAGACCGACTTGAAGAACGGAATGAAGCCTGATGAAATTCCTAACTGGTATAACTACGAATATGAGATAAATTCGGAACTGCAAGAAGGAAAAGACAGTATATGGAATTATGCCGTCACTACTTTCCAATATACCGGAGGCGCACATCCCAACACGTGGGCGCAGTGGGTTAACATTGATGCGGCCAATGGGAAAAAGCTGGACAAGAGCGAAGTGTTTGCCAAAGGAACTGAAGAGGATATCTGCCGGCTGATTCTGGACAAGCTACTGGCAGAAGCCAATAAAAAGCTGGAGACAGATACGCTGACCTGTGTAGAGGGACTTCAGACGGCAGGTATTTTGTTGGACACAGACTTGTATGTGCCCGATAACTTCCTGCTCGAAAAAGAAGGAGTGACATTCCTTTATAACACCTACGACATTGCACCTTATTACATGGGACGTTTCCAATTGACGGTTCCCTACGAAGAAATTAATACTTATTTAATCAAGAAATAATCGTACATGGACATTATCTTAAAATATTTCCCGAACCTGAGCGAGGTTCAGCAACAGCAGTTTGCAGCTTTGTATGACCTATATACCGACTGGAACAGCAAAATCAACGTGATTTCGCGAAAAGACATTACCAACCTGTATGAGCATCATGTGCTGCATTCACTGGGTATTGCCAAGGTCATGCAGTTCCGTCCGGAAACGACTGTGATGGATTTGGGTACCGGCGGTGGTTTCCCTGGAATTCCGCTGGCTATTCTCTTTCCGGAAACATATTTCCATCTGGTGGACAGTATCGGCAAGAAAGTGAAGGTGGCTACTGAAATAGCCAATGCCATCGGCTTGAAGAACGTCACTACCCGTCATTGCCGTGCGGAAGAAGAAAAGCAATTGTTCGACTTCGTGGTAAGCAGGGCCGTCATGCCGCTGACTGACTTGCTGAAAATCATCCGTAAGAATATCAAGAAGGAACAGCACAATGCCCTCCCCAACGGATTGATTTGCCTGAAGGGCGGTGAGCTGGAACGGGAAGTCATGCCCGTAAAGCACCAGACACTTATGTATGATTTGAAGGATTATTTTGAAGAGGAATTTTTTGAGACCAAGAAAGTGGTTTATGTCACAATCAACGGATAATCGATATGAAAATAAAGACATTTGAATTCAATATGTTTCCGGTCAACTGCTATGTGGTGTGGGACGAGGAAACGTTGCAGGCAGCTGTAATTGATGCCGGATGTTATTATCAGGAAGAGCAGCAGATGCTGAAGAAGTTCATTGCAGAAAACGGACTTACGGTGACGCATTTGCTGAATACGCATTTGCATCTGGATCATATCTTCGGCAATGCGTTTATGCTCAGAGAGTTTGGAGTCAGTGCCGAAGCCGGAAAGGAAGATGAATTTCTGTTGCCGAGAACGGCAGAGTATTGCCGCATGTTCGGCTTCCCTCTGAACGAGGAGCCTCCTGCACTGGGCAGCTATGTGCATGACGGCGACCTGATAAAAATAGGAAATATAGAACTGAAGGCGCTTGCCGTGCCCGGCCATTCTCCCGGAAGCATGGTGTTCTATTGTGAAGCGCAGCACTGCATGTTCAGCGGTGATGTATTGTTCCGGGGCAGTATCGGACGTGCAGACCTGGAAGGCGGAAACTTTGACCAGTTGAGGGAAAGTATCGTGGCACGTTTGCTGACACTCCCTGACGAGACAATGGTGTATCCGGGTCATGGAAATCCCACTACCATCGGCTATGAAAAGATGAACAATCCTTTCTTCCGCTGATGCGTTATTCTTTTGTTTGAAAACCATAAATCTTACCTTAATAATCATGAAAACAACGACATTCGCAAACAGACACATCGGCATCGGGGAAGAGGAACTTCCGCTGATGCTGAAAAAAATTGGAGTAAGCAGTCTGGATGAACTGATAGAGAAGACGATACCAGCCAATATCCTGTTAAAAGAACCTTTGAAACTGGGAGCTGCCATGACAGAACGTGAATTTGCCGAGCACATCGGCGAACTGGCAGCCCAGAACAAGCTATATAAGACCTATATCGGATGTGGGTGGTACGACACAGTGACTCCGGCAGTTGTTCAGCGTAACGTGTTTGAAAATCCGGTGTGGTACACTTCCTATACACCCTATCAGGCTGAAATCTCCCAAGGACGACTGGAAGCGTTGCTGAATTTTCAGACGGTAATCAGCGATCTGACTGCCCTTCCGCTGGCCAACTGCTCTCTGCTGGATGAAGCGACGGCTGCGGCGGAAGCAGCTACGATGATGTACGGACTGAGAAGCCGTGCGCAACAGAAAGCGCAGTCCAACGTGCTGTTTGTAGATGAAGAAATATTCCCTCAGACGCTGGCAGTTATTCGTACCCGGGCCATTCCGCAGGGAATAGTAGTAAAGGTAGGCAGTTACAAGGACCTGACTTTTACGCCGGATATTTTCGGTTGCATCGTGCAGTATCCGAATAACAGCGGAAGTATAGAAGACTATCGGGAATTTGCCGAACAGGCACATGCTGCCGGATGTAAGGTGGCCGTAGCAGCCGATATCCTGTCGCTTGCCCTACTGGTTCCTCCCGGTGAATGGGGAGCCGACATCGCTTTCGGTAGTTCACAGCGTCTGGGCACACCGATGTTCTATGGAGGACCTTCTGCGGCTTATTTCGCTACACGTGATGAATACAAACGAAACATGCCGGGACGTATCATCGGTCTGTCAAAAGACAAATATGGTCATCTGTGTTACCGCATGGCATTGCAGACTCGCGAGCAGCATATCAAGCGTGAAAAGGCTACTTCCAATATCTGTACGGCACAGGCGCTGCTGGCTACCATGGCCGGATTCTATGCCGTTTATCACGGACCTGACGGCATAAAGGAGATAGCCAATCATGTGCATGCCGTGGCTTTCTGGCTGGCAGAACAGCTCACGAAGTTGGGATATAAATTGCAGAACGAAAATTTCTTTGATACACTGAGAATACAGTTGCCGGACAACGTAACCATTCAGGAAGTGCGCACTATTGCCTTGAGCAAGGAAATCAACCTGCGCTATTTTGATAACGGTGATGTGGGTATCAGTGTCGATGAAACTACCTCGCAGGCAGATGCTACGCTGATTCTGAATCTGTTTGCCGTAGCGGCAGAAGAACCGATGCATGATGTCTGTGTTATACCGGAAAAAGCTCCTGTTGCCGCACAGTTCCAGCGTCTGAGCACATACCTCACTCACGAAGTCTTCCAGAAGTATCACACTGAAACGGAGATGATGCGTTACATCAAACGTCTGGAACGGAAGGATATTTCGTTGGCTCATTCCATGATTTCTTTGGGTTCTTGTACCATGAAATTGAATGCGGCATCCGAAATGTTGCCTCTTAGTAATGCGGCCTGGATGAACCTTCACCCGTTGGTTCCGGAAGACCAGGCTGCGGGATACCAGGCTTTGATTCACAATCTCTCGGAACAGCTAAAAACAATTACAGGCTTTGCAGGCGTATCTCTCCAACCGAACTCCGGTGCAGCAGGTGAATATACGGGCTTGCGTGTGATTAGAAGTTATCAGGAAAGCATCGGACAGGGTAACCGCCGACTGGTATTGATTCCGGCTTCGGCACATGGCACCAATCCGGCTTCGGCTGTACAGGCAGGTTACGAACCGCTGACGTGTGCTTGCGATGAGAATGGAAACGTGGATTTGGAAGATTTGCGTGCGAAGGCTGAAGCACATAAGGATGAACTGGCAGCTTTGATGATTACTTATCCGTCTACTCATGGTATTTTTGAGGAAGAAATCAAGGAGATATGTGAGATTATCCATGCGTGCGGTGCACAGGTTTATATGGACGGAGCCAACATGAACGGACAGGTGGGACTGACCAATCCGGGTACTATCGGAGCAGACGTGTGTCACCTGAATCTGCATAAGACATTCGCGAGCCCCCACGGTGGTGGCGGTCCGGGTGTAGGTCCGATTTGTGTGGCCGAGCATCTGGTGCCTTTTCTTCCGGGACATGTCAGCACGGGCAATCCGCAGAATGAAGTATCTGCTGCTCCTTACGGAAGTGCCGGTATCCTGCCGATTACTTACGGCTACATCTGCATGATGGGAGCAGAAGGCCTGAGAAGAGCGACTCAGACAGCTATCCTGAATGCCAACTACCTGGCTGCTTGCCTGAAAGATGCGTATGGAGTGGTATACCGCGGAAAGAACGGTTTCGTAGGTCATGAAATGATTCTGGAATGCCGGAAGATACACGAAGAAAGCGGAATCTCGGAAAATGATATTTCCAAGCGTCTGATGGACTACGGTTACCATGCACCTACTCTCTCCTTCCCTGTACACGGTACGCTGATGATTGAACCGACGGAAAGTGAAAGTCTGGCAGAACTGGACAACTTTGTGGATGTCATGGTACATATCCGTGAAGAAATTGCAGAGATTGAGACTGGAAAGGCAGACAAAGAAGACAACGTATTGGTGAATGCTCCTCATCCTGAGTACGAGATTGTGGGGGATGCTTGGACTCATCCTTATGGACGTGCCAAGGCGGCTTATCCGATTCAGAGTGTAAGAGACAACAAATTCTGGATTAACGTAGCACGTATCGATAATACATTGGGCGACCGTAAGTTGCTGCCTACACGTTACGGAAGCTTTGAATAAGGCCTTTAAAGCCACGTTGGCCTGATATAAAAATAAGAAGAGCCACTGCATTCCTTCGTAAAAGAGGGATTCGCAGTGGCTCTGTTCGTATAGAATAGGCTGTTTTTCCGCATAAGGAGGATACATGTTCAGGTGTTATCCTGACAAAATCTGAATCATTTGAGTAGTCTTAAAAGAAAAATGAAAGTTTTTGTTTGGTTTTAGTTTATTATTTCTATATTTGTGCATCAAACAACGAAAAATAATATGAAAAACGACCAAATGTACTTGCATCCTGAAGTGGAAACCTTGTCGAGACCGGACATTGAGAAACTTCAGTTGAAACGGTTGAAAGCAACCATCGACCGTTGTATGCATTCTCCGTTCTACAAGGAACGCTTTCAGCAATGCGGCATCAAACCGGAAGATATACAGTCACTGGAGGATTTACAGAAAATCCCTTTCACTACCAAACAGGATTTGCGCGACCATTATCCGTTCGGGCTTTCTGCCGTACCTTTGGAAGAGGTAGTTCGTCTCCATTCTTCCAGTGGTACCACAGGAACTCCTACCGTGATTCTGCACACACAGCACGATTTGGAAGAATGGGCCAATGCCGTAGCGCGCTGTCTGTATATGGTGGGACTGCGTAAAGGAGATATCTTCCAAAACTCTTCTGGCTACGGTATGTTTACCGGTGGCTTGGGTTTCCAGTATGGTGCCGAACGTCTAGGTATGCTGACTGTCCCAGCTGCTGCTGGCAATACCAAGCGGCAGATTAAGTTTATCACTGACTTTGGTACTACCGCTCTTCATGCCATCCCGAGTTATGCCGGCCGTTTGTATGAAGTGATGGAAGAGATGCACATCGACCCGCGCCGCGATACCCATCTGAAGACTTTGATTATCGGAGCTGAACCGCATTCTGACGAACAGCGTCGCCGTATTGAACAGATGCTGGGTGTAAAAGCCTATAACTCTTTCGGTATGTCGGAAATGTGTGGACCAGGAGTAGCTTTTGAATGTATGGAACAGAACGGACTCCACATCTGGGAGGATTATTATATCGTAGAGATTGTGGACCCTGTCACACTGGAACCGGTACCCGAAGGCGAAGTGGGCGAACTGGTGCTGACCACCATCAACCGTGAAGCAATGCCGCTGCTGCGTTACCGTACGCGTGACCTGACCCGCATTCTTCCGGGCGATTGTCCATGCGGACGCCATCACAAGCGTCTTGACCGGATGAAAGGCCGCAGTGATGACATGATGATTCTCAAGGGTGTCAATATCTTCCCGATTCAGATTGAGAACATTTTACTTCAGTTCAAGGAACTGGGTAATGAGTACCTCATTACGCTGACCAACCTTGATGCGAATGATGAGATGACGGTGGAAGTAGAATTGAATGACTTTACCGATGACTACGGATTCCTTCAGAATCTGACTAAGGAAATTACCCGTCAGCTGAAAGATGAAATTCTGATTACTCCGCGCGTGAAACTGGTACCTAAAGGAAGCTTGCCCGTGCAGGAAGGAAAAGCCGTACGCGTGAAAGATTTGCGAAAAACATTGATTTAAAAATAAAGAGTATGACCATACACCAATTATCTGTTTTTGTAGAAAACAAGTCGGGCACACTGCTTCAGGTGCTTGAACTACTGAAAGAAGCGCATATCCAGTTGATTGCTTCTACCATATCTGATACTGTAGAGTACGGTATCTACCGTATTATCTGTTCCGAGCCGTTGCGTGCCTATGAAGTATTGAAGGATGCGGGTATCTCAGCCAATGTATCCGAAGTATTTGCCATCAGCCTGGACAATGAACCGGGACGGGCTGCCGATGCCATCCGCAGCTTCAGCGAAACAGGCATAGGTATCTCCTACCTCTATTCCTTCTTGCTGGGAGGAAAAGGTATATTGGTGTTCCGTACCGACAACACGGAGAAAACGCGTGAAGTGATACTGGAAAAGAAACTTCAGTACATTGAAGAAGAAAATCTGATGAAGATGGCCTAACGGAAAGTCAGTCGGCGGTTGCAAATGAAATTGACGGCACCATAAATGAAGAGTCCGAGGAACTGTGCCAGATACTCATTGCAATGAAGAAGCTCTACGAGCATAAGAAGAAAAAGGAACTGCGCACTATAAGCCAGTGCGAAAGCACCAATAAAAAATAGCATCTGATGCCAGATGCTATTTTTTTTGTCATCTGTTTCAAGCGGAAAAATCCAGTATTTGCACCAGATAAAGTTGTGTATCTGTGCCACGATATATGCGCATATATTAGCTATAATATAACTCTCACCCTCGATGTGCATCAACAGCCATACTACGAAAGCTGCAATCAGAGCATTGAGCGTTCCTATTATTGCAAAGCGTATAATCCGTACCGATTCCTTCATCCGGTTACTATCTTGTCTTTTTCCTTGAAACGTTATTAATTATTTTCCTTGAGGTCAATTTTCAGGTTCAGTTCATCCAGCTGTTTCTGGTCGAGGAAGCCAGGAGCATCCAGCATTACATCACGTCCGGAGTTATTCTTCGGGAAGGCGATGCAGTCGCGGATAGAATCCAGACCGGCAAACAGAGATACCCAACGGTCAAGTCCGTATGCCAGACCACCGTGAGGAG
>OLIX01003236.1_pt1 | contig 10836 bp, 9 predicted proteins | sample 1601331 | NCBI WGS metagenome assembly OLIX01 (sample SAMEA2452120, study PRJEB22498) | human gut metagenome | biome: human feces; feature: human gut; material: feces | place: Australia | collected 2012 | reverse complement strand
GGCTGACGCCAGTCTCTCTGCTTTCCTTTTAATATAGCTAGTATACACAAAAAAACCGTCAGTTTCAATTCTTAACCAACGGTCTCAAATCTACTCCTCTATGGTATTTTTTTCCACACATCGGTAATGTCAGCGTTTTTACTGATCTCCTGCACCACTTTTGTGCTGCTTATATGTAGAATATCTTTCCCTTCATTCTGCATAAATACAAACACCGCAAACAGAATCATACAAATAAATGTACGAATTCCCAGGCTTCCCTGTTCTGCCTCTTCCTCACCATACAGTTCACTATAAGATGCCCTGTATCTAGGATGTATTGCCGGTATCCCGGATTCCTGATAGCTGTAACGTGTCTGTTCCAGAAGTTCTCTTCTTCGCTTTTCCGCTTCATTCACATGCGCTCACCTCTGAAACAATATATGAGATATCTGTTTCACTCATGTGCAAAACTTACTGCATACAGGCTCTTTTTCATGTTTTCTAAGAGTTTCTGCTTAACGATCTGCCAATTCTTTTACGATGTCTTCCCATGTCAGACCTTTTTCTACCATCAGAACCATTGCATGATACAGGAAATCCGCGATCTCATATTTGACTTCTTCCGGATTCGGATTCTTTGCTGCGATCACAACTTCCGTTGCTTCTTCTCCAATTTTTTTCAGGATCTTATCAATTCCCTTATCAAACAGATAATTCGTGTAAGACCCCTCCTTTGGATTCTCTTTACGGTCTGCGATCGTGTCATATACCGATTCAAAGATCCGAAGCGGATTCGTCTCATCATAGTCAATTCCTACAAGCGGCTGGAAGAAGCAGGTCGGATTACCGGTATGGCATGCTGCTCCGATCTGATCTACTTTTGCAAGCAATGTATCCAGATCACAGTCAATCGTCAGGGATTTTACATACTGGAAATGACCGCTCGTCTCCCCCTTTACCCAGAGTTTCTGCCGGCTTCTGCTAAAATACGTCATCTTTCCTGTCTTGATCGTCTCATAGAAAGATTCCTCATTCATATATGCCAGCATCAGGATCTCCTGTGTCTTATAATGCTGGACGATGACAGGGATCAGGCCCTGATCATTGGTCTTAAACTGTGAGAACTCCATCATACTCTCAAAAGATGTCATCTTAATTCCTTCTTCTGTACACTTATCTTTGAATGCCACACAATCAATATCTGTACGGCTTACATATCTTCCCGAAAGCCCCCGGACACCCGGGCATTTCAAAATTTTAAATAACTCTGACTCTTCTTCCGTATCCGTAATGATCACACACGGTACATCTGTTACATTCATAATGGAATTCAGATCCAGTCTGTGCATAAAGACAATTTCACTGCTGTAATCCTGGATCAGATGCTGATGTTTGAACAATGCATCAAAATCATTTAATGATACCGCAAGCTTCTCTTTTCCGAATCTCTTTGCCGCATCCTCAATCAGTTTGACACTATCCGGCTTAGAGAAATTCAGCATTGCCCGTTTTGCACCTGTATACAGAATCTTCTTAATATCTTCCTGGCGTCTGATATTGCCGCCTGCGATCATCGGGATCCTGATCACACGATTGATTCGTTTCATCAATGTGATCGTTTCATCATGTTCTTCATCCGAATCTGAGAGATCCAGCACGATCAGTTCATCTGCACCGTGATCACTGTAATATTTTGCAAGTTCAATTACGTCTTTGGATACAACAGTCGGATCATCAATCCATCTGACCGCTTTCCCGTCTTTTATGAAAATGCAAGGTATTAATCTTTTATAACTCATGTCTGTCCGTCTCCTTTTAGAGGCTTCCCTTTGTGGTCCATGCCTCTTTTATCCTTGGCTCTTCCATTGTCGCCATATCAAGTGCTTTTCCGAACGCTTTAAACAGCGCCTCCGCCTTGTGATGATCGTTGATACCATCCAGAATCTTCAGGTGGATATTCATCATTGCGCTGTAAGAAACTGCGTAAAAGAATTCCCTTACCATCTCAGTATCCATCTCACCCATCTTATCTGACACAAACTCTGCATTATAATTCAGATATGGCCTTCCGGAGAGATCCACCGCACAAAGTGCGAGTGTCTCATCCATTGGAAGCATAAAGTGGCCATAACGTTTGATTCCGGCTTTATCTCCTATTGCTTCCAGAATAGCCTGTCCAAGTACGATTCCCGTATCTTCGATGGTATGATGACTGTCCACTTCCAGATCTCCTTTCGCATGTACCGTCAGATCGAACAATCCGTGTCTTGCAAATCCATTCAACATATGATCAAAAAAACCGATTCCTGTATCAATCTCCGTCTTTCCGGTTCCATCCAGGTTCAGAGTTACCGTAATATCCGTCTCCTTTGTCGTTCTTGTCCTGGTGACTGTTCTGTTCATAGCTCCTCGCCTCCTTATTTTTCTGCTGTCTTCTACTCTTCGCCCTCAAAACGGACTTTGATAGAATTGGCATGTGCCGTCAGCTGCTCTGCCTCGGCAAATGCTTCAATATCTTTATGTATATCGCGTAATGCTTCTTCCGAATATCCGATGATACTTGATTTTTTAATGAAATCATCCACAGAAAGCGGTGAGAAAAATTTTGCTGTACCATTGGTTGGAAGAACATGGTTCGGTCCTGCAAAATAATCTCCCAGTGGTTCACTTGCGTATTCCCCGATAAAGATGGCACCGGCATTTCTTATCTTTGTCATCACATCATATGGATTCTTTGTCTGGATCTCCAGATGTTCGGATGCGATCTCATTTGCAATATCAATCACATCATCCATCGTATCTGCGACCAGGATATAACCGTAGTTGTCCAGTGATTTCCGGATGATCTCACTTCTGGAAAGTTCTTTTAAGAAACCATCCACTTCATCCGATACTTTCCGGGCAAGTTCTTCAGATGTTGTGACCAGGATTGCAGATGCAAGTTCATCATGCTCTGCCTGTGAAAGAAGATCTGCTGCCACAAATCTTGGATTTGCCGTCTCATCTGCAATAACAAGAATCTCGCTTGGTCCGGCAATTGCATCAATGCTTACATAACCATAAACTGCTTTTTTCGCCAGAGCAACATATATATTTCCAGGTCCTACGATCTTATCGACTTTTGGAATACTCTCTGTCCCGTATGCCAGAGCAGCAATCGCCTGTGCCCCGCCGACTTTATAGATGACATCCGCGCCAGCTTCATGTGCTGCAACCAGCGTGTTTGGTGTCACTTTTCCATCTTTTCCGGGCGGTGTGACCATCACGATCTCATCAACTCCGGCTACCTTTGCAGGTACAATGTTCATCAATACAGAAGATGGATATACCGCTTTCCCGCCCGGCACATATACACCAACTCTGTGAAGTGGTGTGACCTTCTGTCCCAGGATTGTTCCGTCCGGTTTGCTGTCGAACCAGCTGTACTGTCTCTGTTTTTCATGATACGTACGGATGTTCAGAAGAGCTTTGCGGATGATCTCCACCAGTTTTGGATCTACTTCTTTATATGCCTCTTCGATCTCCTCTTCTGTAACCTTAATATTGTCTGCAGTGATATCTGCATGATCAAATTTCTTCGTATATGCAAATACTGCCTGATCCTTTTCTTCTTTTACATGAGCGAGGATTTCCTGAACTCCCTGTTCATACTGACCGTAATTATTCGGGCTTCTCTTCAGAAGATCCTCCAGTAAGTTCTCTTTTGCATCTTTTGTCAAACGCTGTATTCTCATAGCCTTAACCGCCATCCTCTCATTTTATTTTCTCTCTGTCTGTACAGTATTATACCTGCTCCCGCAGTCTTGTCAGCAGGTCTTTGATCCTTGCGCTTTCCATACGCATACTGACCGGATTCACGATCATCCTAGCAGACAACGGACATACTTCCTCCAACACTTCCAGACCATTTTCACGGAGGGTTGACCCTGTCTCTACAATATCCACGATCACTTCGGACAGTCCGACGATCGGTGCAAGTTCAATGGAACCATTTAACTTAATGATCTCTACAGTCTGATGCTTCGTGTTATAGAAATAATCTTTTGCAATATTCGGATATTTTGTTGCTACCCGGATCAGTTCATGATGCTGCAGAAGTGGTGCGGCATCTTTGTATCCGCATACACACATCTTACATTTCCCATATCCAAGATCCAGTACTTCATGTACCTTACGTCCTTCTTCCAGGATTGTATCTTTTCCAACGACTCCGATATCCGCTGCGCCATATTCTACATATGTCGGAACATCCGGTCCTTTTGCAAGAAAGAAACGGAGTTTCAATTCTTCATTGGTGAAAATCAGCTTCCTGGAATCTTTATCTTTCATCTCTTCACAGGTAATCCCGATTTTCTCAAATAATTCTAATGTCTGTTTTGCCAGACGTCCTTTTCCCAGGGCAAATGTCAGGTATCTCATAATGTCTAACTCCTATCTGTACTATTCACGATCTTCTGCTCTCCGGTAACGAGATTGACCATCGTTACTTCTCCGGTCTCCTCGATATATACCAGACTTCCGGCATAATAATCATTTCCGTAACGGATATAATCTTCCAATCCACTGTTTTCATCCTTCTTCAGAAGTTCTGCATTCTTGGCTTTTCTACGGAAATCCTTCGCAAGGCGGATTGCTTCAAGCTGTCTTCCTTCCGCATATATGATGATCGTATTCTTTCTTGGATATACGATGCGGATCTTCTGACGGGTCAGTGCACTCACCAGTTCATCAATTACAATCGCAAAACCGATAGATGGTGATTTCTTACCGAACTTTTCGATCAGATGGTCATAACGTCCACCCTTTACAACTGCATCCCCGGTTCCGTAAGTATAACCACGGAACACGATTCCTGTATAGTATCCATAGGTTCCTGTCATACTCAGGTCAAAAGTGACAAATTTTTCCACTCCGTAATAGCGCAGGATGTGGTATATCTTCTCCAGGCGTCTGATTGCCATCACACCTTTGGAGTTCGGCGCAAGGTTTTCCGCTTTTTCCAGGATATCAATTCCTCCGATCAGTTCATTCAATGCTGAAAATGCTTCTTTGGAGCTTCTCTTTGCCTGAATACTGTCCAGAAATTCTTCTACACCGAAGTAATTGCGGTTACCGATCAGTTCTCTTACCCTTTCTTCCGCCTCTTCATCCAGACTTGCATCTTCGATCAGGCTCTGGAAGAAATCAACATTGCCGACGCAGAGCTGGAATTCTTTCAGGCCGATTGTCAACATTGATTCGATCACCAGAGCAAGCATCTCTGCATCTGCTTCTACTGAATCATCTCCGACAAATTCCGCACCCATCTGCGTTGTCTCTCTTAAACGTCCCTGATAGCTGGAATGGTTCACGAATGTATTCCCTGTATAGCACAGACGGATCGGAAGATTCTCATCTTTAAACAACGTTGCCGATGCTCTTGCGATCGACGGTGTGATATCCGGTCTTAATACCAGTGTGTTTCCGTCTTTATCAAAGAATTTATAAAGATCATTGGCCGGTGTCGTTCCGATCTCTTCACGGAACACATCAAAATATTCGATCGTCGGAGTCTGGATATCATGATATCCATATAAATGAAATACTTTTTTCAATCTGCTTTCCAACGCAAGTTTCTTACCACATTCTACGTTATATATATCCCGTACTCCCTCCGGAGTGTGTAATTTCTTCTTCATATGTCCTCCAAGTAGTAATGTTCTTTTTGGTACTTTAGTGTGCTACCATGTTAAAAAATCACTTTGCATTATACGCAGTTTCATCCGTTTTGTCAAGTTCATCCCGAAGTTCCAGATCAAGATTCAGTGCATCCAGATACGGAACATAGCATCCACGGAAAAATTTCATAAAAAAGCGCTCATCCAGCTCATCAAAACGGAAGCTCTTTCGACCCCCGTTCTGCGCCCGCATCCAGAACCTGTACAGTTCTTCAAAACGCATATAATATAAGATATTTCTGGAAGAATAGTAGATCAGGATAAATGCGATTCCCTGCTGTTTTTCAAAGTTCTTCATAAACTCTACCTGATGTTCATGAATATTCTGAAGCGGAAATGTCTCCGCCACACATTCTTTTGCATCAAAACACACCGGAATTCCCTGTACCGCTCCAATATAGTCGATCGTACTGCGCTGATCAAAATAAGCGAGCGTGATCTGTCTGTGTTCTTTATCCATCCGCACCGGTGTGATCGGGGTCGGAATCTTCTGCATCAGTGCCAGATTCTTTTCCAGATACCACTCATTGGTACGGTTGACCATATCTTCTAATGTAGAACCTCTAAGGCCTCTCGAGTTCCATGTTCCCATGCTGTCTCCTTTATCAGTTTCCAGAAAACCTCCGGTACCTTTGCATAAAATGTCTTTCCGGAAAGATTCTCCAGTTCTTTCTTCATCCCTGGCATTGTAAGCTGATAAGCATGCAGTACCTGGTCTTCGATCTTCCATTCTTTTTTATAGCGGTCATTCCATTTCTTAGAGCCGTATTTGTAATCTCCGAGAAGCGGATGTCCGGTACTCGCCAGATGTGCACGGATCTGATGGGTACGTCCGGTGATCAGATGTACCTTCAGAAGCGTCATCTCTTCATTCCACGCGATCGGGACATATTCTGTTTCTATAGGAAGGCCTTTTGCATCTTTGGAAAAGCCTCCCTTTGAAAGGCTGACACGGTTCGTCTTCTCGTCTTTCACAAGATACCCCCTGATGTGTGCCGGCTCCGTGATCCTGCCCTTTACAATACACAGATAATATTTTTTCAGTGTACGTTTCTTGAATAATTCTCCCATCTGCTGTAAGCCTGCCAGACTCTTCCCGGCAACGATCAGACCGCTGGTATTCCGGTCCAGACGGTTGCAGATCGACGGGCGGAAGGTCTTAAGATTCTCTCTAGTGAGCTGCCCGGATTCCAGAAGATATGCTGTCACATTTTCCACTACCGATACATCTGTTTCCTTCGCCTTCTGCGACAGCATTCCGGACGGTTTATTGATAAATATCACATTCTGATCTTCATAGATCACGTCCAGCTTCACCGTATTCTTTATGCTTTCTTCCACCGTCTTTCCAGCTGCCTGAAATTTGGCAATGGTATCATCTGCCAGAAACAGTTTCACGCTGTCTCCTTTTTTCAGATGTTCGTTCCCGGTTGCTTTCTTTCCATTCAGCACAATATTCTTTTTACGCAGCATTTTATAAATAAAGCTTCCCGGTGCTTCGCTCAGATATTTGCGCAGCAGTTTATCCAGGCGTTGTCCCGCCTCATTGTCATGAATGATCAGTTCTTTCATATTCTCTTCTAACTCCCGCTGTTTTCTACATAGAAATGTTTAAGATGATCTTCCGGATCTTTTTTTCTCTTCGTAATGATTCTTTCTGTTCTACCGCTGCCATATTATTCATGCCCTCTGCACGCGATAAAAATGCAGTATAGTCATGGAAAATCTTCACCGTCATCTTATCATAATGATTGTCTTTCAAAATATCTTTGATATGACGGGCAAGTGCCGCCTCATCGGTCTTTGGATTGCTTGCATATCCGCAGACAATGTGCCCGGATACAACCACTGCATCCAGAGGCATAACCTTCTGTGAACTGGTAATGATCATATCATATGCCTTCAGGATCAGAGGTGCTTTTTCCTCCAGCTCCTGGTATTTTGCTTCTTCAATACTCTTATATGGTGCCATTGTGATAAATTCCACCAACATCTTTGCTGCCGGAAGGCATCCGACTACCGCTACAACGGTAAGCAGATTCAGTCTGGATCCGGTCTGAATATATCCGGTTACAAAGATTGCGATCACAATTGCAAATTCTACGACCGCTCCCAGAAGATATTTCTGTTTTCTTGCCTTTACATATCCCGGCTGTCCTTTTTCTGTTCTCATATTGTCTGTCCTTTTTGTTTTCTATTTATAATTTTTCTGTAATCGTCTTTTTCTATCATGAAAAAACATTTTCCCAAGCTCATAGACATTCCGTATATGCCTTTATATATCCGCATGGTTGATCTTCATCATCCCCCATACAAGCAGGCGATCCGGAAGGATCTTGGAAAGGATTCTGGAACCTTTCATTGCTGCTCCATATACCGAAACGCATCTTCCACGCACGCTGTCTGTAAGTGCCTGTGTCACCACCGCTTCCGGTTCGGCACAGAGTGCTTCTTTTTCACTTGCCGCAAGCGCACCGGCCCGGTCAAAGAATTCTGTACGTACCGGTCCCGGACACACTGCCGTTACCAGGATTCCCCGTTTCTTCAATTCTGCTGCCAGTCCCTGTGAAAAACGCAGTACATATGCTTTGGAAGCCGCATATACACAGAATCCCGGCTGTGCACAGAACGAAGCTGCCGAAGCCAGATTGACAATCCGGCTGCCTTTCGACAGATATGGCAGGCAGATTCCTGTCATTCTGGTGAGTGCTGTACAATTCAGATCAACCATGCCGCACTGTTCTTTCAGATCAATGTCACTGACGTTACCGATCTTTCCATATCCTGCCGCATTTACAAGCATCCTTACATCTGCCTGCCGGCGATCCAGTTCTCTTTGCAGTTTTTCAAAAATATAGTCTCTCTGCATATCCCCGTCGAAGATCCTGACCGGGATCTTTACCTGTTCCTGCAGATTTTTCAAACGGTCTGTCCGTCTTGCCACTACCCATAATTCATCCAGGTTCTTATACAGCTGCGGGATCTGAAGCGCAAATTCCCTGCCCATTCCCGACGATGCTCCTGTAACGATCGCTATTTTCAACTTTAACACCTCTCTACATCCATCCTGCTGCCGGTTTTTCATCATTTTCCCTTTATGCTATTTCTCTTGCTGTTATTTCTTCTTATGCACATTCCGGATCGATTTCTTTTTCTGTCTGCTTCTATCCGTTCCTGTATTCTGTCTGCTGTTCTGTCTGTCACTTTGCACAGTATTTCTTCTGGAATGCTCGTTTTTGTTTTTCCCACGGTCATTTCGTCCCGGTTTTCCGGAAAACTTCTGATTCTGCGTTTTCTGTCCCGGTACTTTCTGCTGTGATCTGCCTTCGAATTTTCTCGGGCGTATCAGACAGTGTTTATCAAATCCTACCAGATCCATGCGGTGTGCCTTCTTCAGAGCCTCCATGACCAGATCATAATTCTTCGGATCCCGGTACTGGATCAGAGCTCTCTGCATTGCCTTTTCATGCGGATTCTTCGGCACATAGACCGGCTGCATCGTTCTTGGATCCACGCCTGTATAATACATACACGTCGAGATCGTTGACGGTGTCGGATAGAAATCCTGTACCTGTTCCGGCATATATCCAAGATCCCGGATATGCTCTGCAAGTTCTACCGCATCTTTCATTCTGGATCCCGGATGCGAAGACATCAGATACGGCACAAGATACTGATCTTTGTGGATCTTCTGATTCATCTTATTGTACTTTTTCACAAATTCCTGATATACACTGTTCTCTGGTTTTCCCATCAGTGTAAGAACATCATCCGATACATGCTCCGGTGCAACCTTTAACTGTCCGCTTACATGATGTTCAACTAATTCTTTAAAGAATGTATCGTCTTTATCAGCCATCACGTAATCATATCTAATACCTGAACGTACAAATACTTTTTTTATCTTAGGTAAACTTCTTACGCTTCTAAGTACATCAACAAATTCTTTATGATCCACTTCCATATTTTTACATACGCCTGGACTTAAACATTGCTTAGCCTTACATGCACCTATTGTTAATTGATGATTACAGGCCGGCTTTCTAAAGTTTGCAGTAGGTCCTCCCACATCATGAATATAGCCCTTGAAGTCCGGCATTTGGGTAATCTTTTGCGCTTCAATCAGCAGGCTTTTTTTGCTGCGAGAGGTCACATAGCGCCCTTGATGGAATGCAATGGAACAGAAATTGCAAGCGCCGAAACATCCCCGATTGTGGGTAATGGAAAAGCGCACTTCTTCTATGCCCGGCACACCGCCCAACTTCTCATAACTGGGATGGTACGCCCGCATATAAGGCAGGCTATACACCCGGTCCAGCTCCGAGGTGGTCAGCGGCTCCATAGGCGGATTTTGCACCACCATCATCTTGCCGTGGCGCTGCTTGAGCAGCTTGCCCCGCACATGATCCTGCTCGTCCTGCTCCAGTCGGCAAGAGCGGGCATATTCCTTTTTAGAGGCACACACATTCTCAAAAGAGGGACACTCCACCCCGCCAAAGGGTGTGTCTTTGGTGGGCACCGCATACATGGTGCCCCGAATGTCATGCATACTATCCACCGGCTCACCCGCTCGCAGGCGGCGGGCGATCTCCGTTATCTGCTTCTCTCCCATACCGTAGATCAGCAGATCAGCGCCGGAGTCCACCAGCGCAGAGGGTCGAATGGCGTCGTCCCAGTAATCGTAATGTGCAAAGCGGCGCAGGGACGCCTCCAGTCCGCCTAAAATCACCGGACAGTCCGGGTAGGCCTCTTTTGCCAGGTGGGTGTACACATTCACCGCCCGATCCGGGCGCTTGCCGTGCTTGCCACCGGCAGTATATGCGTCGTCATGGCGCAGCTTCTTAGCGGCGGTATAGTGGGCCACCATAGAGTCAATATTCCCGGCAGTGATCAAAAAAGCATACTTGGGCCGCCCGAATTTCTGAAAGTCCCGCACGCTGTGCCAGTCCGGCTGGCTGAGCACCACCACCTTGAACCCCTGGCTCTCCAGCAAGCGGGTAATGATGGCAGCGCCAAAGGACGGGTGATCCACATAGGCGTCACCCGTCACATACACAAAATCCGGTTGTTTCCACCCTCGCTCGCGCATTTCTGCCGGAGTAATGGGTAAAAAATCATTCTGCATCGGTTTGCTCCT
>OLIX01003225.1_pt1 | contig 10882 bp, 6 predicted proteins | sample 1601331 | NCBI WGS metagenome assembly OLIX01 (sample SAMEA2452120, study PRJEB22498) | human gut metagenome | biome: human feces; feature: human gut; material: feces | place: Australia | collected 2012 | reverse complement strand
ATCAGCTTCAGACTGTGGCAGATCACTGCCATAATAAAGACTGATCAATTCCCAGTCGCTGCCTGCCAGCTTGACAGTTTCCGCCGTGACTTCTTCCAGAGTTGCTCCGGCATAAACGATCTTATCTTCCAGCAAACCAATGTACTGCCCTTTTTTTACAGTTATCCCGTTAACAACGCTGTCACGCACAGCAATACTGACAGCAGCACTGTGGGCTTCCTTAGCCTCACGTCGCATCACAGCGCTGTTTTCCTGCAGTGTTTTAGCTGCGTCAAAATGCAGCAGTGCCGCCAGACCCTGCGCCAGATTTGTTGTCGGCACATAATCTACCTGCGCTGCTCCCAATAATTTTTTGACCTGCTCCGCTGCCAGAATAATATTTTTATTGTGCGGTAAAATAATGTACTGCTCCGCCGAGCCCTTTTCAATAACTTTAATAAACGCCTCTACCGGCGGATTCATGCTCTGCCCGCCGCTGATGATTTCATCAACGCCCTGCGCCAGCATAATTTGCGCAATGCCGCTGCCTGCCGCCACGCTTACAAGGCCGGTGCCTTCTTTTTTGGGTGCCGGCTGCTGCACTGCCGCCGCATTGAATACGCGGTGTTCGTGCTGCTCCGCCATGTTGTCAATTTTAATATCGTGCAGCGTGCCCCATTCAAGTGCCTGCTGCAAAACAGCGCCCGGATTGGCGGTATGGATATGTACTTTTACCACGTCATCCATTGCCGCTACAATAAGCGAATTGCCTAACGGCGATAACGCAGCGCGCACGGTTTTATCATCCACTGCCGTATTTTTTACAATAAATTCCGTGCAGTACGGATTTGTTAAGTCAACTTCTTCTGCCGGCAGGGCGGCAATTTTATTAACGGATATGTGCTGCTCATCTTCCTCCGGCAAGTTTTTGCCCAAAAGGCCGTTTAAGCAGCCCTGCAAAAATACAATCAGGCCCTGGCCGCCTGCATCAACCACACCGGCTGCTTTTAAAGCGGGCAAAAGCTCCGGCGTACGTGCCAGTTCTTTTTTGCCGCCGGCAATGGCTTCGGTTAAAATTTCGGTAAAGTCCTCGCCGCGGCGCACTGCGTGGTAAGCCTCTTTGGCTATGCCGCGCGCCACCGTTAAAATGGTGCCTTCCACCGGTTTGGCAACGCTGCGGTAGGCATATAAAATGCCAAACTGAAAGGCCTTGCCAAGCTCGTTGCCTGTAACGCGCGCTTTGCCTGCCAGCCCGCGCCCAATGCCGCGCAAAAGCTGCGAAAGTATTACGCCGCTGTTGCCGCGCGCACCCATAATGGCACTTTTGGCAGCCGCAGCGCCAACCTCCGCCGCAGAATCCGTATCAAGCGGCAAAAGCGCACGGTGCACCGCTTCCATGGTGCGCATCATATTCGTCCCGGTATCGCCGTCAGGCACCGGGAACACGTTTAATTCGTCAATCTGCCGGTAACCGGCGGCAAAAGCCGCATAAGCGCCCAGCAGCATGTTTTTTATATCGTGGCCGTTAATTACAACCGTCTGTGTTAAGTTCATCTTCACTCCTTGATTATGGCAGATAGCCCTGCCTTTTTATTTTCCGGCCACGCCAGATTTATTCTTTGGTACGTACAAAAAGCCCAATGCAGCCGGGCCCCAAATGGGTGGCCAAAACAGCGCCGATGCCCGTCATCAGTACCGGCACACCGGGATAACGCTTAGTCATTTCTTCGTAAAGATATTCAGCATCTTTTTCCGCGCCTTCATGGGCAATGCAGATTCTTTCAAGCTCTCCGTACGAAGAAGAAATTTCAAGCATTGTGTTAAGCACCTTGCTGCGGGTACGGCATTTGGCGGCAACAACAAGTTTGCCTTCCTTATCCAAAGTTATTACCGGGCGTATGCCCAAAAGGCTTCCGAGCAGCGCGCCAACAGCACCTATGCGCCCGCCCTTCTGCAAATATTCCAGCGTATTTACCGAAAAGCAGGTTTCCGTGCGTGCAATGGCGCCGTTAATAAACGCTTCCAGTTCATCCATACCGGCGCCTTCATCGGACTTTTTCAAAATATCAAGCGCCAGTGCGCTGATGGGCGTTGCCGCCGTAAGGCTGTCGAAAATGCGGATATCGGCACCGGGAATTTCCTGCATTACCTGCCGCGCTGCCATGCAGGCGGTATGGTAAGTTCCGCTTAAAACGCTGTCTACAAAAATACCTATAACTTTCTTTCCTTCTTCGGCAAGGCTCGTAAACAAATCCAAAAACTCGCCAACCGGCGGCTGCGAAGTTTTCGGCAGTTCGCCGCTTTCCTTCACCATTTTAAACATTTCTTCCGGCGTTTTTTCGCCGTCGCGCCACTCAACCGCTTTATGGCGGAAAATAAGCTGCAAAATATGGCAGCGTGCGTCATGCGCCAGCGGCGTTTCCGCGGCGGAAGCAATGCTGTCCAAAACTATATGGATGTCATTATTCAAAGTGCCATCCCCCTGTCTATATAATAATTCCGTTAAGATAAAGCTGACTCTATCATTTAATTTTACCATATAGACATAGTTTTTTCCACCTGCAAAATAAAAAGGCCCCTGCCCAAAAGCAGGAGCCCGAATATCAGCCGTTAATTAAAAGTCGTTTTCCATGAATGCTTTGTCAACGCGTTTCATTTCGCGGGTTACGCAGCGGCCAAATTCTTCGCTTACCCAATCCCAGCGGCTGGTAAGGGTTTCGTCGATTTCTTTGTCCTCATAAATGCGGTGTTCATAGAACTTGCCGTTTACTGCGCTGTAAGCATAGGTTTTGCCGGTGATGTCAAGTTTCAGAATGCGTTCTGCACTCGGGAATACCGGGTTGTCTTCGCAGGTATCAAGAACCATGCCGACAACAAGGTCTGCACCGGATGCTTTGGCAATGCGTACCATAGCGTCTTTGGAAGCGCCGTCTTTACCAATGTTTTCAGCTGCAATAGCATCGTTGGTAGCGTCATTTTCAAGCAGTTCGTATTCAGGATAATCGAACAGCTGAATAGCGCCGCTGATATAAATCTGGCCTGCGGTTTCAGAACCGGAGTTGTTAACCAGAGGAAGTACTACAACTTTAGCGGCTTCGGCTTTGCCCATAGCGGGAACAGCAAAACATACAGCCATCAGGGCTACCATTAACAAATTAAATAATTTTTTCATTCTCTTACCTCCCAAGATAAAATGGCTATGAAATAATTTTAACACAATTCAGATTAAAAAAACAGTATGCAGTAAAAAAATAATCGCATAAAAAGGCACAGCCCATGCGTATTACAGGCTGCGCCACAAATTTTTTACATTTAATTATGCGTTTGCGGTTTCATTTTTGCTTCCGGCTTTGCTGCCGCACAAAGTTTTAAGCCCGTTGGTGGCAATTAAAAGTGCCAGAATAATAAGGGCAATGGCAACAACAAGCTGCAAACCGTCGGTAAGCATGCCAAACGGTGCGCCGGTAACGAGTTTATTGACAATGCCGTAAATGCTCATGGCAAGCGCGCTCATGGTTGCGGCAAACATAAAGCCCATCGGCACATAAAGCATCCAGCCCTGGCGGCCGGTAACTTTAAGAAATACCGAAAGCGAAATGAATACCAGCGCTGCGCACAGCTGGTTGGCCGCGCCGAACAGCGGCCATACGTTCATATATCCGCCCAGGCAGAGCAGATAACCGAAGAACAGGGTGATAACGGTTGCAAAATATTTGTTGGTTAAAACTTTCTGCAGGCCGCTCATTTCTTCCGGTTTGCCGGAGGTGAAAAGTTCCTGGAAGCACATACGGCCGATACGTCCAACGGAATCGAGCGTGGTAAGCGCAAGTGCGGATACGCACATGGTAATTACGCAGGTGGCAACGTGCGCCGAAAGGCCGAACATGCCCATAAAACCGCCAACGGCACCGGCAAAAATCTGGAACGGCGTGCCTTTGGGCATTACGCCGCCGGTTGCCGCAGCGCCTACAACGATAAGCGAAACAACTGCAAGGATGGATTCAATAAGCATTGAACCGTAACCGATAAAGAGCATGTCTTTTTCGTTGGAAACGGTTTTGGAAGAAGTGCCGGAGGATACCAGGCTGTGGAAGCCGGATACAGCACCGCAGGCGATGGTGATGAAAAGTATTGGGAACAGCGGCTGGCCGTTTACAACAAAGCCGTTAAATGCCGGCAGTTCGATAGACGGGTTGGTGAAGATAACACCGATAACGCCGCTGGCAATCATGCCTAAAAGCAAAAATACGCTTAAATAATCGCGCGGCTCCATCAAAAGCCACATCGGCATTACTGCAGCCATAAACATATAAGCAAAAACTACATAAAGCCAGGTTGTTTTATCGTAATACAGCGGGTATTCAATGCCTGCCCACAGCATAGCAATCATCAAAACAATGGCAACTGCCAGTTTCGGGCCTTCTGCCAGAGGGCATTTCTTTAAAAAGTAGCCGAAGGCAATGGCAACAACAATGTACAGCATCGAAATGGATGCCGCAGCGGCATTAGGGGTTGCAAGGCCGCCGTCTGCCTTAAAGCCGTTAAAGGTGCTGGCAACAATATCCGCAAAAGCGGCAGTTACAAGCAGGGTAAACAGCCACGAGAACAAAAGGAACATTTTTTTGCCGGTTTTGCCGATGTACTGTTCAATAAGCATGCCCATTGATTTGCCTTCGTTTTTAACGGAAGCGTACAGCGCGGTGAAATCCTGCACGGCACCGAAGAAGATGCCGCCAACCATCAGCCACAGCATTACTGGTGCCCAGCCGAACATAGCGGCAATAATCGGGCCGGTTACAGGGCCTGCGCCAGTAATGGACGAAAACTGATGCGCAAAAACCGTAAATTTGGAGGAGGGAACGTAGTCGTTGCCGTCCTCATGCACATAAGCCGGTGTTCTTGCATTGGGATCTACGCCCCACAGTCTTACAAGCCAGCGGCCATAGATAAAATAGCCGCATGCACACACGACTAATGCGATACCTAACAACATTAATCCTGTCATGATACTTACCTCTTTCCCTTAAAATAAAATAATAATATAGCTTGAAATTTATCACCAAAATTCTTTTCTGTCAATAAAAACCGTAAATTTTTGTGAACTTTTGCAAATTAATCTTCAAAATGTAAAGAATATAATAAAAACAGTGAACTTAATCAGTGTTTGTACACTTATTTAAAACAACAAAAAACGCCGTGGTTGAATTTACATAAGTAAAAGCCCCATGCTTACCGCACAGGGCTCATCTGATTAAATGTTTTCAATTATATATCATCAATCAAAAATAATAATTAAGGTTTAATGCCGCGCTTAAGTCACGGTCGGTGCTGCTCCAGTCGTGCAGCAGCGTGCCGCCTATTTCCCATTTATCGCTCAGCCTGCTGCTGATATACGCTGATGCTACTATATGGTTTTTACTGCCGTCAATGCTTTGCACGCCAAAACCATTGCCGCCTTTGGCAAAGGCAAAGTCTGCGTCTAAAGTATCGCCGTCTAATATGCGTTTATACGCCAGGCTGAATCCATATTTGCCGTTTTCTTCCTCACGGTTAGTGTCAAAGCCGAGTTCGCCTGTTAAGTAGTTATCACTAAAGCCGCCGCTGTGTACGCCAAACACGCTGCCGCTTTCTGTAAAGCTATCCTGTTTGTAATGTGCGTAATCAAGTGCTGCATACGGGCTTACGTGCCAGCCTTCTTTGCCGTAATGCAAATCGTAGGCGTATTTTGCGCCTATGCCGATGACGCTGCTGTCATAGTCGCTTTCTATCTTGCTTGCCATGCCGCTGTGGCTGAATGCATTACTAAGGTTTCTTGTGAGTTCGTTGTCCTGCACGCCGTAGCTTACATAGCCTGTTACTGTGCCGGCGCTGTTTTTACTGCCGCCGTAGATGCCGAGGCTGTAGTTTTTGTATTCGCCGTCAGCACTATTACCTCCTATGCTATTATCACTGTAAGCAAACAGCGCGCCCATGTAGGTGTTATCGGTATTGTAAAAATCTTTGCCTGTGAGGTTATAGCTGTGGCGGGTAATGCCGCCATCCGTTTCGCCCCAGTTTTTGCCGGTGATTGCCCACAAACCTTCGTCACGGTCAAGGTGCTGCTGGCGGCTTACTGCCTGGCGCACATCGCGGTTTTGGATGGCGTCACGAGCAAGTTCCAGGTGCATGCTTTCGCTTTGGCTCAGTTCGTTGACCGCATTATTTAAGCTGCCGTTATTCAGCGCATACAAACGCTGCATTTCCTGCTTTTCATCTGTGGTTAAGTTGTTGTATAAGCTGTTAAAGGCTTTAAAGCGTGCTCCGTCGATACCGGCGTTGTTGCTGATTGATGTTGTAAGTTCTAATTTAGTACCAGTGTTTGTTACTTTGCCGTTTAACATGCCGCTGAAATCAGTATTTAAACTTTCCGCACCGGTTATGCTGTTTTCCGTATCAGTTATTGCTAAAGTTTTTACGATAGAATTATCATCATTTTTACCAACCGTTAAAATCGTGCCTGTTACGCCCGGTGCGGCAAAAGTGCCTGCTTTCAGGCTCATGTCGCTTACATCGGCTGTTCCTAAAACATTAATTATGCCGTACTGCTCGCCGTCCGTATTAACGTTTATTACGCCGTTGCCAATAAAATTGCCGCCAACATCCAGCGTTATTATACCGTCTTTATCACTTACAGCGCCCCAGCTGCCTGCTTCAACAACGCCGTTGTTGTACAAATCTCCATTTATCGTTCCGCTGCCTGCAATGGTGCCTGCACCTTCGCTGTACGCATCGCCTGCTACGCTGCCGTCAATCTGCAAAGTGCCGCCTGCGGAAATGCTCGCGCCTTTGTATGTGTTATCTCCCGCTAAAGCTAAAATGCCCTCGCCGGTTTTATATAAACCTGCGTGCAAACCTGCAAGCCCGGAAGCTGCAACCTGCTGGTTGTATTGCTTAATATAATGCTTAACCATCCAGTTGTAGTTTTCACTATCAACAGGATTATCATCAAAACTATTAGTTGTATAAAATACCCAGCGGTCGTGCAAATCGGTTAAGCCTGCAAATTTTTCACTTTTTTCATCATAGTTTCCTGTTGTATCATCTGTTTCAAAAGGATTATCGAGCGGATTTTTGGCAATGTACCCGGCGCGGATTTCTCCAATATTATTGCTCCATGTAGAGTTATAACCCTGCGTATCAACTGTATATAACGCCTGTTTTTCAGACCTTCCTTGCACAGTATAATTTTCACTGATATCACTCTTATCCAAGCGCCGCACGTTTATCGCACCCAGTCCGTTAACGGCTTTACCTGCATCGACTATTCCCTGACCGAAGATAACGTCTAAGGGAACGTTATTATACACAGCGTAACTAATTTTTTTATTATCTAAATACTCCATTAACTCATCTTGATTATCAATCTCTTTTAATTTCAAATAATCATCTTCGCTTTGCGCCATGAACATTATAAAATCATCTCTATGGCTATCAAAATATTTAAAAATATAATTCTCTACGTTGCTTGAATCAACACTACCAGTATATAAAACATTTAAACTTAAAATCTCATTGTCGTTCTCATCATAGTCCGATTGACGGGTTATAAAATAACTATCTTCATTAGTTATATCGTTATTAGCAGTTATATCGTTATTAGCCGTACTTAAAAGCACATCGCCAATCTGTTTACCACTTAAATACGGAAACGCCTGCTGCACAAGCGCGCCTACGCCAGTAACTATTGGCGCTGCCATAGATGTACCGTAACTATAAGAATAATATTCTCCACTTGCTGCAAAATCAGCATTAGCAGAAATTATATTCCACCCCGGCGCGCTTAAAGTTGTATCTTCGTTATACATGGCAAGGTCAGACCAAATTGCTATGGCGTCGCTTTCTACGTCAAAACCGCCGTTAGCATTCTTTGTAAAGCTGTTTGCCTTGGCTGCCGTTACCGTGATGATATTATCATTAAACGCTTTATCGCCGGTTAAAACATCCAAATTATTTTCAATAGCCGCAGTTAAATGCCCACTGTTACCAGCAGCAAATATCAGCAATTTATCATTATTAACAGCTTTTTCTATCTCAAAATTAGCTATATCACTTTGAAAATACGCTATTCCTTCGTTAAAATCTTTTTCATCTAATAAATAGAGACTAGATCCCCATGAATTATTGATTATTTTTATATCGGGATTAGTTAAATAATTATCATAAAAACTATTACTAGATTCAAAGCCTCCACCGCCATAATAATGCCCCATAACCGAACTGCTGGCAACATCGGCATCATAAGCAACGCCGTGCATGCCAAAACCGTTTTTATCTGCTACCGCTATACTGGCTACAGGAGTTGGATGGTAAACATTCTCCCACGTTAATGGAACCTTCGTACTTTCCAATCCATCAAATACTACGCCGCTGCCGGTTTTGCCGCTAAATTCCGGATGGCTGAAATTAACAATGCCCACGTCCGCAACACCAACCGTTACGCCCTTGCCGGTGTAACCTTGCGCATAAGCAGCGGCAGCGTTAATAATATCCAACGCACCATTTTTATTGGCTTGCGCAGAAATTGGGTCAGCATCCATGCCGTAATATTCATCCGTTCTAAAGCTGTCAGCGTCAGCCGCAAATACGTTATACGGCTTTGCCAAAAGCAGGCTTAAAGCTATTAAACTTAAAAGTTTTTTGTTTGTTTTCATAATATATAACCTTCTTGCTCAACCGCTCAAAACATTCTAATCTTACTTTTTATTATAACATAAAACCTTCTTCTGCACATATACGCAAAAATCCCACGGAAAATTCCGTGGGATTTTTATTGTACGTTTTAGCTTATTAGCTTTTAAAGTTTTAACAGCAATTAAAATGCCGGTACAACAGCGCCTTTATAGGTTTCTTCAATGAATTTTTTAACTTCGGGGCTGGTGAGGGCTTTAGCCAGTTTTTGCAGTTCGGGGCGGTTTTCGTCGCCTTTGCGGATTGCAACTACGTTAGCGTAAGGAGATTCTTTAGGTTCGGTAAAGAGGGAATCTTTAACCGGGTTCAGTTTTGCTTCCATTGCAAAGTTGGAGTTGATTACGGAATAATCAACATCGTTCATGGAACGCGGCAGGAGAGCTGCTTCGATTTCCACAATTTCAATGTTTTTGGGGTTGTCTACAATGTCGCCGGGAGTTGCGGTAATGGTTACGCCGTCTTTAAGTTTTAAAAGGTTGGCGCTTTGCAGAAGCATCAGTGCGCGGCCGCCGTTGGTCGGGTCGTTAGGAATGGCAATTTTTGCGCCCTGCGGCAGTTCGTCAAGAGATTTGTATTTTGTAGAATAAATGCCCATAGGCTCAATATGTACTTTGGTTAAAGTTACCAGCGGCATATTGCGTTCTTTGGCAAATTCTTCAAGATACGGAATATGCTGGAAGAAGTTAGCGTCAATTTCCTTGTCGTTCAAAGAAAGGTTCGGTTTTACATAATCGCTGAACTCGATAATTTGCAGGTCAACGCCTTCTTTGGCAAGCTGCGGTTTAACAAAGTTCAAAAGTTCTGCATGGGGCACCGGGGTTGCGCCAACTTTCAGCACGGTTTTGCCGCCTTCGGATTTGGTTTCGCTGCCGCCGCAGCCGGCAATTAAAAGAGCCAGCACCAAAACGGAGCAAAGGACTAACAGGATTTTTTTCATCTTTACATCTCTCCTTTTAAATTTTACACACTACTTACTGGCAATAACGAAAGCAATAAAAAAACTCTTTCCGAGGAAAGAGCATATACTTTACTTTCCTCTCATCTATCAGGAGTTAGCACCATGGCACAGCCTGGTTGCCGGGTTTCATTGGGCCTGTCCCTCAACCGCTCTCGATAAGAGTGTGTTTGTTAAGATGAAATTATAATACAGCAATCGCAAGATATTGTCAACAAAATTTTACAATTTTTACAGCTTTGTTTACGCTTTATGGCGCGTGCAGCAAATTTTATTACAAATTGTAAATAAATTAACATTTTATTGGCGCGCTTAATTTACGCAAAAACAAAAACCGGCCAAAGCCGGTTTATTGTTTAATATGCTGTTATTCCTTGCTGTATTTGGCAATGCCGACTTTGTAAAAATCGTTGCCTTCGGCATCTATGCATACAATAGCAGGAAAATCCTCCACCTCGTAACGGCGGATGGCTTCCGGACCCAAATCTTCATAGGCAATCATTTCTTCGCCTTTAATGGACTGGGAAATTACCGCTGCCGCACCGCCAACGGCTACAAAATACACTGCGCCGTATTTAACGCAGGCTTCAACAACTTCTTTTCCGCGCAGGCCTTTGCCAATCATGCCGCGCATGCCTTCGGCAATCAGCGCCGGTGTATATTTATCCATACGCCCGCTGGTGGTTGGCCCGGCACTGCCAACAATTTCGCCCGGTTTGGTGGGCGAAGGGCCAACGTAATAAACAACCTGCCCCTTAATATCAAACGGCAGCGGCCTGCCTTCGGCCATTGCTTCCGTCATGCGTTTGTGCGCGGCGTCGCGCGCAGTGTAAACAGGGCCGGTTATGCGCACAACGTCACCGGCGTGCAGGTCTTTTATGGTTTCTGCCGTTAAGGGCGTGGTAATGTGTTTAATTTTTGCGTCCGTCATTTCTGCGCCCCCTTACAATACGGCATACGCACGGCGTGCAGCGTGGCAGTTAAGGTTTACAGCCACCGGCAGCGCGCCGATATGCGTCGGTGCATACTCGATATTTACGGCAGCGGCAGTAGTTGTGCCGCCAAGCCCCGCTGGGCCGATGCCGGTTTTATTAATGCGCTCTAAAAGTTCTTCTTCAAGTTTTGCATAGCGTTCATCACTGTTGTGCTCACCGATGGGGCGCGTCAGCGAATATTTGGCCAGAAGCGCGCATTTTTCCATATTGCCGCCGATACCGATGC
>OLIX01003214.1_pt1 | contig 10932 bp, 7 predicted proteins | sample 1601331 | NCBI WGS metagenome assembly OLIX01 (sample SAMEA2452120, study PRJEB22498) | human gut metagenome | biome: human feces; feature: human gut; material: feces | place: Australia | collected 2012 | reverse complement strand
CTGCACGCAGATTGCGTGCAAAGCCGTCAGGCGGGCTTTGTGCGGTGTTGCCTTAGAATTCGCCCAGACACTGTCCGAACAGCAGGCAGCGGATTCCGTCGTCTGCACCGGAGTTACAGGTTTGCAGGGCAATCATCTTGTCCCCGTATGCAGGCGGGTCGTCGTCCGGTGCGTACCAGATCAACGCCGTACTGCGAATCTCCTCAATGTACTTCTGGAATTCCTCCTGATTCAGAGTGATGCGGTTCCAGTAGTCGAATGCTGTACCGTCCTCACCGTTCAGCACGGAAGATGCCACGATGCGGTACAGATACCGCTTGTCCAGTGTTGCCACCTCGAAATAAATGTGCTGTCTGCCCCATTCTTCTTCCTTGAAACTCTTGACCGAGTGGAACATGGAGCCATTTCCCATGTTATGCCCATAGAGCAGGGTGTTTTCCGTTTCGCCGATCTTGCCGCGGAAGTCCTCGAAGATACTGCCGGCAGAGCTGTGATTGCCCTCCCAGTCACGGTCGATATAATATACATTGTCGTCCTTCTGTACAATGGGGTAATCAATGGGTGTATCATTGACATAGACCCAGCCCACAACGTCCGGATTTTTCTCATGATGCTGCTTGACCTTTTCCATATCGATGTGCATGGTGTAATCATATGTGATCGTCGTGGTCGTGGTGACTGTCGTCGTTGTCGTTGTCGTCGTTGTCGTCAGAATCGGAATCGCGTCCGGTGCAGAAACCTTGTCCGCACGGCTGACCACGATAATGCAGATGATGATCATCGCCAGCAAAGCAATTCCCAGTCCGATCAGGAATTTTTCCAGTTGTTTTACTCGTTTGGTTGCCAATTTGATACCCCCGTTATCAGAAAAAAATACCGCATATTCAGCGTTCCTGTTCTAGTATACTGTTTTTTTACAGATTTGTCAAGACAATATTTCCGATAAAACAACACTGCACAAGCTTTATTCAGTATTGCCCTAAAAAAAATTCGGTGCCACGGCAGATTAGTGACACCGATTCCGGATTTCATTTTTTCAATAAGCTCTTATATTCACTGGATCGTGAAAACATAGTACTTTTCTTCCCCTGCATACTGTACTGCTACCTGCTGTACAGGATCCACGCCAACAATAGAGTAGATCAACACGGTATACGTATCTTCCACATCATTGCCCCGTGTCACGCCGTATCCCAAATACTGATCCAGAGAACTGCTGGACACTTCCATATAATCTGTATCGTAGGGATTTCCCTCCCACGTCAGCTTATAATACAGGTAGATGTTCTGCCGGATCGGCACAGTTTCCATAGATGATGCTGTGGTTGCCGGCGGTTCGGTGACCGTTTCCGGTGCCGCAGTGGTTTCCGCTTTCGGAACAGTCGTTGCTGCGGCAGTGGTCTGCGGAGCCACGTCGAGACGCTCGACCGTGCCGCTCAACACGGGCTGTCCGTCGGAGGTGATTTGCACACCGGAAACCTTACCTTCGAGCATGGTAGAGATGTTGGAGTTTGACGTCTGTTTCAAGGCTTCCGCATCTACTACGGCAACGGAACCTGTTAGGTCAGACTTCTTTTGTGTACCGTAGCCCACGACAACTACTTGCTCAAGCATCTGCTCATCGGATTGTAGCTGGATAGGGTCGATGATGGCACGGTTGCGGACAGCCACTTCACGTTCCTTATAACCCACATAGCTTATTAAAAGGGTGGCGTTTCCAAGAACCTCCAGTTGGAAGTTTCCGTCGAGGTCGGTAATAGTTCCGCCTTGTCCGCCTTTAATTTTGATGGTGGCCCCAGTCAGTGGTTCACCTTGTTCGTCGACAACTTGACCACGGACCTTGATAGTCGGAGATTGTGCCACGGTAGCCATTGCAGGTGTAGGGTACACCACCATGCTGCCAAAGATACACAGACTAAGCATTACGAAAAAAAATAAATGTTTCCTCATTTTTTAAGTATTAAGGTTGTTTAATTAATAGATTAGATTTATTATTAACTGATTACGATGCCAGATTGACGTACGACCTGGCGTTGACTACCGGAGGTAGCCAGGTTACGGATTTCATATATGTAATGGAATCAATAGGGGAAGGTTGAATTTGCTCGATGCCATGTGCAATGCGGCAACCATTCTTTTGTCATTCTTCATAATATTAAGATTAAAATTAAACATTAAATGCACGGTTCTCTCCTGAAGGATTGAGTACCGATTGCATGACAAAAGTAGGGCTTGTGTAGTAAATAGGGGTGGACAAACGTATTTTGGAGGTGGATAAATGAAATTTAAGTGTAGAAAATACATTTTATAATGTGAGGTAAAGAGCAATTCTTGCCGGGGTAAAATTATCCTTCCTCATTAAGCAGTGAGCTCGGTGTCGTATTAAAGTATTTGGTGAAGCACCGGGTGAAGTATTTAGGGTCGTTGAATCCTACCTCATAAGCTATTTCGGCAATGTTCATATTTTTATTCTCCCGGTTTTTCAGCAATAGTTCACGGGCAATGTTCAGGCGGTAGTTCCGTATGAACTGTCCGGCAGATTGTCCGATGAGGCTTTGTAGCTTCTTGTTCAGCAGACTCTTGCTTACACCTGCCGCTTCGCAGAAATCGCTGACCTCGAAATAGGAGTTTTTGTAGTTTTCTTTAATAACATCCATGATTCGGTTGAGGAATTTCTTGTCACCCGATTCTTCTTCCATATTCAGGGTATCTATATCCATGGCTATGGCAAACTTTTTTTGATAGCGTTTGCGGTTCTCAAGGATATTCTCTATGCGGGTAAGCAACAGCGTCTCGTCAAAAGGTTTCAGCAGATATTCGTCTACTCCTGTGCGGTAGCTCTCCAGACGTGATTCCTGAGATGTCTTGGCAGTGAGCATGAGGAAAGGGATATGAGAGATGGTAAAATTCTCCTTTACCCGGCGGGACAGCTCGATGCCGTCCATTATGGGCATCATCAGGTCGCTGATGATGAAGTCTACCGCATGCGAGTTCAGTATGGTCAGGGCTTCCTCGCCATGAGCCGCTTCTAGTACATTATATTTGTCCCGCAGGATAGAACGGATATATCCGCGCATATCTGCGTTGTCTTCTACGACCAGAATAGACAAACCCTTTCCGGTACTTTCGGATGCCTGTACTGTGTCATCGGCAACCGTAAGCTGCGGAGTACTTTCGGCTATTGTTTTCATTGTGCTGTTTTCCGAAGTTACTGGCAGAAGAATACGGAGGGAACAGCCGGTCGTATGGTTGTTTTGTGCATGGATTTCACCACCATGCATTTGTACGATACGCTTGCACAAATAAAGTCCGATGCCGCTTCCCGCCTGTCCGTACATGGGATATTTGGTTTGCCCTTGCGACTGGTAGAAACGATTGAATATCTTATTTATATCCTCGTCGGGAATACCGCCACCGGTATCGCTGATGCAGATGTAAAGCGTTAACTTGCCGCTAGCGGCAGAAGGCAGCAAAGCAATGAATAAAGATACGTTTCCACCGTTGGGCGTGAACTTGATGGCATTGCTCAGCAAGTTTGTTAAAACCTTGTGCATAGCTTCCTCATCATAGGATATTTCCGGTGAAGACATCCGGTAATAACGTTTCAGTGTGATATTCCTTTCTTTGGCAAAGACCTCGAAAGGAACTATCAGCTCGTTGGCGAATTTTAGAAAATTGTTTCTCGTTTTCACTATCTCCAGCTTGTCCGATTCCACTTTACGGAAGTCCATAAGCTGGTTGACAAGTGACAACAGGTATTTGGAGTTGCGTTCTACAAAGTGAAGCTGTTCGATGACCTGGGGATTGTAGCTTAGTTTCAGTGCACGCTCTATCGGACCCATGATCAGTGTGATTGGAGTACGGAATTCGTGTGTGATATTGGTGAAGAACGCTATCTTGTCCAATGTAAGTTCCTGTATCTTGCGCGTCATTTTGGTAAGCTGCGCTTTCTGTCGGGTAATCTTTTCGTTCTGTTGTTTCAATATCTGGTTTTGGCGTGACAGTTCTTCGGTCTGTTCTTCCAGTAGTTCTTTTTGCCTCTCTAGTTCATGGGTGCGTTGCTCCACCTTAAGGCGCAGTTTTTCTTTCTGCTCTTTCAGGCTCCGTATACGCCATTGGTAGAATTGCCAGGCAGCGAATGCGACAAGGACGATTACGATCAGTGTGAACCATGTCGTCTTGTAGAAATAGGGTTGGATTGTGATTTGAAGTTCCGTTATGTTTTCTTCTTCTGCTGCTTGGTCATAGGGTGTATATTTCACTTGCAGCGTATAGTCTCCCGGAGACAGGTTAGTGTAGGTGGCAAAACGTCTGTTGCCGGGTACGTGTATCCACCGATTGTCAAAACCAAGCAGGCGGTAACTGTAGGTCGCAGTATTATCGGTCTCGTAGTTGAGTGCGGAAAATTCCAGTGAAAAAGACTTTTCACGTTCGTGAATACAGATTGTCTTGCTTACGGCAATATCCAGCGGCAGGTATTCGTTGCCGGGGAATATTTCTTTATTTTCTACTTTTAAACGGGTGAACCGTACTTTTGAAGGTTGAATTGGAACGGTAGGCAATGTACAGTCTATGGCAACTAATCCGGATACTGTACCGAGGTAGAGCTTACTGTACCGAGAACGGTAAGCGGCATTCCAATAAAATTGAGTATCGGTAAGACCATCTTGCCGGTTGTAGTTGATAAAATGGTTTTCTGTAGGTTGAAAGCGTGACAGCCCGTTGTTGGTCGCTATCCAGATATACCCTTTGTCATCTTCCAGAATACCGCGGATGCTGTTGTCGGGAAGGCCGTGAAGGGAGTTGTAACAAATAAATTGGACTTCTCCGCGTTCGTCTTGCATACACTTGTAAATGCCGTAACCGTTGCTTCCCAACCATAGTATACCGTCCTGGGCTTCGTAAAAGCAACATATCTTTTCTATCAGTCCGGAGGACGGATCATCCAGTTTGTATTTCAGATGGCGGTATCGGAATACCCCGTCCGAAGACGAGGCGGGACGGGAATGCAGATCGATGATATAAACACCGTCCAGACAACCTATCCATAGCTGCCCGTTCTTGTCTATGATAGAGCCGATACAACCGCGTATATCTTCGGCTGCGCGATTGGCGAACGGCGAGCAAAGCTGCTTATGTTTCAGGTCGTAAAAGAATAATCCTTGGTTTGCTCCAATCCACATGCCGTTGTTGATAGAGTCGTAAGCCAGCGCTCCGATAAAGTCTATGGGATAGTTATCCTTGTTCTCGGCTGTGATAGCTTCTATCCTGTGCTGTGGATTTTGTGGGTTAATAAGGTTTATGCCGCCACCCCATGTGCCAATCCATAATCTTCCTTGTCCGTCGGCGGTGATGGCGCTTACCGAGTTATGGGTAAGTGTACCGCTTTCGTGCGTATAATGAATGAAGCTGTCGCTTCCTGCCGCCTTTTTATTCAGTCCTCCTTCTACCGTGCCTACCCATAGGTTACCACTATGATCTTCGTAAATGGCGTTCACCGGATTGTGGGAGATTGTTTGGGGATTCTTGTTATCATACTGATAATTCTGTAGGGACAGGCGTTTGGCGGTTATTTTATTGATACCGCCACTTTCGGTTCCTACCCAGATATGTTTCCCCTCTACAGTGATGCAGTTGATAAAATTGCTGTTCAGTAGTTTGCTGCCGGTATTGGATACTTGGTCGCTTATGCGCTCGAAATTGTCTTTTATGGGGTTGTATATATTGATACCTTTCAGGCTGGCAACCAGTAGTTGCTTGTCATTGGTTATGGCAAGGCAGGTCAGGAAGTTCTGTGAAAGGGAATGTGGATTGCCGGGGACATGCACATATTGTTTCACTATATTCTCGTTTTTATTATATCGGTACAAACCCTTGTCGGAGGCAATCCATACTTCATTTTCTTTGGCTATAAAGTCTGTAAAATACATATCCGGTGCAAAGCTCAGGCAGTCTGCAATCAGTGTCTCTTTTAGTTCGTTTTGTACAGTCATGCCTATCTTGTATAATCGACCGTTGATTCCTATCCATACTTTTCCCTCGTTTTCCACATCTTTGAAGGTGATGTCGTATCGGTAGGGGTTGGGGATCTCTAGCGAGTGGATGCTTTCTATATCTCCATTGGTGTGGAAAGCGATGCGGTGCAGGCTATTACCACAATATAGCCAGATACATCCGTTGGCGTCTTGCGTGACCATAAAAGCCGGTTGCCGGATGAGTTCTTCCAGCTTCTTATTGGGGGCGGGCAGTACGGACTGCATGGTTGTCAGGTCGATAATATCCGTACCCCCTTCCGATACAACCCAAAGCCGCCGGAAGTTGTCTTCGTGGACTTTGCGTATGAAGTTGCTTTTGAGTCGGCAATGTGGGGTAGCCGGGGTAAAGTTGATGAATTCGTAGCCATCGTATCTGGATAGTCCGCCACCCGACATTGAAATCCAAAGAAAACCCTGCCGGTCTTTGTATATATCGTCAACAAAATTATTGGGAAGCCCCTCATTCATTGTTATATATATTGTATTATACCGGTTGGTAAAAGACTCCTGTGCCCGCAAGAAAGTGGGGCTTGCCAAAGCGATATATAATATAATAAGGTGGAAAAACTTATGCATTGTTTTATCATTTGGTATTAGCACAAGCAAAGTTAATAGATTACTTGTGATGACCATAAAATGTTCGTGGTCTTTTTGTGAAGTTGGAGGATTGTCCACCTTAAAAGGTCATATATCCACCTCTACAGCTTTGGGCGTGGCGTACATTTGCATTGTAATTTTTAATTAGCTAATATTATGGGAAAATTGTTATGCGTAGTTGTCATGTCTGCGGGAATTTTGTTTGCTGGCTGTAACTCTCCGGTTTTTACTCCTGTGGCTTCGCCCAATCCCTGGCAGGATGACTATTCCGCTTTGTCTTCTATGGACAATTACCACTCGTGGGGAACTTACAATGTACATGATCCGTCGTGCTGTAAACTGGGTGATTATTATTATATGTATTCCACCGATGCCATTTTGGGGGAGAACCGTAAAGAAGCCGAGGAGAAGAATGTTCCGTTGGGTTTCATACAGGTACGTCGCTCCAAAGATCTTGTTAAGTGGGAATTTATCGGCTGGGCTTTCCCTGAAATACCGCATGAGGCGGTAGAATGGGTGCGTTCGCATGCAGACGGGAAAGGGGCAACCAATATCTGGGCTCCTTATATAATACCTTTCGGTGACAAATACAGGCTTTATTACTGTGTCTCGGCTTTTGGCCTTAAGACATCCTATATAGGATTGGCGGAATCCGCATCGCCCGAAGGACCCTGGATGCAACGGGGATGTGTGGTCAAGACCGATGCAACTTCGGTAATGAATGCCATCGACCCGAGTATTATAGCTGATTCCGCTACCGGAAAGTGGTGGATGCATTACGGTTCGTTCTTCGGCGGATTGTACTGTGTTGAGTTGAATCCCGAAACAGGACTTCCTGTCCAGGAAGGAGACCAGGGGCATCTTATCGCCCGTCGTGCCACTTATTGGAAAGATAATCTGGAAGCGCCCGAAATTATTTATAATCCCGAACTGAAACAATATTACCTGTTTGTTTCATACGATCCGTTGATGACTACTTATAATGTGCGGGTAGGACGTTCGGATAAGGCAGAAGGCCCGTTTGTCGATTACTTTGGTGTGGAACTGAAAGATACTACCAACAATTTTCCTATCTTGACAGCCCCATATCGTTTCAACAATCATCCGGGTTGGGCGGGTACGGCACACTGCGCTGTCTTCACTTCGGATGAAGGACAATATTTTATGGCGCATCAAGGACGTTTGTCTCCGCATAACAAGATGATGGATATTCATCTGCGCCAAGTTTTCTTCACATCTGACGGTTGGCCCGTGGTATCGCCCGAACGTTATACCGGTAGTGCTTCCCGTAAATTTTCGGCAGCTGATATAGTAGGCGAGTGGGAGATTATACGTGTGCAGGAACCCGCGTATGAGCGTCAGTTACAAGCTGGCCAAATCTTGTGGGGCGAAGGTCAGCTTAAAAACGAAGAGTGGAATGTTTCCTGCACGTTGTCTTTGAAGAAGGACGGGCAGTTGGATGAGAATAAAGGTTATTGGAAGTTTGCGGAAAGAGGACAGCTATTGTCTTTGACGCTGAACGGTGAATACGTAGATAACCTGCTTGTATTTGCCGGACATGATTGGGAAAATGAAACAGAAACCGTTCTTTTTACCGGTCTGGATAGTCGGGGACGTTCCGTCTGGGGAAAAAGAACTAAGTAATCAATTATAATTTTTATTTTGAAACCATGAAAAGATACACTGGATTATTAATGGCGCTGACCCTTACCGCGGGTATGACGCTTCAGGCACAAACCAATGAGTTTGTGATACAAACCAAGAAATTAGGCGCAGAGATTCAGCCTACTATGTATGGGCTGTTTTTTGAGGATATCAACTATGCCGCTGATGGCGGACTATATGCCGAGTTAGTGAAGAACCGTTCGTTTGAATTCCCTCAAAATTTGATGGGATGGAAAACTTTTGGTAATGTGACTTTGCAGGATGACGGACCTTTTGAGAAGAATCCTCATTATGTTCGCTTGTCTGATCCGGGACATCCGCATAAGCACACCGGACTCGACAATGAAGGATTCTTTGGCATCGGTGTAAAAGCCGGAGAAGAGTATCGCTTTTCCGTATGGGCACGTTTGCCTCAAGGAGGAACAGCAGAAAAAATCCGTATAGAGTTGGTAGATACCAAATCTATGGGCGAACATCATGCTTTCGCTACAGCAACATTGACTATTGATTCGAAAGAATGGAAAAAGTATCATGTTATTCTGAAGCCCAGCATAACAGATCCAAAGTCAACATTACGTATTTTCCTTGCTTCAGGGGGAACAGTCGATTTGGAACACGTTTCCCTTTTCCCAGTCGATACGTGGAAAGGACATGAGAATGGTTTGCGTAAAGACCTTGCGCAAGCTTTAGCAGATATCAAACCGGGTGTTTTCCGTTTCCCCGGCGGATGTATCGTTGAAGGAACAGATTTGGCTACGCGTTATGACTGGAAAAAATCAGTAGGCCCTGTAGAAAATCGTCCCCTGAATGAGAATCGTTGGGAATATACTTTCCCGCATCGTTTCTATCCCGATTATTTTCAGAGCTATGGATTAGGCTTTTTTGAGTTCTTCCAACTTTCGGAAGAAATAGGAGCAGAGCCGCTTCCTGTATTGAGTTGTGGTCTGGCTTGTCAGTTTCAGAATTCAGATGCAGAGGCACATGCGGCTGTTTGCGATTTGGACAGCTATGTGCAGGATGCTCTTGATCTGATAGAATTTGCCAATGGGGATGTGGCCACGAAATGGGGAAAACTGCGTGCCGATATGGGCCACCCTGCATCGTTCAACCTGAAATTCATTGGTATAGGTAATGAGCAGTGGGGACCGGAATATCCGGAACACCTCGAACCGTTTATCAAGGCTATTCGTAAAGCCTATCCGGATATCAAGATTATTGGAAGCTCCGGTCCGGACTCTGAAGGAAAACAGTTCGAATATCTATGGCCGGAAATGAAACGTCTGAAAGTTGACTTGGTGGATGAACATTTCTATCGTCCCGAAAACTGGTTCCTGAATGAGGGAGCACGCTATGATAACTATGACCGTAAAGGTCCGAAAGTGTTTGCAGGAGAATATGCTTGTCATGGTAAGGGTAAGAAATGGAACCATTTCAATGCCGCTCTGCTTGAAGCCGCATTTATGACCGGATTGGAGCGCAATGCGGATATTGTGCACATGGCCACTTATGCTCCTTTGTTTGCTCATGTGGAAGGATGGCAATGGCGTCCGGATATGATCTGGTTTGATAATCTCAACTCTGTCCGTACCGTAAGTTACTATGTACAGCAACTCTACGGACATCACAAGGGCACTAATGTACTTTCTTTGACGATGAATAAGAAGCCTGTAACGGGTGCCGAAGATCAGAACGGACTGTTTGCGAGTGCGGTCTATGATAAGGATAAGAGCGAAATCATAGTAAAGGTTGCCAATACTTCTGATAAAGTCCAGCCTCTGTCATTGAAGTTTGAAGGATTGAAGAAACAGGATGTATTGTCTGACGGTCGTTGCATCAAGCTGCGTTCAGCCGATCTGGATAAAGATAATACAATTGAGCAGCCGTTTGCTATTCAGCCTCAGGAAACTCCGGTATCAATTGATGGTCAGGTGTTGAATGTAGAATTGGAACCAAAGACATTTGTTGTTTATATCTTCAAAAAAGGATGAAAATAATGGATGAATTCTCCCGGGCGAAGGGGGAAGCATGGGCAAGTCAGGTCATTGAGCGCGATGGCAAGTTCTATTCCGAGAAGATTTGCTATGCAATGAACCGGAGTATTACCGGACCTTGGGAATATGAAGGCATTGATCGCCTGTACTATAATGAAGATGGAACCATGAAGCGTATTCAGATGACAACAGAAGGAGTGCAATAGGTTTAGATATTAGAATATATTGAAGGTTAGATTAGGTTAGTTAATTAGTTTATTTGAAAAAGGCTAAAAAGATAAGGGCGTCTCCCCGTGATGGGAAGACGCCCTTTTAGATTGAGTTGTTTTTATTTTAAACTAATCTGCGAGCACCGTCACCGATGACTACATCATAAATTTTAGGGCTTCTGCCAAATTTCTCTTTGAACTTATCCTTGGCATTCTGGATGAATGTATCATACAACTCATCTTTCACCAAGTTGATAGTACAACCACCGAAACCACCGCCCATTACGCGTGAACCTGTTACACCGCAGTCGAATGCAAGATCATTCAGGAAGTCGAGCTCTTCGCAGCTAACTTCGTAAAGCTTGCTCATGCCATGATGTGTTTCGTACATCTTCTGACCTACAGTTTCGTAATCATCTTTCTCCAGAGCATCGC
>OLIX01003209.1_pt1 | contig 10942 bp, 5 predicted proteins | sample 1601331 | NCBI WGS metagenome assembly OLIX01 (sample SAMEA2452120, study PRJEB22498) | human gut metagenome | biome: human feces; feature: human gut; material: feces | place: Australia | collected 2012 | reverse complement strand
AGAATAAATAATACGAAAATGCACGGAGAAAGCATAACGCAGAACAACAGGAGGAAAGACCATGAAAGAAGTTAAAACACCGAAAAAACCACTGGCATATTATGTTGTGGTCAAGCTTTTTTGTAACACTTGTGACTAAAAAATAGCGCTTATCAATTTATGCTGCCGTCCTTGCTTCATATGGGGTTCGATAACCATTATAACTGTGTGGACGAACATGATTATAATCAACGTATGCAAATTCTTCTACCTTTTGAAACTATTCGAATGATACGATGTCTTGGAGTTCTTGCTATGGGTGCTCTGATACTAGTACAACATTTTTTTGGTAATCACTCATTTGATGGAGGAACCTTTTTACCCAAGGAATCCTTTTATAATGGTGAGGCTGCGTATTTGTTAAATCAGTCATCTGCTACATGGGGACAGAATTTATCTTCGGAAAATTCGCTCCCAAATCCCTGTGCATCTGACAAGTATAAGGTTTATAAGGGGTGTACCGGATATACCAATGATGCAAGCGAGGCACATCACAATATCAAGAATGGCTTCTGTACCAATGCCGGATGTGATTATTATGAAAAACCACATTACAATGAAACAGATGGAGTCTACGAGATCAGTAATGCCGGACAACTATATGCCTACGCAGATAATGCACAGACAGTTTATACAAAGGGTGCAAGGCTTACAGCAGATATCGTAGTAAATGAAGGAACATTGATTCAGGAGGATGGTACTCCTGTTGCGAAGACGTATGACATTAGGATGTGGGACGAGGTGTTCAGAACATCTGGATATCCATACAATAACCAAAAGCTTGTATTTGATGGTAACAATCATTCTATCAGCGGACTGTATGCGAACGGAAGCGGACCGCAGGGTTTTGCGTTATATAATTATGGAATGATAAAGAATCTGCAGATTAAGAATTCGGTATTCATATCAACGGATGGCAACGCAGGAGGCATTGTTGCAGGTTTTCCTATTGGACCGGCTGACTATAAGGAGTGTTTGTTGGCGTTTTTACGGTTTGTTTTGGAATTTTGTCGACCGCGAGGGTCAAAAAAAGAGAGGTGTTTTTGTTGCGCAGCAAGGTGCTTTTTGCAAACAGCCTTTGCTATTTCAACACCTGTGTCTTTCCTATGTATTTTCCCATCGTTTCACCTTGTCGTTAAGGAACGGCAGGGCGCCGTACCTATGGCAGAGCGTTATTTTGCATTTCTTCGAATTCTTTTTCCGGAAGATACATCGGGGTCACCTCCTGTATGGATTTATTTGTTCGCGAGAAACAAAAAACGGCCGCACTATGCTTTGTGGCATAGTACGACCGCTTGCGGATGCAGACAGAAAAACTGTCTTGTTATGACGGCTGTGTGCCTTATGTTTTGAAAGTGTACACGGTTGTTAGGGACATCTCCTTGTTTTCATAACTACCTCGCTGTATGGGGGATTCTTTGATTTTATTCTATCCGATGCAAGAGCAACTGTGAAGAGCGCATAAGTTTGATATACACAGTATACATTGCATTCGGTAAAAAATTTGTCGGGTTAGGTAGAATGGAGCAAATTTTGTCTGTTTCAGGCGCCGAATGCTTACCCATGGCGGGATTAGGCCAAAAAAGCACAGCGAATGAATATCCGCTGTGCTTAAAAAGGATAGTTTATTTCTGCCGAGAACCTTGTTTAGATGACAAGGCTTCTCCTTATCGGGATTGCTTGTTGTGATTTCATATTTGACTGTTATTACGGCATTGTCAGCCGGCAATTACACCTTCTCGAATTTCTTAATCGGCACAGCGATTTGAGTAATATAATCGGCACTGTTATCGCCTCGGTTGGGTGGTCCCTCTAAATAAACGGAGCGCAACCGCCCTGCGGGTTTAATGCCGTTTTTGCTCACATGTTCCATCAGCACCCGCATGGCCTCGCCGGTTCCCTCATACGGCCCGCGGTAATAAATACACAAGCCGGGGGTTTCCGCAAACTCCATGCGCTCGACCCCGTCAAAGCTCTCGTCCACCGGAATACAGCACATCAAATCAAGAATACCCAGGTCATCCGTCATGCGCACGGTGAACATACGTGCCACCATGGACATTTTTCCGGTTCTGGCGGCGGCAATGTAGGTGTCCCGCAGTTTAATAGCTGCCTCGGCAACATCTTTACACCGATATTCCCGACAAAAGCACACCTGACGCGGCAGAACGGTTTTATGCACTGTGAAATCGCCTTGCTTTGCCGAACGCACCTGAAGCATCTGAATATTTCTGTCCAGCATTTTCCGCAGCTCATAAAGCTTATCTAAAAGCTTATCCATATTTTCGGTGTCGTAGTAATATTCCGCTACCTCCTTTAAGGAAAGACCGAGCGCCTGTAGCGAACGGATAGAGCGGATCTGCGTCATGTTGTCTGCCGAATAATAGCGAAAGCCGTTGGTTTCGTCCTTTACCGCCGGTGTCAGAAGTCCCATATTTTCGTATACAAGCAGTGCCTTGCGGGTGACTCCGAGTATTTTTGTAACTTCTCCGATTTGAAATAGGCTGTTATCGTGTTTTTTCATCATTATTTCACCAAATTTCTGTAAAAGTTATTGACTCGTCCCCTAAGGTACGATTTACAATATAATATATCGTAGAAGAAAGAATAATGCAAGTTCAATGCAAAAAGGAGAATACCGCTATGAAGAAAAGATTATTAAGTGTATTTCTATGCTTGTGCATGGTGTTTGGTTTAGTTCCGGCCACGGTGTGGGCGGAAACAACAAACGGGCACACCCACTACCTTTGCGGGGGCAGCACCTGTAACGGCAGCGGTCACGAAAACGAAACCTACAAGACCACATTTGAAAAGGAGATTAAGCAGGAGGGCAACACGCTGAAAATAGGCGGTGAATCCTGGGCACCGACAAAAGGCAGTAACGATACATTCTACATACTTCCTACTGGCACTTACTACCTCGGCAGTGACATTAGCCCGGAGTATACCATTAAGATTGAGAACAATGTCACCCTCTGTCTCAACGGGCACAAAATCACGGCCGCAGACGGAATGGATGCCATCTATATGACCGGCGGCAGCTTCACCCTCACCGACTGCAAGGGCGTCGGCACGATCACCCATGCAAGCAGCAAGACCGGCAGAGGCGTGTATGTGAGTTCCGGCACCTTCAATATGTACGGCGGCTCTATTACCGGCAACAAAGCCCAAGACGCCCAAGGCAGAGGCGGCGGCGTGTATGTGTACAGCGGCAGCGGCACCTTCAATATGTCCGGCGGCAGCATCACCGGCAACAATGCATACAAATCTGATTACATATCAACCTTCGGCGGCGGCGTGTGTGTGGGCAGCGGTATCTTCACCGTCAGCGGCGAGGTGACCGTCACCGACAATACCAAGGGCGGCACAAAGGGCGCAGACGGCAAGTTCACCGGCGACACGAAGAACAATGTCTATCTTCCCACCGGCAAGACCATCACCATTGGCACCGACAAATTGTCCGAGGGTGCGCAGCTCGGCGTGACTGTGAGCGGAGACTATGGCGATTACCCGTTCACCTCCGGCTGGAATGACAATATGAGTGACAAAACCCCATCCGACTATTTCATCTCCGATACCGACGGATATGTGGCCAAGTTGAACGGCAGTGAACTGAAAATGGTTACCCATGTGCATAACTGGACTTACACCGCAAGCGGTGATACCATTACCGCAACCTGCAAAAATTGTTCGAATAATAACGGTAACGATTTCAGCGGCGGCAGCGTGACCATTCAGAAACCCGAAAAAACAAAATTTAACGATGGAAAAGATGAAAATGCGAAAGTAGAAAGTGTAGGCTGGTTCGGCAAAGCCCCATCCGTCGCGTATGCGGTCAAGGACGGCAATGCACTGTCGGCTGCCCCTGTGAATGCGGGCACATACACGGCCGGCATTACCCTTGGCAATGTCACTGTCAGTGTGACCTATATCATTGATAAGGCTACGCAGACGGCTCCTACCGGTCTGACAACCAAAGGGGATATTAAGAACAGCGGCACCGGCGAGATTAAGAACACCGCCGAGGACATGGAGTATAACATTTCTGCCAATGCCACCACCGGCTGGATCACTTGCGACAATGGTAGCACCAGGGTCGCCCCCGCTACCTACTATGTGCGCTACAAGGAAACCGACAACTACTTAGCAAGCGCCGTTTCTGCCGCGCTGACAGTCAAGGCGCACACACATTCCGGCGGCAATGCGACTTGCCAGAAAAAAGCGGTTTGTGATGGATGCGGGCAGGAATACGGTGAGCTTGGCAACCATAAGTTTACCGAAACGGTTAGCAAAATGTATCTTAAATCGGCTGCGACCTGCCAAAGCCCCGCAGTATATTACAAAAGCTGCCTTGTTTGTGATGAAAAATCCTCCGAGACATTTGAATACGGTGAGAAGGATTTTTCAAATCATATCGGCAATACATATTTAGTGGGACAAAAGGAAGCCACCTGCTACGCAGAAGGCTATACCGGCGATACTTATTGCTCTACCTGCAATCATGAGATAGAAAGAGGAACATCTATTGCGAAAAACGCTCATAACCCTGCGTCGGTTTGGACAACGGATGAAACCGATCACTGGAAAGAGTGTCAGACAGTCGGCTGCGGCAATATCATTGATAAAGCACATCATTCCGGTGGAGAAGCCACCTGTGTGAACAAGGCTATCTGCGAGGTATGCAAGATTGAGTACGGTGATGTAGACGCAACCAACCACAAACACACCGAAGTGCGTGGTGCAAAAGACGCCACTTGCTGCGAAAAGGGCTACACCGGCGACACCTACTGCACCGATTGCAATGCCTTGATTTCAAGCGGAGCTGAAATTCCTGCAACCGGTAATCATACCGATGTTGACGGAAAGTGGGAAAGCGACGGTGAAAATCACTGGCATACCTGCTACTTTGAAACCAAGTTTGATGTAACGGCACATACCGGCGGAGAGGCCACCTGTGTGAACAAGGCTATCTGCGAGGTATGCAAGATTGAGTACGGTGATGTAGACGCAACCAACCACAAGAACACCGAAATTCGCGGCGCAACCGATCCCACCTGCTGTGAAGCCGGCTATACCGGCGACAAATGGTGCACCGACTGTAACACTAAAATCGAATCAGGCAGTGAAATTTCCTCAACCGGCAATCATACCGATGTTGACGGCAAGTGGGAATCCGACGGCACAAATCATTGGCATACCTGTTATTTCGGCACAAAGTTTGATATTACGGCGCACAACGGCGGTGAGGCAACCTGCAAATCCCCGGCCGAATGCTCTGAATGCGGACATTCTTACGGACCGCTTGACGCAAACAATCATAAGGGCACAACATATCTAAAGAACCAAAAGGAAGCCACCTGCTTTGAGGAGGGCTATACCGGCGATACTTATTGCAGCGATTGTAATGAGAAAATCGCAGACGGACAGTCCATTGCGAAGAATGCTCATAATCCCGCATCTGTCTGGACTACCAATGAACACGATCATTGGAAGGAGTGTCAGACTGTCGGCTGCGGAAATGTTATAGACAAAGCGGCACACAGCGGTGGTGAGGCTACTTGTGTAAGTAAGGCAGTTTGTGAGGTTTGCAAGGCGCAGTACGGTGATGTAGACGCAACCAACCACAAGCACACCGAAATTCGGGATGCAAGGCCCGCTACCGAGCAGGAAAAGGGCTACACCGGTGACACATGGTGCATCGATTGTAATAAGAAAATTACAACCGGTTCGGAAATTGCCATGCTTGAGCATAAACTTACATTAGTAGAGGCAAAGGATGCTACCGTAACGGAGCAAGGCAATATAAAGTATTATTATTGCGAAAACTGCGGTAAATATTTTGCGGATGTAGCCGGCGCAAAAGAGATTTCTCTTAGCGAAACCGTTATTCAAAAATTTCCTCCTGAGATCATAGAAGGCAATAATGCTACCGTAAACAACGGAGAGAAGAAATCCTTGACATTCCGTTCCAATGCGGCATTTGCCGATTTCATTCGTGTAGAGCTTGACGGCAAAACTCTTGATGAAAAGGATTATACAAAGGCAGAAGGCAGCATTATAGTTACCTTGAATAACAATTTTGTTTCTACACTTTCCGTCGGTGAGCATACGCTCGGAATCGTTTCGGAAAGCGGAACGGCAACTGCAAAGTTCACGGTGAAAGCGTCCGAGATTCCGAACGAATCTCCCAAAACAGGAGATGACAACATGGTTGCCGTCTGGAGCTTTGCGGCGGTGCTCTCACTTGCTGTTCTCGGTTTCACTACCGTAGTATCAAAGAAAAAGCGAGCAAAATAAAAAGAATTGCGGCGGCAACGTAACTATACGCTGCCGCTGCAATTTTATATGGAGAGGGTTTTTATGGCAAAAGAATATTTATATAAAGCCTACGGCAGCAAGCTTGCTGCGCTGAATAAGCGGCGTAAAAAAAAGCGTAATACCATGAAGAAAGCAATGCTTTCGGCGGCGATAATAATCACTGTTGCGGCAGCTGTAATTTTAATTATTGCCCAATTCGGTAAAAAATCAAATGAATTGGTCGGCACCTGGAGATATGATGAGCATACGCAATATGTTTTTGAAAAGGACGGTACAGGCAAATTACTTGCCGATGATGTGACATATTCTTATGCCTACACCGTCAAGGGTAAAAAGCTCATCCTCGATTTTACAGAGGATATTGTCCGCGATTGCGATTATACCTTTTCGGTAAACGAAACCGCCTTAACACTTATCGGCGGTACAGGAACCGATGGCGGTAGCTACAAACTTAACAAAGAGTAAATGAGCAAATAACCAAAGGAGCCTTCAAACGGAACAAACGGTCAAAAAAACAGCACAAGCGGTAAAAAAATAATTTGATTTAACTCTTTCACAGCAGAAAGAAAAAAGGCAGCGGCGGTGAATGTGATTTCGCCGTTGCCTTTTGATAACAAGCTGTTTGCTGCGGCTTAATGGAACATTACTGTTTTTCTTTTCTGCTGATATATCTTTTCAGTTGGGTAGTTTACTTTCTCCTTCCACCGTGACAGGTGGCACCTGTCACCGAATGGGCGCAGTTGCCCCTTGGCGGAAAAATTCCTTGAAAAATTGTTCTTTTGAAGGTTATGTAAAAGGAGCAAAGTATGCAGGGGGAATCGCCGCAGTCGGCCATAAAATAGGCAAAAGCAGGACGCTGGGTTGGTGTAAAGAGCGGTATGTTTGCATGCCATGATAATAGCATAAAAACAGAAGCAGGATATGTTACTGTTGACTATGTAGAATACAAATAATTTATAGAAGAGAGTTCCAGAACACTGAAATGATTTTAAAATTGATAGGGTTTTGGAGCTTTTTTTCTGTATTATTTGCATTTTTGATTTTTATTTACGTAGACAAAGATAACTGACGGTGTTAATCTTCAAGTAAAGATTATTTTAATAACGGAGGAAAAAAATGGCTAAAAGTTGTTGTAACAAAGCATGTATTGTTCAGGGGGAAAAATATCGTTTTTCGGTGCTTACGCCGTTTATGATGAGAATGGAATATTCAGAGACTGGTGTGTTTGAAGATTTACAGACGCAGACTGTGCTTAACAGGGAATTTCCGGTACCGGAATATTCAGTGACACAAAGTGACGACCGCCTTGAGATAGAGACAGAAGCATTTCATATGATATACGATAAAAAGAAATTTAGTGAAGAAGGACTTTTTATAGATGTAAAATATGATTTTACCAATTACGGTGGAAGGTGGTATTTTGGTGCAAAGACGTATAGTTTTCCGCCTCGGGAGCATAATCTCAAAGGCACAATGAGAACTCTTGACAGGGCTGACGGGGAAGTTGAACTTGAATACGGGCTTATGGATAAGAGTGGAAGGACGTTTTTTGATGACAGCAAATCGTTTGTGTTTGATGAAGAAAATATGCCATCAAAAAGGAAACATGAAGAGATTGATGTTTATTATCTTGCATATGGGCGTGATTATTTTGCGTGTCTGCGTGATTTTTATAAATTATCGGGGGCTGTTCCGCTTCTTCCAAGATACGCTCTTGGAAACTGGTGGAGCAGGTATTGGAAATACAGTGAAGAAAGTTACATTGAGCTACTGACGGAATTTGAAAAAAGAAATATACCATTTTCCGTTGCTGTTATGGATATGGACTGGCATATAGTCGATGTGCCGATGGAATCTGGTGGCGGATGGACAGGATATACATGGAATAATGATTTATTTCCGAATCCGGAAAGATTTTTGTCATGGCTGCATGAACATAATTATCATGTAACACTGAATGTCCATCCGGCATCAGGTATCCGGAATTTTGAAAAAATGTATAAAGATATGGCAGAGTATCTAGGAATTAATCCTGACAGTAAAAAAACTATAGAGTTTGATATGACTAACAAAGAGTTTGTTGAGGCGTATTTTAAGTTTGTACATCATCCACATGAAAATGCTGGAGTTGATTTCTGGTGGATAGACTGGCAACAGGGCAACAACGGAGGAGCAAGCGGAATTGACCCATTATGGATGCTTAATTATTTTCATTTTAAAGATATGGAAAAAAGAGGCAGAAGAGGACTTATTCTTTCGAGGTATGGCGGACTTGGAAGCCATAGGTATCCGATAGGATTTTCTGGAGATACGATAGTTACATGGAAATCGCTTGAATTTCAGCCTTATTTTACAGCAACGGCATCAAATGTGGGATATACGTGGTGGAGTCATGATATAGGCGGTCATATGAACGGATATAAAGACAACGAGCTTGCATTAAGATGGTATCAGTTTGGTGTGTTTTCACCGATAAACAGGCTTCACAGCAGCTCTAATCCGTTCTGTGGAAAAGAACCATGGAATTATCCTGAGCCATACTGCAGTGATATGGAAAAGATTTTAAGATTCAGGCATGCACTTATTCCATATATGTACACACTTAATTACAGATGTCATTGCGAGCATATTCCTGTAATAATACCAATGTATTATTATTATCCATTTGAGGAGAAAGCATATAGTTATAAAAATCAATATTTTCTTGGTAGTGAAATGCTTGTGTGTCCTGTTACAACAAAGATTGATGAAGATTCACAAAAAAGCGGTGAGGAATGTTTTATACCAGCCGGAATATGGACAGATATATTTACCGGTGATGTATACAATGGCGGTAAAAATGGAAAAAGTCAGATTTTATGTAGAAATCTTCAAAGTATTCCTGTGCTTGGACGTGCAGGTGCAATAATACCGCTTGCTTCGGAATGTGGCAGTAATGATATTATTAATCCGAAAAAAGTTGATGTGGTTATATGTCCAGGTGCATCAAATACATTTGTTATGTACGAAGATTCTGGAGATGGATTTGACTACGAAAAAGGCGAATATGCTTTGACAGAGTTTGTGCTCGACTGGAATGAAGATAAGGCAAAAATAAGCATAGATGTAAGCGGTGACTTATCGGTAATTCCACGAAACAGAAAGTACCGTTTTATATTAAGAGGATTTGCACGTGGTATAAGATTTGAAAATGCAGATAATGCCAAATACGATATAAAAACAAATACGTGGACAGTTACATGTAACTGTGATGGTGCGTCAGAACTTGAAATATTTGCTGATAATGAAGAAAACAATCTTGTATACAACGGTGAAAATGTTAATGATAAAATATATGATTTTCTTCTGCAGGCACAGATGGATAATAATGACAAGAGAAGTATTTACAGATTATTTACATCCGGTGAGAACAAAAATGTTATTATATCAAACATTATGTCTATGAAACTTAATGATAAAGTTACAGCTGCAATTATAGAATATCTTTTGAGATAATGTATAATAATGCAAAAATAAAGTGAAATCTGAGTAAAATTTTATTTTTCTGTTGACATTAAAAAATGATATATTATAGTAAAAAAAGATTTGGATAAGAGTTATCCAACATGCAGACCACATGGTTATATTACATGTTAAGCCTTGCGGACGGGCGGGTCGGTTGCCGAGTGTGACAAGGGCACACATTATTGATTGGGTTAGAAGCCCAAGTTTTATAAGTTGATTTTTAAAATTATCATGCGAAGGTGCATATCATCTTGTGAAACGGTCAATAAGAGCGGTAACAGTGACTTACTTGGATAAACTCTGAAAGGTCAGAATCTCAGTGCTTTGTATATATGAAGTAATATGTATACGTACATGTACAGGGATTAATAAAAGAATGATTGAATATACCACAGGCGTGATTAATTTAAAATTAATCACGCCTTTTTGTGCCTTACGGCACACATTTTACGTTGGCAGCAAGCCAAAGTCCGTATTTTACGAAAATTTAGAATTTGTATTATACGGAAATCTGGCAACCGTTGCGATAATATAATGGCAGGGAGAGAGGAAATGGATTTAAAAAGACAGGCATCAGCTCCATTGTATGAGGCTATCGAAAGATTCAGGAAAAAAGAATAGTGCCGTTTGATGTTCCGGGACATAAACGTGGCAGAGGCAATCCTGAACTTGTCGATTTACTTGGTGAACGATGTGTGGGAATTGATGTAAATTCAATGAAACCGCTTGATAACCTTTGTCATCCGGTTTCGGTAATAAAAGAGGCAGAAGAGCTGACGGCAGATGCGTTTGGTGCAGAGCATGCTTTTTTCATGGTTGGTGGAACAACGCAGGCGGTACATTATCTTAACACGGAGATTAATGCAAAGTTAGGAATCGTACTCGGAGTAACCGTAGAACAGGTTGAAAAGACGATTCAGGAGCACCCGCGGGCAGTAGCGGTTCTTGTAAATAATCCGACATATTACGGAATATGCTCTGACATAAAGGGAATATGTGACATAGCTCATTCATACGGATTGAAAGTGGTTCTATGTCAAGATTTAGTACAAGTTAAAATGAGAAATTTTTCCCCATTTTA
>OLIX01003206.1_pt1 | contig 10949 bp, 4 predicted proteins | sample 1601331 | NCBI WGS metagenome assembly OLIX01 (sample SAMEA2452120, study PRJEB22498) | human gut metagenome | biome: human feces; feature: human gut; material: feces | place: Australia | collected 2012 | reverse complement strand
CATTTTTACTCCATGATGGATAGCGCAGATAAATCGTAGTGGTGACAGGTTTGTCTGTTTGGATGGTCAATGTAGTGTTTTCTTCTGCTGGGAAACCTGTTTCCTGACGCAGAGTTATTCCTTTTGCTTTCCAGTTTACTTCTGACGGAATAAAGAGATTCACGTAAATTCCTTTTTCATTGTGACAATAGATAGCTTCTCCGTATTTGGCATGACTTTCAAAACCACTGCCTACACAACACCAAAAGGAATTCTCCCGGGTACTATAAACTTTGTGAGAGCCGGAGAGTAAGGGCAAGAAATAGGATACCATTCCCGTTTCAGGATCTTGTTGTCCAAGAATATGATTATAGAGTGCACGTTCGTAGTAATCGGCAACTTTGGCATCTCCCGTCCAGCAGAACAGGTGACGGCTTAGTTTCAGCATATTGTACGTACAACAAGTTTCACCGGTATATCCGGTCAGATGTTTGGATAATTGTTGTGGATCGAAATAATGCTCTTTATCACTGCTGCATCCCGGTGCAAAGGTATGATGGTCTATCATGGTATGCCAGAAAAAATCAGTCAGTTTCCGACTTTCATTATCCTGCGTCAGCTCGTAGTTACGTGCTTCGGCAAGAACTTTTGGGATAAAGGTATTCGTGTGCTTGGTTCCTAAATCATCGCGTTGTTCTTTCAGCGGATCGATAACATCATTGTGATAGAAAAATTCAGCAAGCCATTGATAACGCTCGTCACCGGTGATGGCATAAAGATTATAGAAAGATTCGTTCACACCGCCGAATTCATTCCGTATCATCCTTTTCCGGGTGGGTTCATCCAGCGGTTTAAGTTTATTATAAGCCCAGTTGCCCATGCGGGTAACTACTTCCAATGCCTGTTTGTTATCTGTATAGAGGTATTGGTCGATCAATCCGGAGAAGAGCTTGTGTAATGTATACCAGGGTGCCCATACACTTGTCCCACGTATGTTCCGATTGATCAATTCTTCCGGATATGCACTGAGATACCCGTTTCCCAAAGCTGCCTGTACTTCTGCCAGACCTGTAACAAGACTGTCACCTTTCAGCTTGAATATTTCACTTCCGGTAGATGCGTACATGAGCGCATAGGCTGATAGTAAATGCCCTGTTGTATGTCCGCGCAGTTCGCAGTCCAGTGATTCCCAGCCGCCTAGTTTCTTTACGGTCATATATCCACCTTCACGTCCGGCAAATACTCCGGCGTTGTTGCGGAAACTGTGTAGCAAACGATTGGTTGCTATAGAAATCATCCAAACAGAATCACGCATCATATTGTCGCGAAAACGGCTTGGTAATAAACGCACGTCTTTTAAGTCGAAACTCTCTACCTGTATCGGCGCTGTTGTCACTTTTTTCATTTTTCCGGCATGTTGTCCGGGATAAATGGATTGAGCGGAAAGGCCGGTTGATAGAGCCGCACAGATTGTCATTAGGATTAAACTCTTATTTCTCATAACTTTTTTATTAATTCTTTCTTTATATATACGAAGTAGAGGGATATATTACTCAAAACCCGTTAGAGGAATTTAAAACTCTATAGCGAGCTATTTTCCTATTACGACTGAGGATAGTTCCCACTAGGACTGAAGGTATTTCCCACTAGGACTGAAGGCACTTCCCACTAGGACTGAACTCGTGTTCCACTACGACTGATCTTAGTGGAACATCAAGTGCGTTGTCACACAGATAGTTATGCTTTTTGCTGCACTTCTATATAGTTCATATCGGAAAAGAACAAAAGTGATTAGTGTTTAGTGATAAGTGATTAGCGCCATTCGGTATATTATTTTTTAGACGCGGATGACGCGGATAACGCGGATTTAAAAGGCTGCGCTATAAAAAAATAAAAAAAGATCCGCGTCATCCGTGTCATCCGCGTCTAAAAGATTATTTATCATTTAGTTCATAACCGAAAAGAAATGAACTAGTCTTGTCAGCGGATTACTTTATATTTTTTAGTGTAAGAATCGAAAATGGATTCATGAGCATTGCGCACATAACTCCCATATCCGATGAACCATTCCAATATGTTTTTGGAAACTGCGGGGTCAGTTCCTTTCTTATAAGAAAAAGCAAGTAAATATGCGTCTGTATCCCAACCGTTCACATTGGTGCAGGAATTCCGGTGCATAATATGCCCATCTGCCCGTGTGTTTAAATAAACATCGGTTATTTTGTCACCTTTAGCAATACGGACACCTTGCAGATCGTCTCCTTTCAGGCGGGTTACCTGAGGAATATTTTTACTTGCAGGAGAATCTTTCAAGATGATTGCCGTTATAAACTTGACACTTTGTGCCTTTATCGGATAGGTTACCGAATAATACGTTTCCATTTCGTCGGTCTTCTTTGCTTTGGGACCTTGGTGAGCTTTCAGTTTCAGGTTATAAGGGAAATCATGTTCGAAGTCGCTTTCTGTCAGATAATCCGGCCATAAAGGGCGTATATCCACAGCAGCCTGTTGGTTGACGACACTCAAATCAATACCATTTTTCCTGCTTACTCCATCCGGGTGAAAAAGCAGACTGAATGTACCGTCTTCATGCGAACAGACATCATCAATAACCAGTATTACATCATCTATCCACAAAAAACTACGGTGGTTTTTAGAAAAGTAGCGGGAAGTAGGCCCGGTCACGTTGGCCAGGATGTATTTGATATTTCCTTCGTCTGTAAGATGATGCAAAGAACCATCGAGCATCGAACCTTTGTACTGTTGCTCTTGAGGCTGGGCCTGTCCATTAAACAACAGTACATTATGGGCTTGGCTATGGAAGAAATATTCACGATACCACGGATTGGGATACCAACAGTTTCCGCCATCCTTAATTACTTGTTGTCCATTATGAAAAAGGATAAATGAACCTGCGTCTGCATGAGAGTGATTCCATGTATGTCCGCATTTCACTCCTAACAGGGTTGTGTTTTTCTCCCAAGAAGTACGCATCATACTCCAACCCATTCTTTCATATACCACAGATAGCGACAGGGAAGGTTGCATTGGAGCCGTAGATAAATCGGGAGTGTACAATAATCCCATGGGTGTATCAGTTGGCATACTTTCTTTGGCCTGGTTTTTCCGTACCTGTGTGAGATACCATAACATATCCGTTTTCTGAAAACCTAATGTCCAAAGTAATTTCAAGACTCCTTCACCATTGGCAGCAATGTTGCTGTCGCCAAAATAAAGGGAAGGAAGATAATCACCGTCGGCAGGATAACAGGTATACATAAAATAATCTGCTGCACGCTCAAATAGCTTCCTTTCCGGCCATTCTGCCCGGGGATTGAAATTCTGCATGGCAAGGCGGAAGGTCAGGTATTGGGTGAGCCCGTAATTGGCATAACTCACACTTTCGTAATAAGCTCCATTATCGAAGTTAGCCGGTTTGTTTTGTAAGATATCTCCTTGGAAATTAGCCCAGTCTGTTGTTGCCCTACTTACCATATCAATCCATTCGGCAGCTTCGGGAATTTCGTTGCTGACGGCCATGGCAGCGATTCCGGTCATGGCAATACAGGATACCCAATAGTTGTGCCCCATGGAATTGATTGCATGGAAACGTGTTGCCGGTGATAGCCAATCGTGTAGCGTCGGACGGATTCCTATTTTGTAAATGGCTTGTGCCAGCTCTTTCCGTTCTTCATCTGAGAGTTCGTTATAGATAGCATCGAAACCGATAGCCATTTGATGATTGGCATGGGCGGTACTTAGCAATGAAGTCCAGGCAGGTTCCCGATTCAGCATATCCTTTGCTTCGAGGGTTTCTTTTCCACCTGTCTGCCGGATTGATTCTTTGATCTTATCTGCATATCTTTTTTCGCCTGTCACCTGGTATGCCAATGCCAGATATTCCAACTTGCGGTAAGAATTGTTTTCTTTCAAGGCTTCCCTGGCTACTTGCTCTACCTGGGCATAATTGGCTTTGACTTCTTTATCCGATTTGAGTTGTTCTTTCAGTGTCGCTATCCGATCGGGGGTAAAGAACAGATAGGGGTGTTGTTGCTGCGCCCGGATTGAGAAAACCAGGGAACAAAACAGAATGAGCGTCAGTACATGCTTTCTTTTATTTCTCATAATTTCTTTGTTAATTCTTTCTTTAGTATATATACGAAGGAAAGAAATATATTACTCAAATATCTTCCAGCTTTTCAAATGAGCGAATCCATTCCACAATTACCGGTTCATTACCGATATTCCCAAAATTGAGAATAAGAGTAATGTTTGTTGGCCTTTCTGTGAAGTGCGTTCCATTATTTGACAGATAGTCTGTAATCTTGAATACATAGATATCTTTTCCTATCTTTTTAGCCTTATCCGAATCTAACTTCCAAAATTCCGGAGCACTGGCAACGCTATAGCTTAATTGTAACCAGTCTTTATTTGCGGATGTTGGAATTTTGGGTGCCTTTACAGCAATATACGGATAGTTTCCTGCCTGGTAGGAAATCCTTTTCTTTTGCATATTTACTCCGGATGATACAAATGACATTAGATTATCCACCTGTTTATAAGAGCAATTGGCGAAAGCCCATCCTTCCAGTTGGGAAAGATCCTCATTTATTTGTCCGGGGACTTTCCTTTCATTTAAGTCTTTTCCCAAATAGAACAGCAGGCTGCCGAAGCCCGGGTTATCACAAGTAAATCCCGGTCCTTCAGGACGTATCATGCCTAATACAATTTGGGTATATGGCATTTCTAACCCTTTGCGTTCAACATAGTGGTTGTAGGCTATTTCAAATAATGAGCGGAAACGTCCCATTCCTTCTTCCCCTAACGTAGTCCAGTTTGAATATTTTCCGGTTATATCTTTCCAGGTAAAGAAAGGTACTTCATAGCCCAGATTGGATTTGGCCAAGTATTCATAACCTTTCATAAGGCGATTATCCAAAGCGCTATACAGGTCTCTGCCTTGTGTCCAGGCTATTTCGGCAATTTCCGAGAGGCATCCTAACCCTAACATGGCATGTTGCTGGTCACGTCCACTTTCCTGTATCTGGCCGGATTCTGCTACGTAGTTGGGAAGAGTTCCATTATCATGGCCTTTCAGAAAAAACTCTATAGCGTCTTCATACAACTTCTTATCGTTCAGAAATACTCCGAATGCCATTTGTGCCTTAGTTACCGCAATTCCCCAGTTACCGTTGGTGTAAGGTTTGGTATTGTAGAAAGTAGTAAGTATCGGCTGGAATACATCTCGGAACATACTTTCTACTTTGGGTGTATCTTTTGCATCCCATCCGTTAGTATATTTATCTGCTGTATATGTATATCTCATGATTTCTGCTGCGTTTACCAGCATAAATCCTTGAAGGCCGGCACAAAGCGGATCGTCCGGACCTTCTATTTTCTTTAGGGTACTTGCATACGCTCTGATAATCTCCATTGCTTTGTCTGCATGAGGTTCTTTTCCTGTGACTATCCAAAGAATGGCATTGTAGTAAGCTGCATTAAAATCTCGTTCACAAGGATCTTTGGTATAACCATATCTGCCGGCACGGCTGATAGTTTCGAAAGGTCCTTTTATGCAATAATCAGCTTTTCCCTCAGGCATTCCTCGCATGATGTTAAATGAACCGTAAGCCGGTTGTATCTCATTTCTGACAAGTTCCCGGATTCTTTTTAATGAAGATTCAGAATGGAGTAAGCCCGGATGAGTAAACTCTTGGCTGTTTATATTCAGCATATAAAAGAGAAGAATAAATAACGGAATAAATTTCTTTTTCATCATATTCTTAAAATAATAAGGTTAATACATATTAGATAGAAGTCAATATGTATATAGCGTATTTACGTGCCGATTTACCTAAAGCGACATCGCACTTTTTAGTTTAATTATGAAAAACAATTCTGCGTATAATGCATCATGAGATTAAACTAAGTTTTAGTGAGCAAAACTATACATTCTATCAAAAAAATCATTAAGTTTGTCGGACTTCTTAGTAATAATAAGGAGAAAATGATCGATTTTTATGAATGTATGAAGGACACATATTATTATATAGGGAGAGTTGCTCCATTTGTCATTCGTTATTTATTTATGGTGATAATGTTGTTGTTGCCATTATCTCTGTATTCAATCCAACAGTCTCCTGTTTTTCGTTCTGTAACTGTATCTGAAGGTTTATCCCATAATACGATAAATGCTATATATAAGGATACCCGTGGTTTCGTATGGTTAGGAACACAGATGGGATTGGATCGTTTTGATGGGGTAAATGTGACGACTTATCCTCAATTTTCCGGGAGAACTGTTTTTTCGATAGCAGAGACTGATTCTGTAAATTTATGGGTGGGTACAGATATAGGATTGATAAAGTTTAATCGTAAGACAGAGACGGTTGAACCGATTGTTTTAGATGGCAAATCTTTGTCTGTAAAAGTGGTTTTTGTGAGTAAGAAGGGGAGATTACTACTTGGTAGTTCACGTGGATTATTTCTGTATGAAAGTGGTGTATTCAGAAAGATTCTGCTGGACTCCAATGCCTTGTCTGCTGTGAATGGCCTAATGGATATTGTAGATGGAGAGGATGATAGTGTTTGGATCGCTTCAAATGGAGGATTGATCCATTATAATATGGAAACTGGAAGATCACGAGTGTTTGAGAATAATATTAGAGGAGGATTAAATTACTATAGTTGTCTGGCTTTGATGGGAAATACTATTTATTTAGGTACGGCAAACCAGGGCATGCTGAAGTTTGATATTGGGCAGGAAGTTTTCTCCATATATCCGCAAATAGGTAATGGATGTATTAAGGATTTGGTACCTGTAGGTAATGATACATTGTATGTAGGAATCAATGGAAGTGGTGTCAAAATTATAAAAGCATCTTCCGGACAAGAAATAACGTCAATAGAGCATTCTATACAGGAAGATGCCATTTGTTCGAATGCTGTTTATTCATTACTGAAAGATAAAAATATCCTTTATATCGGTACTTACATGGGTGGAATGAGTTATACGTCTACGCGTGGGAATACCTTTTCCATCTATTCTTTTAAGGATAAATTTGATTCCCATAATCTGAATGTGCGTGCGTTCTGGATTGGTAAACAAGGGCGAAAAGTAATAGGTACCCGTGACGGACTTTATTATATTTCCGAAGAAGAGAATATAGTGAAACATTACACTATAAAATCTTCGATATTACGTTCGGATATTATTTTGTCGGTTAAACCTTTGGGAGAAGATTATTTGATAGGAACTTATGGTGGTGGCATGTATTTGCTGCATGCAGAGACGGGTAAACTGTCTTTCTTTAAACCGGATGATTGCTTCAGGCAAAATTCATTTACCGGATGTGAAAGAGATAAAGAGGGCAAATACTGGATAGGGAGTTCTTATGGGGTGTATGTCTATAATGCATTGACCGAACAGTATGTAAATTACAATAATAGAAATTCGTCTCTTGCCATAAATTCAATATTTACTTTAAAAGCAGATTCAAAGGATAGAATCTGGATAGGAACGAATGGAGCTGTTTTTTTGTATGATATGTCAACCGGTACTTTCAAGTCGGATGTATTTCCTGAACATATAGAACCGTTTACAAAAAGCATACGGTATATTTATGAGGATAATCATAAAAATCTATGGTTTTGTGACGATAAAGAGGGAGTTGTTAAAGTTGATGAGCATTTTACTAAATTTGAGCATCTGACAGTTGATGATTTTCTTCCCAATAATTCGGTCATGAGTATTATTGAAGATCCGCATGATGGAGGACTGTGGTTTAGTACACAACGTGGTTTACTGTATATCAAAGATAATCATCACAAGATTTTCTCTCTTTATGATGGCATTCCCGGATACATATTTAATAACCCTGTACAGATTACAGATGATGGCTCTATTTGGTGGGGCAATGAAAGGGGATTAGTAAAATATACTTCTCAGCTTAAACATGAAAGAAAGGTAATTCCATTACCTCCTGCCATTACATCAGTAGCTGTTGCTGGTAGAATCCTTCAGACGGGAGATGAATTGTTGCCTTTTTCTTCTTCATTTATGGAGAAGATCTCTTTGCCTGCAGATAAGAATAATATTGCATTTACGTTTTCTGCCTTGAATTATGCTGTTGTAAATACGGATATCTATGAATATTTTTTGGAAGGGTATGATAAGGAATGGTTGACTCTGATGAAAGGCAATCAAGTAGCCTATATGAATCTTCCAGTTGGCAACTATGTTTTTAAAGTACGGGCGGCGTCTAATCCGGGTGCAGTTATGGCGGTTAAGGTGGAAGTTGTACGGGGACTTTCTTTCACCTTATGGATGGTGGTACTTTGTTTTTTAACATGTTTGGTACTTCTCTATAGCTATTATGCTTTGCTGGGTAAATATAGAAAAATGAAAGAGGATATGCGTGAGAATACAGTACAAGTCGAAGGAGTACAGAAGGAGAAGTATCAGAAATCCAGGGTGGATGAAGAAGAGGTATCACGGATAAAACAAAGGTTAACAGAATGTATGAATAAGGATAAGATGTATCTGAATCCGGATTTGAAGTTGCAGGATGTAGCGAATACTATTGGCTGTAATGCGGGAGATTTGTCACAGGTTCTAAATTTATATTTGAATATAAACTTTACCGATTATATCAACCAATATCGTGTGGAAGAATTTATTATCCGCGTGCAGGATAAATCAGCTTCCAAATATACTTTGGCGTTTCTTTCTGAGCAGTGTGGATTTAGCTCCCGGACATCTTTTTTCCGTTCATTTAAGAAATTGAAGGGTAAATCACCTGCAGAGTATATTAAGGAGAAAGATATCATTTTAGAAATATAACTTCCTGAAAAGAGTACCAAAATAATTTGGTACTCTTTCTTTTTATATAATTAAAATATTGAAATATAGCTGTTTATTGAGAAACTCGTTTCAGCCTTTAGGTTGGTACCTATTACACTTCTCAGAATGTCTGAAAAGAATTTCAACTTACTAATTTTGTTGTCGTTGAAATCAATTTGTTCATTTAAAAAGTGCTATATCATGAAACACAAAACCATTCTTTTGCTTGCTTCTTTATTTGTAGTGGGAATTGCTTGTAAGCAATTCGACCGGGAATTTTCAGTAAATACCAATATTGATTATTGTGAGGCCCAGGCTTTACGTACATTGGCCATTGTTCCTTCTGGCTCAGAAGGAGGTATTCCTAACTCAATTGATGGAGATGATGTTAATTGGCATTTCACCAGTCCCGGTTCATGGACTTCAGGTTTCTGGCCTGGTATTCTTTGGTATTTATATGAGAATACAAAGGATAATATGTGGAAAGTTGCAGCTGAAAACTATACTCAAAAGATTCTTCCTGTAACTCACAGAAAAGCAAGGAGCCATGATATGGGATTCATTACGATGTGTAGTTTGGGCAATGGATATCGTTTGACGGGTAATACGGAATATAAAGAAGGATTATTACGTGCAGCTGATTCTCTTTCAATTCTGTTTAATCCTGAAGTTGGTACTTTTCTTTCATGGCCGGGTATGGTAAAAAAGGAAAATTGGCCTCATAATACTATTATTGATAATATGATGAATCTTGAACTGCTATTTTGGGCTGCCCGAAACGGGGGAGAACGCCGTCTATATGATATGGCGTGTGAGCATGCCGATACCACAATGAAATATCAGTTTCGCAAAGATTATTCATGCTATCATGTTGCCGTATATGACACGATTACCGGACATTTTATAAAAGGTGTGACTCATCAAGGGCTGAGCGATAACTCCATGTGGGCACGTGGGCAAGCATGGGCTATTTATGGTTATACTATGGTATATCGTGAAACGGGAGAAGTGCGTTTTCTGAACTTTGCCCGAAAAGTAGCAGATGCTTATTTATCCCGTTTACCGGAGGATTTAATTCCTTATTGGGATTTTGATGATCCGGATATACCCGCTACACCGCGCGATGCATCTGCCGGTGCTGTGATAGCTTCTGCTTTGATTGAATTGAGCCGGTATACAAAAGGACGTTTCTCAAAGAAATGTCTGGCGGTGGCAGAAACCCAGCTCAAGACATTAACTTCGCCTGAATATTTGGCTGAACCTGGAACGAATTGTAATTTTATCCTAAAACATTCAGTTGGCAATAAACCGAAAAATAGAGAAGTTGATGTGCCTTTGACTTATGCGGATTATTATTATGTAGAAGCTTTGCTTCGATATAAAAAGGATATATTGAAAGAAAAAGTAGGTGTTGAAATAAGAAAATAATAATATGAAGAAGAGATTACTGATTTTGTGCCTGGCCTGTCTGGGGATGATTAATAACGGGTTATTTGCACAAGAAACCTCTCCTCGTAAGGTGTTTACGCTGGATGAAGGATGGGAGTGCAGACCGATTACGACTGTGAACCGGAAGGCTCCGTTCACCCCGGTGACTATTCCTCATACATGGAATACAAGTTATATCGAGGGAACTACTTTATACGAACGCAAGACGGTGGTATACCAACGCCCGCTGGAGGTGACGGAGGAGATGGATGGCAAACGTCTTTTTCTTTATTTTGAAGGAGTGAATTCTGCTGCTCAAGTGTTTTTGAACCGCCGGACGATTGGTGAACATTTAGGCGGATATACCGCTTTCTGTTTAGAAATAACCGATCAAGTGAAAAAAGGTGAGAATTTGCTGGAAGTTTGGGCAAGTAATGCTTACCGTACGGATGTTTTGCCTATTAGCGGTGACTTCAATGTAAATGGTGGTATTCATCGTCCCTGTCATTTGATTATAACCGGGCAGGATTGTATAACTCCCTTGTTTTATGCTTCTCCCGGTGTGTTTATTCATCAAGAGAATATTTCCAGAGAAACAGCCGGCATAAATGTGGAAACTCATCTTTCGCTGAAGAATAAAAAGCAGGGCTTGAAACTTAAAACAACCATTGCAGATGCAAGTAATAAAATCGTTGCCAGC
>OLIX01003194.1_pt1 | contig 10996 bp, 9 predicted proteins | sample 1601331 | NCBI WGS metagenome assembly OLIX01 (sample SAMEA2452120, study PRJEB22498) | human gut metagenome | biome: human feces; feature: human gut; material: feces | place: Australia | collected 2012 | reverse complement strand
GGCAGGTTCATATCGAGATAATTTCCGCAATCCCGCGCACACGCGCCCGGTACATCGCCCTCGAACTCGCTCATAAATGTATACAGTTCCTTCAGCAACGGCACAATATCCTTCGATTCATACTCACCTGCCAAGATCAGATAAAAGCCTGTCCGGCATCCCATCGGTCCAAAATAGATAATCTTCTCTCCGTATTCCTTATGATTCCGGAGAAAAGTTGCTGCCAGATGCTCAATCGTATGCACCTCTGCTGTATTCATCACCGGCTCATAATTTGGTCTCGTCATACGCAGATCAAATGTTGTAATTACATTTCCGCCGACGTTATCTTTTCTTGACACATACACGCCCGGCAACAAATTCAAATGGTTCACTGTAAAGCTTGCTATTTTCTCCATGATTTTACCTGCTTTCTTATTAATTCTATATTCGACATGTGATTCTATTTATACATGGAATCACATATGAGATTAACTCTTATTCTATGCATTCGCATATCCTGCAACGATTGCCTGCACGAGCTTTACGCTGTGCGCGATTGCCTTCGCCTCAAAGGTTGGATAATCCTCCGTCGCACTGTCATCTGCTTTATCTGAGATCGCTCGGATAATCAGAAACGGAATCTGATTCAGGTAAGCAGCCTGTGCGATCGCTGCACCTTCCATCTCAGTACAGTCGCCTGCAAATGTATTCAGGATAAATTCTTTCTTCGCCTTATCAGAAATAAACTGATCGCCACTGACCACGCGTCCTTCAAATACATGAATATCCGGATTCACGCGCTCGCAGCACTCCTTCGCCAGCTTTCGCAGCTTCTCATCTGCAATAAATGTCGATGTCTCCATCCGAGGAATCACGCCCGGCTCATATCCAAAGCCTGTCGCATCCATATCATGCTGCAGTGCATCAGTCGAAAGCACAATATCGCCGATATCAATCTTCGCATTTAAGCTTCCTGCAATTCCTGTGTTGATCACAGCATCCACATGATACAGATCACACAGAATCTGTGTGCAGATTCCCGCATTGACCTTTCCGATTCCTGAGCGGACAACGACAACCTCTTTGCCATTCATCGTTCCCTTGTAAAATTCCATAGACGCCTTTGTCTCGACTGTGACATCCTGCATAGTTTCCTTTAATTTTGCAACTTCTTCATCCATTGCACCGATAATTCCGAGCATTTTTGTTCCTCCTTAATTCCAATATAATTGCAAAATGGATATTTCTATCTTCCATATTTATATTTGAAATCCAATTCTATGCGATGTATTGAAACTACGAATTACTAAATGTTCTGGCACACATTATCTCGTCACACGAAGCCGCCGCCAATTCGCCATCCGTGGCTCAGTGGCGGCTTGATTGAACATCGTGTTCAATCATTGCTGATATAGTACAGAACATCAAGAATTTCTAAGTTCCAAACATATTGTATATGCGAACATATTCAAAAATAAAATATATGTATCTACGTAATGGAATAATCATGCACAATGATCTATAAACTTTACACAAGCTCACCAATCATGTGCTTTGCCGCACGCTTGGCGAACACTAAACTTTCAAGCAAACTGTTGCTGGCTAAGCGGTTCTTCCCGTGCACCCCGTTGCAGCTTGTCTCGCCGACGGCATACAAATGCGGCATCGTTGTGTGCGAAAACTTATCTACATGGATACCTCCCATGAAATAATGCTGTGCCGGAACGATTGGAATCGGCATCATCAGAATATCAAAGCCATACTTCATGCAATGCTCATAGATATGAGGGAAATGGTTCAGGATTGTCTCGCGTGGAACATTCTCAAAGGATAAGAACTCGTATTTTACGCCCTCTTTTTCCATCTCAGCCTGAATTGCCTTTGTCACGACATCACGTGGCTGCAATTCATCGACGAAACGCTCTTTTTTGTGATTTAAGATGATCGCGCCCTCACCTCTGGCTGATTCTGAGATCAGGAAGCTTCTGCCCGGATTCTCTGTGTAAAAGCAGGTTGGATGGATCTGAACATAATCCATATGCTCTAATTCCACACTATGCTTTCGTGCAATCTCGCAGCCATCGCCAGTCAGGATCGGGAAGTTCGTGGAATGTTTGTACTGTCCACCGATACCTCCGGTTGCGAAGACTGTATTTTCTGCATAGATTTCCAACTCTTCTCCGTCTGCACGCTTGGCAAGGATGCCGACACATGTATGATTGATATCCTCAATCAGATCAGTCATCGTTGTGTGCTCAAAGATTGTCACATTTTTCCGCTCTTTTACACGTTCCAGCAACTTACTTGTAATTTCTTTTCCGGTAATATCCTTGTGAAATAAAATACGTGGACACGAATGTGCCCCTTCTCTCGTATACTTCAAACAACCGTCTTCCTGTTCAAAATCGACTCCAAATCCAATCAGATCGTCAATAATCTCTCTGGATTTTCGTATCATCAGATCTACGGATTCCTTTCGGTTCTCATAATGCCCTGCTTTCATCGTATCTTCGAAAAAGCTCTCGTAATCCTTTTCATCTCGGAGTACGCAGATTCCTCCCTGTGCAAGAAAAGAATCACTGCTCTCCAAATCCGATTTCGTGATCAGTACGACTTGTTTCTCCTCCGGCAGCCAAAGTGTGCTGAATAAACCTCCTACTCCAGTTCCCACTACAACTATGTCTGCACTTATCTCCATCTCTTTTTCCTCCAGTTCCTCTGTCTTTACTTTTTCCTACGTTCATTTTTTCTTATTTCGCGAGTTCTAACATCCGCTCCAGTGTCTTTCCTGATTCTTTACGCAGATCTTCTGTGATGTGAACTTCATTTTCGCCTGTCTGCAACACATGAAGAATTTTTTCCAGTGTGATCAGCTTCATATCCGGACAAACCGGTTCCGTCTCTGCAAAATAAAATTTCTTATCTGGATTCTGCTTCTCCAATTCATAGCGCACCCCATTTTCTGTACAGACAATAAACTCTTTGCAAGAGCTTTTGGCCGCATATGCAATAATTCCGGATGTACTTCCGATATAATCCGAAATCGCACACACAGCCTCCGGACATTCCGGATGTGTGAGAATCTCCGCCTGCGGATGTTGCTCTTTTATTTTCTTGATCTCCTCTAACTGCATATGCTCATGCACTGGGCAATATCCGTTATTAAATACAAATTCCTTCTCCGGCACCTGTTCTGCCACATATCTCGCCAGATTTTTATCCGGAATAAAGAAAATACGTTTATTTGGCAATGCCTTTACAATCTGCACTGCATTTGCGGAAGTTACGCAGACATCCGAATGTCTCTTTAACTCTGCAGTGGAATTGATATAACATACAACTGCCAGATCCTCATATTTTTCTCTCATCTTCTGAATGGTCTCTGCATCTGCCATATGTGCCATTGCACAATCCGCAGTCAGATCCGGCATCAGCACGGTCTTCTTTGGATTTAATATCTTCGCGCTTTCTCCCATGAAAGAAACGCCGCAAAATACGATTGTCTGTTCTTTTAACCCAACTGCAACTTTACTTAAATAAAATGAATCACCAATATAATCTGCAATCTCCTGTATCTCTGGATTCACATAATAATGGGCAAGGATGACTGCATTTTTCTTTTGTTTCCATTTTTTAATCTCTTCTACTATTTTCATTCTGTCTTCTCCTATCCTCTTCTCCACCTCAGTTCCTACCATTATAGCACCGTCCTTTACAAGTGACAAGACACCTGTTTTGACAAAAATAAATGGTCTGTACGTTATTTTCTTATCAATAATGTGCAAACCATTCTTTTTTAGTTGTCTCTTACTGTATTTCCTCTATTTCTTTGAAAAAATATGTTTCAAAAATACATACATCACAATGAGAAATGCACTGACATACCCAAACGCACCAAGTGCCGGAATCCCCCATATTTTTGGTTTCATATTCGTCGTACAGATAATGCTGGAGCTGATTAAAAGTGCCATCACCCACAACCCCATCACAATATTTCTCACAAGTCTCCGCAGCAATCGCTCCAATTCCCCAGATACATGAAGATCGAGGTTGATCTTTGTCTGTCCTCTCAAATTTCCCTGAATCAAATCTGCCACAAGGGAAGGTAGATCCAGCGCTTTGTGAATGGACCGGTAGAAACTTCTGCCTCCATTTTTCAATTCACTTTTCCAGTCCTTCTCTGTGAAAATTTTCCCTGCCATATGTCTGGAGGCAATCTCTACCATATTGATCTCCGGAGCAATGTCTGCCAGCACCCCCTCCATATGTGTCAGTCCACGCGCCAACATTGTCAGACCATGGGGCATGATGATCCGGTTCTCTTTCATCACTTCCATCAGATCTACCATCACTTCTGCCACATCAATGCTACCCATATCCGTCGTACCATATTTGGCGAGAAGTGCACTGATGTCCTCATAAAGTCTGCTCTGATCCGGCTTATCCCGAAATTCTCCAAGCGCCAAAACTGCCTCCTGAATCATTCCTACATCCCCTAGCGCAACACCTTGTACAGCCTTACCGACCAGTTTTCTGTCACGTTCAGTCAGCCGTCCCATCATCCCCATATCAATCCATACAATTTTACCACCACAAACCTTTACATTTCCAGAGTGAGGATCTGCGTGAAAGAATCCATCATCCATTACTTGTTTGATATAATTATCGATCAGTTTTGTTCCAATTTCTTCCAGATCGTATCCGTTCTCTTTTAATGCTGCTTTATCATCGATGCTCCACCCGTCAATATGTTCCATAACAAGCACATGCTGATTTGTGTACTCCTGATAAAGTTCTGGAACTTTCACAAACAGAATCCCTTTATTTCTCCGGGCAAACTCTTCCATATTGGAAGCCTCTGCCAGAAAATTCATCTCCTCCCTTGTCACAGCCCACAACTCATCGAGCACCATATCAAGATCTACCAGTTCTTTCAGGCTCACCGGGGGAACCAGCTTCACTGCGCGGTGCAGCAATCCAATATCCCTCGCCATCTTCTCATAGATCCCTCTGCGCTGTACTTTGATCACAACTTGCTTACCGTCTTTTAAAACAGCACGGTGCACCTGAGCGATGGATGCTGAACCAAGCGGTTTCTCCTCTATGGATGCAAAAATCTCTTCCCACGGACATCCATAGGCAGACTTTAGTACTTCCTCCACCTCTGCAAAGTTCATCGGAGCTACTTCTGAGCGAAGCCTCATCAGCTCATCACAGTATCTTTTTGGTAAAATATCTGAATGCATGGACATAATTTGTCCTAATTTAATAAAAGTAGGACCAAGATCCTCCAAAATCAAGCGAAGCTTCTCCGGTGAAAATCCTTTGGAAATCTCATGGCGATGCAAAATTGCAGTCATTTCTTTTAATCTTGTCCTATATTCTCTGGATTCTTCTTTGCTCATCTACAACCTCATTCTGCTCTGTCATCACAGTCGTCTTTCTCACCATCACCTTCTGTAACATACAGTTTCTTTTTCAATTCTTCCAGCTGTTCCGGTGATAATTTTTCCAGCAGATCATCCACTTCTTCTGTGGAAGTCTGCTTTTCTGCTTTATGGACATTCTCCTGTACCGTCTTTTTGAGATTATGTTTTAACTCTTCATTTAACACCTTTCCCTGCTCCACAGTCAGCTCCCCTTTTTTTACCATCTCATCCAGAAGTTCCTTTGATTTCTCTGCTGTCACTGCTGCTGCTCCGATTCCTGCCAACAATAATTTCTTTACATTTTCTCCAAGTTTCTCCATAAAAATTTCCTCCCTATGACTATCTTTTCCAGATATCCTGTCTTATCCTACAAAAAGTTGTGCCGCCTTCGGCAAAAAAATAATCACTCCTGCAAATGCTGCCATGATAGCTGCAATCAGAACTGCACCTGCCGCAGTATCTTTCGCCAGCTTTGCAAGCGGCTTTTTCTCTTCGGTCACAAGATCAACTACTGCCTCCACCGCAGTATTTACAAGTTCCAAACCAAGAATCAGACCAAACAAAATCAGACAGATACACCACTCTGCTGCAGAAATATCAAAGAAAAATCCTGCCGCAGTCACACAGATAACTCCTAGACAATGGATCTTCATATTCCGCTCCTTCCTGATCCCGGTAAAAATGCCTTCAAACGCATACCTGAAACTTTGATACAACGGTTGTTTCTTTCCCATATTTTCACCTTCTTTAGTCCATTTAAAAAACGATTCCCTACGCTCCGAAAATATGATTCCAAAACACAAACAAAGCTATTTCATCTATTTTTATATGGATATTTTATACAAATTATAACATATTTTTCTGTTAATAACGATGTTTTTTATAATTTTTTCTGTTTTTTGTTTGAAGTTTCCTAAAACTTCTTATAACGAAAAAAGAACATGTCTGCAAATACTCACAGACATGCTCTTCTTTTAATAATTCATTTTATCCTGCTTGAAATCCGTTCCGCTATTCTTCAGAATCTTCCGATTTTTTTCTAAGTCCTACTGCTCCTGCAATTCCACTTCCGATTAACATTACTCCTAATCCAAGAATCGAAGCCGGATCTCCTGTTTTTGGAGCCTCAGATTTCTTCTTTTTGTCCTCGTTCTTTTCCTCTTCTTTATTCGGTTTCTGCTCTGGCTTCTGTTCCGGCTTCTGCTCTGGTTTCTGTTCCGGATCTACTGTTTCCTCTTTCTCAATCCTCTCCGCCGTTACAAGAAGATTATTCAGTGCTTCCACTCTCTCCTGGAGCACAGCCTTCTCTGTATCCGGATTTGCAAGAAGTTCCTTCAACTCATTGTAAAGCGCCTCCATCTTGTCAAAGTCCTCTTTTGTAAATCCTCCGGCTTTGCCGACATTTTTTCTCTCGGATTCAAGAATCTTTTCCATATCTTCCATGAAATTCTTCATAGAATCTTCCAATTTCATAACAGTACTCTTCGCAAACTCTATCTGCTGTAATGCCTCATACAGTTTCTCCACGTCTGTCTCATTGGATACAGAAAGAGCTTTTGCCTGATCATAGGACTCGACATAAAATCCTGTTGTATTCTTATCATAATTTTCTGGGTGTGCTTTAATATCTTCATACAAATCTTTGTATTCTTTATCTGCAACTTTACTTGCCAATGCCTCTTTTATTTTCTCAGCAGACATTGAGATCTCTGTCATTTTCTGATTTGCCATATTCAGCTTTTCTATTGCTTCATTCCAGTTCGCACTGTCGGCAGCCTTTTGTGCTTCATCAAGCAATGTTTGAATTGTAGCCAGATCCTGATCTGCATACAGGCCGGAAACTTTTAACTGTTCCAGCATCTGACGAGATTCCTCTATCAGCTTCATCACTCCACTTTCTGAAACGACCGGCGTCTGTAACAACTGCTTCAACATTGCCACTGCCTGAGCCGTCTCTGCTTGCGTCATCGCTTCGATCTTATTTCTGTCAATCGTTGCAAGTACATTCTTCAAAGCTTGAATATAATCTGGAGCATATACTTCTGTCTGTGATACAACCCGATCTGCCAACGCAATCAATTCATAAAGTTCTGATTTGTCTACCACCTCTGGAATGAGTTCAAGACCATTTACAGCATTGACAAAACGTTCAAAAATTCCATAAATCTGTGCTCCATCTGGATCATAATATTTCATAGGATCTGCGCGAAGTGCCAGCATCTCCGCTTTCGCAGCTTCATATACCTTCCATGACTGTTCCGTATACATCAAAGGTCCAAAAATAACCTCATCTGCATCTGTCAAAAGTCCATCCACTTCTGCCTGCACCATTGCAATAAATTCAGCTTCCGTCATGCTCTCTTTTTCTTCTTTATTCTGTTCGAGCCCCGGCTGCTGTGCTTCCTGACCACTTTCAGTCTCTGGCTGCTGTACCTCTTGTTGTTCTTCCTTCTCCGGCTGTTGTGTCTGAAGTTCTTCTCCCGTTACCGGTTGCTGATCTTGCTCTTCTCCGACCACCGGCTGCTGTGTTTGTTGTTCTTCTTGCTGTGGTGCAGAGAGATCCTCCTGTGTCTGAGACTCAGCTTCAGCATTCTGACTTTCTTTTTCCGCTTCCGTGCCTGCTGTCTGTGCCTCTGCAGCCATAACAGTGATGCCCGATGTACCAACAGTCCCCACTGCCATAACAATTGCCAGTCCCAATGCTGCTAATTGCTTTCTCTTCATATCCACTTCCTCCTTTATTCCGGTTTTTCTGATACTGTCAATATAACATTTGTTGTGTATTTTGTCTATTTTTTTATTCTATACATTTTATTTTTATTTATTTTGTATATTTTTTCTTTTTTTCATTCTAAAGCTAATGTTATTTCGACATTTTTACAAAAATATTAACTTTCATCTTAATTTTTCAGACTTTTTTGTATATCTTCTTATTTTTATTTTATATACGCATCCTTCCACTTCTATCTGTCACCTGCCATTTGACTTTTTCTTTTCCCTCCTTTATACTATCTTTATTACATATGTAAGATTTGGAGGATTACTATGAAAAAATTGCCACAAATTTCAGAAGCCGAATATGAAGTTATGAAAATCGTATGGAAATACGCACCGATCAATACAAATGAGATTACTGAAAAACTCACACGTACTACTTCCTGGAGCCCCAAAACAATCCAAACCCTGATTAAGCGCCTTACGACAAAGGGAGCTCTTTCCTACGAAAAGCACGGACGTATTTTTGTCTACTCACCACTGGTAAAGGAAAATGAATACATTTGTCAGGAAAGTTCTTCTTTTTTGAATCGCTATTATAATGGTGATATCACCGCTATGCTGTCTTCCTACATTGAAAATGACCGATTATCAGACAGTGAAATCGCTACTCTTCGTTCTATTCTTTCCAACGGCAAAGGAGGACAGTAACATGGCTGATTTTATGATTCGTTTTCTTCTGTCAAACTTGTTTCTTGGAATTTTCATCGGGATACTTGCATTCTGCAAATGGATATTTCGTAGGACACTCTCCAGTCAAATGCAGTACCATCTTTGGTTCCTTCTCTTCTTTTTCCTGCTCGTTCCTTTTGTCCCGGTATGCTCTTTTTCTCTGCCCGCACAAATTTCTTCATTTTTCAGTACATTTTCCTCCCAGAAAGGATTTGCCCATCACCCTCTCACAGACAGCCCTCTTTCTTCCACATTTTCAAACACTTCTGAATGGATGAATGATTTTACAATATCTATAAGCAGGCAGGTTCCTTCCATTGCAGGACAGATTCTTTTTTTGCTATGGTGCACAGGGATTGGGATTATGTTCATTTTTTTTATCCGTTCTGTCCGGCAGCTATATCACTTAAGCAGTACAGCACTTCCTCTGGAAAATGCTGAAATTTCTTCTTTGTATATAAGCTGCCTGAAAGAGCTTGGTATTACGCGGAACATCCCCGTCTATACCACTGCCTTTCTTCCATCACCTGCGATTACCGGAATCTTTCAACCTCGCATTTACCTTCCACTTCGTCTGATTTCCGGTTATCCCCACAGTGCCCTCCGCTACATTCTCCTGCACGAATTGCAGCACTATCGCCAAAAAGATGGCCTGTTGAATCTTTTTCTAAATATTTTCTGTGCACTCTACTGGTTCAATCCGGCTGTCTGGTATGTCCTTCATGAAATACGCATCGACCGTGAAATCGCCTGTGATACTTCTGTTTTGGAAACCGTAGGCGAAACTTCCTGTCAGGAGTATGGTTCCGCTTTAATTAATTTTGCTGAGACACTTTCTCACATTCCCCTTTCCTTCTCTGTCGGACTTGGCGGATCGATGCCGCAAATGAAGCGGAGAATCCTTAATATCGCCTCCTATCAAGCTCCCACACCATGGAAAAAGGCGAAAGGCTACGTCCTGGTTCTGGTGATTTCTCTACTGTTGATCAGTATGTCCCCTGTGTTGTCTATGCAGGCCGCAAAGGAAACTTCCTTCCGCCCAGATACCTCGGACAGCATTGTTTCTACCATTGATCTTTCTTCTTATTTCAGAGATTATGAAGGTACTTTTGTCTTATATGATTTGCAAAAGGATCATTACCAAATTTATCATCCCGAACAGGCATACAAAAGAATTTCCCCGGATTCTACCTACAAACTCTATAGTGCTCTGTTCGGATTGGAAGAAAAAATCATTACTCCAAAATATTCCATGATCCCATGGAATCACAATCATTATCCGTTTGATGCCTGGAATAAAAACCATACCTTGGACTCTGCAATGTCCGCTTCGGTCAACTGGTATTTCCAGACAATCGACAAAAAACTGGGGCACGGCAAAATCCGTTCTTACCTACAGCAGATTCATTATGGGAACGAATCGATCGATCAATCTGATTCTTACTGGATGGAGTCTTCCTTAAAAATTTCTGCCTTCGAACAAGTCAGCCTGCTGACAGATTTCTATCAAAATACCTTTGCTTTTAATCCGGAACATATTGCTGCCGTAAAAGATTCCATCCGCCTGATTACACACGGCAAAAACACACTTTATGGAAAAACAGGAACCGGTAATGTCAATGGGCAAAATGTAAATGGTTGGTTCATCGGATATATCGAAAACTCACAAAATACATATTTTTTTGCCACAAATATTCAGGCAGAACAGCAGGCCTCCGGAAGCACTGCATCACAGATTACACTGGATCTATTAGAGGATATGGGAATTTGGAATTGACTATATCCTTGAAACCTATAACGAATCCACAATAAAAACCCCTTACGCTTTCATTGCGTAAGGGGTTCTGTTATTGAAACTAATTAAGTTTCCACACCTATTCTATACGGTGTATTACTTGTTATTGATTGCAGCCTGTGCAGCAGCTAATCTTGCGATCGGCACACGGAATGGTGAGCAAGATACATAGTCTAATCCAATCTTATGGCAGAATTCTACGGAACTTGGATCTCCACCGTGCTCTCCACAGATACCTACATGTAAATCTGGATTTGCCGGTCTTCCTAATTTCACAGCTGTCTCCATTAATTTACCTACACCGATCTGGTCTAATTTTGCAAATGGATCGTTCTCGAAGATT
>OLIX01003179.1_pt1 | contig 11021 bp, 10 predicted proteins | sample 1601331 | NCBI WGS metagenome assembly OLIX01 (sample SAMEA2452120, study PRJEB22498) | human gut metagenome | biome: human feces; feature: human gut; material: feces | place: Australia | collected 2012 | reverse complement strand
ATGCGACGAGAGAGACCACCGTAATCTGTGTATTGATTGAAGGGCCGGCTGTATCCTTAAGGGGATCGCCCACCGTATCGCCAATCACAGCAGCTTTGTGTGCCTCTGAGCCTTTGCCGCCAAAGTGACCGGATTCAATATATTTTTTGGCATTGTCCCACGCTCCGCCGGAATTAGCCATGAATACGGCCAGCACAAAGCCGGAAGCCAGACCGCCGGCCAGCAGGCCGAACACGCCGGGAACGCCGAAAATGATACCCATGCAGATGGGGGTGATGACCGCCAGTACGGACGGCCAGATCATCTCATGCTGCGCTCCCGCCGTGGAAATTTCCACGCAGCGCACGTAATCCGGTTCTGCCTCTCCGGTCAGGATTCCCTTGATTTCCTTAAACTGGCGGCGCACTTCCTTAACCATTTTTTCTGCGGCGCGGCCGACGGCATTCATGGTCAGCCCGCAAAACATGAAGGACATCATGGCCCCCACGAAGAGCCCCATGAGCACCTTCGGGTTCATCAGGGTTACCTGGAAATAGCCCATGAAATCAGACAGGGAAGCAGTGGAGATTTTGGAAACCTCCACACTTACGGCATCATTAATTTTGTAAATGGTATTGCCCGTGGCCTCACTCCAGTGAAGGATGGAAATCTTCAATTCTTCAATATAGGAGGCCAGAAGCGCCAATGCCGTCAGAGCGGCGGAACCGATGGCAAATCCCTTGCCCGTGGCGGCGGTCGTGTTGCCCAGGGCATCCAGGGCATCCGTGCGGCGGCGCACTTCCGGGTCCAGCTTGCTCATCTCCGCATTACCCCCGGCGTTGTCGGAAATGGGGCCGTAAGCGTCCGTCGCCAATGTCAGGCCCAGCGTGGAAAGCATGCCGACGGCGGCAATGCCGATGCCATACAGCCCCTTGCTCATCTCCGCCCCGGTGAAATGCCAGTCCCCGGAAGCTAGGCCGTAAGCCAGCACAGTGCCCACGACGACAGTAATTACGGGAATGCAGGTGGAAATCATGCCGATGCCGATGCCGGAAATAATGACGGTGGCCGGCCCCGTCTTCGCGCTGTGGGCGATTTTACGGCAGGGATAGGAATCATGGGAGGTGTAATGCTCCGTGCTCTTGCCGATGACGATGCCCACCGCCAGGCCGGTGACGATGGCCCCCCAGATGCCGGCCCAGTTATCCAGGCCGATGAGCTGGAGCAGGAATGCGGAAGCAATGGCAATCAGGAAGGAACTCAAGTTGATGCCGCGGTTCAGGGCTGCCATCAGCTCCGTTTGGGAAGCGCCGCGCTTCACGCGCACCGCGTACACGCCCAACAGGGAAAGAATGGTGCCGAGGGCGGCGATCAGCATGGGCGTAAGGACGGCCTTGATCGCCATTTCAGGAACGGCCATGTAAGCTGCCGCACCCAAAGCGGCGGAAGCCAGAATGGAACCGCAGTAAGATTCGTAAAGGTCCGCCCCCATGCCGGCCACGTCCCCCACGTTATCGCCCACGTTATCCGCAATGGTGGCTGGGTTGCGGGGGTCGTCCTCCGGAATGCCGGCCTCCACCTTCCCCACCAGGTCGGCCCCTACATCCGCCGCCTTGGTGAAAATGCCGCCGCCCACACGGGCAAACAGCGCCTGGAGGGAAGCCCCCATGCCGAACGTCAGCATGGTGGTAGTAATGACGACCAGGCGCATGGAAAGCTCCATGTCCCCGTAAAACCAATCCAGAACCCAGTACCAGGCACCGATATCAAGCATGGCAAGGCCCACGACGGTCAGGCCTAGCACGGCGCCCGAGCGGAAAGCTATTTGCAGCCCGGCATCCAGGGAATGGCGGCAGGCATTCGCCACGCGGCCGGAAGCATACGTAGCCGTCTTCATTCCGATGTAGCCGGCCAGACCGGAGAAAAAGCCGCCTGAAATGAAAGCGAAGGGAACCCAGGGGTTCTGAATGTGGAGGCAGTAGGCCAGAAAAGCGAAGACAACAGTAATGAGCACAAAGAAAATGGCGACAATCTTATACTGCTGCCGCAGGTAGGCCATGGCGCCGCTACGGACATGCCGGGCGATCATTTTCATGACCTCGTTCCCCTCATCCTGCGCTTTCATGCGGTAAAAAAAGATGCCCGCAAAAATGAGGGCCAGCACGGAAGCCGATGGGATGAGCCAAAATAAATCCTGGATGGTTATCATTGTCAGTACACTTTAAATTAAAGTAGTAAAAACATAACACCAGCTCTACTTTACTCCAAGAAAAAACCTGTGTCCGGAACGGGAAATGCCCCTTCCAGCAGAAAGACCAGCACCACGGGAAAAACAGTGCCTATCTATCCGCATCTGCGTCAATCAGAGAGAGCTCCTCCGGCGTAAACGGCGCACTATCCAGTGCTTTCAGGCAATCCCTGATTTGCGAGGGGCGGCTGGCTCCAATCAGGGCCGTGGTCACTACGGGATCTTTCAGCACCCAGGCCAGAGCCATCTGGGCAAGGCTCTGGCCCCGGCTCCGGGCCAGGGCGGCCAGGCGGCGAATTTTATCCCCATGCTGAAGAACCCGCTCCTTTGTTAAAAAGACGGAGGAACCCGCCGCGCGGGAATCTTCGGGAATGCCTTCCAGATAACGGTCCGTCAACATCCCCTGGGCCAGGGGAGAGAAAGCGGCGCACCCGGTACTCGTTTCCCGAACAGCCTGAAAAACGGATTTCTCCGGTTCCCGATTAAACATATTGTACCGGATCTGATGCACCAGGCACGGAACGCCGGCCTCCCCAAGCATGGAGCACATCTGCCTGGCCTGTTCCGCCGGGAACTTGGAAATACCGGCATACAGGGCCTTTCCGGAGCGAACCGCCGTAACAAGGGCTCCCGCCGTTTCTTCAAGGGGAGTTTCCGGATCATACCGGTGCGCGTAGAAAATATCCACATAATCCAGCTTCATGCGGGAAAGGGACTGGTCCAGGCTGGCAAGCATGTGTTTGCGGGATCCCCAATCCCCATACGGGCCGGGCCACATCAGATGCCCCGCCTTGGTTGCAATAACAAGTTCATCACGGAAACGGGACAAATCCTGCATGAAAATACGGCCAAAGCATTCTTCCGCCGAACCGGGAGGAGGTCCGTAATTATTCGCCAGGTCAAAATACGTGATACCGGCATCAAACGCGCCGTGAATAAGCCGACGGGCGTTCTCAAAATCATCCGCAGCGCCAAAATTATGCCAAAGCCCCAGGGAAACGGGAGGAAGCAGCAACCCGCTGCGCCCGCAGCGGCGGTAGGCTGCGTGGCTATAGCGGCCGGGATCTGGAAGATAATTCATCGGAAAGAAAAAAGGGGGGGGAATTACCGTGGCTGAGACGGACGCCCATGCCGTACGCCGGAACGCCATGCTTCCGTACGGTATTTGGAAGCCAGCAGTTCCTCCACGCGGGCATTCATGCCGGGGAACAATTCCGCGTCCACGCACAGGGAATGCTTTTCCGCCAGGCGGGCGGCCAGCAATTCATCCCATCCGGAAGGGAGAAGACAATTCTGGATGCTCCCCTGGTGAAGAACTCCTCCGCGGACTCTTCTCTGGCCGCCGCCAGCCAGTTTTTCCCCGCCGGGAAGGACAAGATCACTCGTTACGGGGCTGGAAAAACAGGCCCGCCCTCCGTCCGGGGCATCCCCGTCCAGCATCACGCACTCCACGCTGCAATCCCTCAGGACGCGGGCCAGCGCCCCATGAATCCAACGGTACAAAACCGCGCTGGAAGGACGCTCTTTTTCTCCCTTGCGGTGCATGGCCAGCGTAAAGGGGATATCCTGCCGATGGTCTACAATCCCCCCCCCTGTCCAGCGGCGAACAAAATGAAGCTCCTCACCCGGGAAAATGGCGCGCGCCGTGGCCTCCTCATCAAAATAACCGTAAGTCACGGTCGGTTCCGCCCAGCGGTACGCCCTCAGCACAGGCTTCCTGCCCCATTCCAGCAGAGCTTCGTCCACGGCCATGGCTTCCTCCCCGCTTCTGGCGACAGGATCGCGCCACAGCACTAATTCCGGCAGAGGGGATAAATTACCGACGATATTTGTGAAACCCAACATATGGCAACTACAGAACAATTAATGGCAGGAACGCTCCAGGCAAAAAGCAACAGTGGCCGATTCCGCCCTCCCCGGTTTCCCGGATACAAGCCTAACGGTTCATCGGCAATGCAATCCTCTGGGTGAAAGACCGGGTATAACGTTCGAAAAATTCTTCAGGAGAAGGAGCGGGACGCTTTTTCTGCCGGATCTGGTCCACAAGAGCCATGCCTTCATCCGTCACCACCGTCATGGAAATTGTCACGGCAGTAACGCGGCCGGATTTCAAATCATCAATATTCACGCTGCTGCCTATGATGTCCAGGCGATTGCCATACACATCCATCTGGGTGCAGGAGCCGAGACGGTTGGCGCCCGTAGTCATGACTGGAACCAGCACGGATGCTCTTTGCGAGGCATCCTTGTCCGATTTGTTGCTGCCGGAATTGCCGATCTTCTTCTGGTAATCCACTTCAAAAATCAGCGTCATTTCCACAATATTCTCCACCAGGAAGTTGGAAGGGACGGTTTCATCCTGCTGGTACCGTGCATAAGCGGACCATAGATCCTGCTGGCCCAGAAGGTTCCGCACGGTATCCTCCGCGCTGATTAAGTTGCGGTACAGGGAATAAACGGGAAAACCGTCAGACTCCGCCGTAGCGTCCTGATCCAGAATCTGGTCACGGTAAAGAAGCTTGTACCCCACGCAATTCACATCGCCGATGATGCGGTCATTCCGCATGTCCATGCTGGACTTGGCCGGATTGCGGTCCGTAGCCGTGGTAAAGAAAACCAATTGGGAGGCATTCGTGATTTTGGCGCCTTCCGGCCCCATGGTCATCAGGTTCACGCGGGCTTCATTCAGGGAGGAGGAGCGGCCCTTTTTCCTGGAAACCTTGGTCTTTCCCGCACGGGAAACCAAATCGCTGTCCCGCTGCACCAGCATCCACTCAAAGGGATTCCCGGGACGGAACTGCATGCTTTCAAAATCCTTGGTCATGGTATCCATGGCCGTGCGGGCAAGCGTCGTGGTCCGCACATCCTGCAGCACCCATCTCCAGATATCCACCCCGCGGGAAGTCAGGGCCACAATTACCAGAACCAGCACGGTAGTGATGGTCATGGCTGCCAGGAGCTCAATCAGGGTGAACGCGCCGGATTTGATTTTGGCAAATGTCTTCATGTTTTTTCAAAGGTCTTCAGATAATGCCCGCTAACGGCGGAAAGCGAGATTGCGCGTAAACACGGGAGTCTTTAAATTTTCCCACGTCAGATGTTGTAAACGCTCGGGGTCCGTATTCAACAGCTGGAAAAACTCCGCCTGGTACAGGACTTCCGCCCCCCACGGCAAATTCAGGCCGCCGCCTTTCTCCGGCGTATAAACATACAGGGAAGGTTCCTTAATCACCTTGCCGCGGTTGTAAGGATTATAAATCGTCCCGTACTTGGGAGCCAGCTTGTACCCGTAGGAGCTTGAATCCATGCGCTCCACTACCAGCTGGGTCATGCGCACGGCGAAGACGGGACCGACAAGGGCCTTGAAATCATCCCAACGCTCTTTGTTGTTCGCCAGGCAGACCCCTGTCACCACCGCAGTATTTTTGCCGGGAATGCTTCCGCCATCCTCCAGCCAGGGCTGGGGAGTTCCGTCTTTGCGGGCCCCCTTGGTCAAATCCGCCCTGTAATTGTAAACAAGAATGGTCGTAGCGGGCCTGGACGTGAACTGCATCCAGTAAAACGCCTTGTCAAAAGCGGAAACATATTTGGAGGAGGAAGACTTTCTGGCATTGGAAGCGGCACGCTCGGAATTGCGGAGTTCTCCAAGTTCCGCCGTCAGGGCGTGGACGATGCGGTCCGCTTCACGAATAGTCAGGGCGGACTGAACCGTCCTTCTGGCAGGAATAAACATGGCCATGAACACTACAATCAGCACGGCCACCACGCCGATCGCAAGCACCACTTCCGTCAGGGTGAACCCCTTGGCACGAGACTGTTTCATACACTTGGTCAACATAAAATGGGAAATCCGGTATTATATCACAGAAACTAATTGGGAATCACCTGCTCCGTCGTCCTCAGACGGCTGATATTGCCTTTGGGATAAATCACAATGCCGCCTGCCAGGCCCGGTTTGCCGTCCACCATCGGGGTTGGCCTCTCCTCCTTGCCGTTTCCGGCGGAACCGGCAACCACCACCAGGCGGGTGGGGGCGTTCGGTTGGGACATGCGGCCTTCCTCGTCAAATTCAATGAAGTAAATATCCGTCATTCTGTTGCCGGGAAGGTTGACGGTATCCTGCCCGTCACGACTGGCAAAACCGCGGGCCGTGGATTTCTCGCCTCTGGCTTTCTTCGAGCCTTCCAGAAGGGTGCTGTAGGCCGGACTGACGTAAAAACCGGCGAGTCTGTAAACGGTTCACCAGATGCCATTTCCCGGTGCGGGTATTTTTGGACATCACGCCCAAAGTGCGCATATTGCGGGCTTCGTCATCGGGAGTGCTCACAATAATCAGGCGGCTCCACGTTCCTTTGCCCATGGCATCCAGCCGCGCCTCCTGCACCATGCCGTCCACCATTTCAACGGCGGCCTGAAGCCCCTGCCCCCTGCCCCCGCCCCTCAACATGCTGGCGGCCAAGGCCATCATGGCAACCATAATGGTAATGACAACAATCAATTCCACCAGGGTAAACCCCTTGCTCCCCGGCGAGGAACAGCGCGGAGCCATTCCGGAATGCTTGGAAAAATATCTCATACAGATGATGCAGGATTGAACAACGATTTTTGGCATGCTACCCGTTTCAGACGGACACGGCAATCATTTTTTGAGGAACTGGAATGCCTGATATGTTCCTGTCCAACAAAATTCCGGCAAGGAATCGCCATGCGGAAATCCCTGCTTCCGTCATCCTTCTGGAAAAGAAAAACATCCGGTCGGTCCAACTCCCGCATTTCAAGAAGGATAAGGCCGGAACGACAAGAAAAGAATTTTTTGTCCTCCTTTTCCAAAGCCTTCATTTTTTCCCTTTCCATCTCCCCTGCTGAAAAAACATCAGGCCCTGCTTATCTTAATTCCACCCACACGCCAAAAATAAGTTTTGATTGGAATTTGCCGCGGTGGTCGCTGGCCTGGAGCGAGGGGGGAGAGTCAAGGATGCCCATGGGAGGCTTGCGGCCGAGGCGCTTTTTCAGAGTATTGTTCAGGAAAAGATGGTCGAAGGAATGGTAGGTGTCACCGTCTTCGTAGTAAATGGTCCAGGTCTCACCACGAGAATCCCTGGGCTTCAAACGGTTCAGGCGGTATTCCGTTTTGGCCGGCCCCTGGATGACCTGCACGGCGCTGTCTGACGGGCCGTCATTAAAATCTCCGTACAAAAGCAGAGGCATGCCGTCCTGAGAGGCAAGAGCTTCATTCAGGTAGTCCCGCAGGGCGTAGGCTTCCCTTCTCCGTGTGTCCTCTGCGGAACCGTCACGGCTGAGGCGAGATTTCAGGTGAATGCCCACCAGGCGAAACAGCCGTCCGTCCGGCATGCTGACCGTGGCGTCCAGAATGCCCCGCAGCATCGTCTTTTTCCGTTTCGCCTCTCCGGATACAGGCATGTCCGTTACGGAACGGTCATCCGCGATGCGATATTTGGAAAGAAGGGCCAAACCACGGTCCTCCCCGTCCCGCATGACAAGAACTTTGTACGGCAAATGAACTCCTTTTCTTTTCAGCCGCATTTGCAAGTCACGAACGGCAGCCTCCCCGCCCATTTCACACAGCCCCACGATTTCCGCCCCCGATTGGCGAACCAGCTCCGCCACGGCTTCACGGGCTTCCACAGGCTTGTATTTTACCTGAAAATTGCTTCTCCTCGGGTCTTCCGGTACAAAGTAGTTGCCGACGTTCATGGTCAGCAAACGAACGGGCCCCCCCTTGTCGGGGATTTCCACCTTCTCCCGAACCGTCTGCCGCTCTTCCCTCTGGCGGGCGGGAACCGCCTGCGGTTCATTATCCAGCGGCGCCCACTCCGTCAAACCGTACCCCACCACCGCGCACAACGCAATCAGGGCCGCAATGACGGAGGTTCCCCTGCGTTTTGACGTTTTCCTGATCATGTCCGTTTCCCTGAAAGATTTTCTCCACGACGGACGTAGTGAATGAACAGGCCGGACCGTGCAGAATTTTCCGGCCTATTACTCGGCTTTCGCTTCACTTCCATCCGTAGTTCATGATAAACCATGAATGTGCCCCCATTGCAACCCCATAACGAGTCCCAGCCTGACGAGCAGACACTTTCCCAATACGCGGAACATACCAGGAAAAGCCTGATCGCGCGTTTGGAAAACTGGGAAGACCAGCGCACCTGGGATGAATTTTACCGGACATATTGGCGGCTTATTTATTCCGTCGCCCTCAAGGCCGGATTAAGGGAAGACGAGGCTTGGGACGTGGTACAGGAAACCATTCTTTCCATCGCCAAGCAGAGCAGGAAAAATATTTACAAACCGGAACAGGGCTCCTTCAAACTCTGGCTGTGGAACATGACCCGCTGGCGCATCAATGACCAGTTCCGCAAGCGGAAAAAGGACACGGCCATGCTGATGAACCCTGATGCCACGGATACCCTGGAACACCCCATCGACAAAATCCCGGATGAAGGGAAGAATAATTTTGACCAGGTATGGGAACGGGAATGGCAGAATAATCTTCTTCAGGCGGCTCTGGAACGCGTCAAAGCAAAAGTGTCGCCCAAGCAGTTCCAGATTTTTGACTATTATGTCCTGCGGGAGTGGGACGCGGCCAAGGTCCGCCGGCAGCTCGGCGTCACGATTGCCCAGGTCTATCTGGCAAAGCACCGCGTAGGAAGCGCTTTGAAGAAAGAACTGCAATTTCTTCAATCCCAGGAAAAGGAAAAAGAAAAATAGGAGTCCATCTTAAAAACCAGCCGGTGTCCTTCATACGCGTTCCCCCGGCCAGGCCTCCTTTCAGAAAGGATTCCTTTATTTTGCCTCTTGCCAAGACAGCGGTTTTGTCGTTAGATTAAGGGCAACTGCAATGCCGCCCTCACGCAACAGACATTCCGCCCAGAGAGTTTTTACCTGGGACAAAATCAAAATGGCCCTGGCGGCGGCGGAAGAAGGATTTTATATCTGGAATATTAAAACGGGCGCCATTCATTACACGGACCGCTGCCTGACCATGATGGGGGCCAGCCGCAAGGAGAAAGCCCCCAATATCTTCACCCAGCCGGAGCTTACCATACACGAGGAAGACCAGGCTTTTTTTTCCCAGGAAGTGCGCCGTTATCTGGACGGCCACTCCCATGTGCCCATGCGCATTGAAATCCGGATGAAGAAGCTGAACTCCAAAAGCTGGAGCTGGGTCCGCGTCAATGGACTCGCCCGCAGGGACAAGCAGCGCCGGCCCGTTATGCTGGTGGGCGTATGGGTCAATATTACCCGGCGGAAAACGGCGGAACTGCGTGCTGCGGAGGACAGGGACCTGTTTCATACCCTGATTGAACACATTCCCGACAGTATCTATTTCAAGAACCGGGAATCACGTTTCGTTCTGGCGAATACCGCCACAGCCAATAAGCTGGGCGTACCGACGCCGGCAGACCTGACCGGACGCACGGACGATTACTTTTTTGACCAAACAATGTCCGATATTTCCCGCAAGGAGGAAATGGACATCATGGTTACCGGACGCCCCATCCGCGCCCGCCTTCATCATGAAACATGGCTCCACAAGGATGATTCCTGGAGCCAGATCAGCAAGTTCCCGTGGTACGGACGCAACGGAGAGCTAAAGGGAATTGTAGGTATTTCCAGTGATGTCACCAAACTGGTGAAGACTGAAATCAAGGCCACGGAAACGGCCCGCATCCTGGAGGAACGCAACAGAACTCTGGAAAAGGAAATAGATTTGGCCAGGGAAATCCAGTTCGCCCTGCTTCCCTACGAAATTCCCTCCCGCTCCCATACGGAACACGGCCTGACCCGCCATGCGGATTTTCACCATATTTTCACTCCTTCGGAGGGGGTTGCAGGAGACTGGTTCGATGCTTTTCCCGTAGGAAGTTCCGGCGTCGGCGCCATCGTCTGCGACGTGATGGGCCACGGCATCCACGCCGCCCTGATCGCCTCCATGCTCCGCGGCCTGATGGAACAGTTGTCCCACCTGGCGGATAACCCGGCGGCTTTCCTTACTTCCCTCAACCACCAGCTCGCCAAAATCCTGCAACGGGCGAATACCACCATGTTTGCCTCTGCCGTTTATATTTACCTGGATCTGGAAACCGGGGTCATGACGGCTTCTACAGCCGGGCATCCGCATCCCATCATTCTGGGACCGGACGGAGTCGCCCGCAAAATGCCGCTGCCCAAAGGAATCGCCCTGGGGCTGCTGGATGACGCTACGTACCATAATGCCCAGTTTTCGCTCCTGGCGGGGTCCCGCATCCTGATGTACACGGACGGCCTGACGGAAGCAGCCAACCAGGACGGGGAAGAAATGGGCGTGGAAAGGCTGATTGACTATTTCAATAATTCCTCCCCCCACAGCACCAAGGATTTCGTCCATCAGGCCCTTACCTGCGTAGCCAAATTTACCGGCTGCACCAATCAGGCCGACGATATCTGCATGCTGGGCATCAGCTATTCCGAACACGAGGCAGAAACGGACGGCTAACAGCCGGTTCCTGCTCCTGACGTTTCCAAAACCTGCTTCCTCTTCCCTGGCCGGCTGCATCCCGGAATTTCCGCGGGGGAAAAACCCTCCACGCACCCCTTTTCCCCGCAGAATGCGGACCGTCAGCCTTCCCCTGCCGCAAATGGAAGGGGAGGCGCTATGTCGTCTCCGGACAATCATCCGGAGAGAATTTGAAATGACGCCAAAATGGAACGCCCAGCATCCAAATGGAAAACAAGGCTTCCAGCCCCCCCGCCACGACAATCGTCATCTGGACACCCCAGGCATCCACCA
>OLIX01003161.1_pt1 | contig 11054 bp, 11 predicted proteins | sample 1601331 | NCBI WGS metagenome assembly OLIX01 (sample SAMEA2452120, study PRJEB22498) | human gut metagenome | biome: human feces; feature: human gut; material: feces | place: Australia | collected 2012 | reverse complement strand
ATGTCTGAATAGGTGTATGAGTCCCCATTCTTCTTTGCCTGTTGCGTTCACGTTGATACGCTCATACTTCGTATCTCAGTTTCACAGTGCAAAGATAGATTGCAGCTATAACTATCTGAAACAAAACGAATAGCGATTAATAGTACTTTTAAGACCACACCATTAACCGCTATTAATTGCCATAAAATAGACCTAATCGTGCGAAAAATTGCGCATCATTCCGCTGATTTCATCCTCTGTCAGATTGCCCCTCATATAATGATTATATCCGCTCTCTGCTCCAATTTCGCCAAATTCATTTTGAACCTCCGTAAATGTCGGTTTTATTATCAACCCTAAACGGATGCAGGCCGTCAGAACAATTGCAACATCTTTCCCTTTTCTCCCATCAATAAGAGTATGGAGCTTTTTTAATGTCTCATCTTTTTGCGCATCACTTCCGTTTAACCTACCCCGGAATTGTTGTACTCGCCTACCTTTATTTTTTGGGTCTGTATGCAGTTTCACGATTTTCACACCTTGATTGCTATTCCATACCGCTTCGGAATTGATAACGCCATCTCTTTCAGTAAAGATTAAGGCTTCGGTTGCTGCTGTCCTCGGCAATTCTTTTAGAAGGTTGTTCGCATAATTTTTATTCCCAAAGCATCCAAAGTAACATTGGAGGTCTAACAAAGAGAGATTTTCTATTATCCAAATTCCGCGCTTTTCCTGCAATTCTAACAGATTGATATGATGTACGGCACAAATAGCCGCAAGCATATTGGCAAAATTGAAAAATGCTCTGTGCCAAACATCGAGATAATATCTCATCGACCCTTTCTCCGCTCCGCGCATAATATCAAGGTAATCATCATGCAGATTGCTCACGCGCTCTATTTCCTGTTCTATTTCCTGTTCCGAATATATTGAGAACCCATTTTGTCGCATCCTTTGTAATTCTTTCAGTCGAGCAACAGGTGTGAATATTGCGCCCCAATCTTCAAAGACCGATAAAATTTCGATAATATACCGCTCGCGTTGACCATCATCTTTGCATTTGTCGAGGTTGTCTGATATTTCTTGTGCTATTCGATATTCTCCAACTATATTAATTGGCCATGCAATATCATCAAAAGAATCCGTACGCTCTGCAACTTCCGCCGGAAATGCGGAATAATATTTGCTTTCCCATTCGTCGAGCTTTTCCTTTTTACGGACAATTACCCTCTTTATATATTTGAGGCACATTGCCGCTGCTCCATTCTGAAATTCCGCAAATAGTTTATTCTCGATAGTCTTATCCATAATCAAAAGTCAAGTTCTGAAAGGCTGTTGATTGCGTCCTGTTTGAGCGCATCGACAGCGCGTGTGTATTTCTCTGTATGTTTTAATCCACTGTGTCCCAACAATGCCGCCACGGTCTTAATGTTCGCACCATTGTTGAGGATATTGACCGCGAAGCTGTGTCGGGCACAGTGCCATGTGATATGCTTATCTATTCCGGCACGTTTGCACCAATGACGCAGGGCTTTAAGGCACATCGTATGAGAGGGCAAAGGAAATATCAATTCATCGCGATTGCCTTCCACTGACGGCTTGCCTATCAATTCCAATACACCATCCGACAACGGTATTACAACACTGCTTGCGCTGCTATGACCTTTTGTCTTAGCTTGCTCGAATTTCAACAGTCTATTGGAAAAGTCAACATTAGAATATGTAAGGTCTTTAACATCGCAAAAGCGGAGGCCGCACCGCAAACAAAACAGGAACGCCCGCCGGATATTCACACTTTCGCCCTGATAGTGGCAAGTGATAAGCTGCTTAATCTCATCCATTGACAACACATCTTTTTTGAGGCTACCATTGTCTATTGTGATACTGATTCCATGACAGGGGTCTTTACGCATTACGTCCTTATCGACCGCCGCTGCAATGATTTTCTTAAACCGCGCATACAGGGTGTGTGGCCCCTCACCACGGAAACGATGTTGCAGATATTCCGTGAACGCCTCAATCATTTCCTTATCGAGCTGTTCGGGTTTAAGCCGTTTGGCATACTTCTGATATTCGGGAGTGGCGTTGAGGAAGTCAATAAAGACATCATGCGCCCTCTTGATATGCCGCTTATCGCCTTTGGTATATGCTTCATAATAAGACCACATCCAATCAAGGAAGTTAATGTTGTTATCCTTTTTCAGTCGATAGCCCTCGCCCTGTTCCAATAGCTGTTGCCCTCGCTCAAAACGAATCTTTTTAGCGAGTTCCAATGTTTCTTTATTCTGTTGGCGTTCAATCGGAGTCCTCGGTGCTTGCCATAAGTACAGGCTCAAATATTCACGTCTGCGGTTTTTCTTGGCAACTTCTCGCCCTAACTTCTCGCTCCACGCCATCTGATAGCCCAAATAATAGTCGAGAAATAGGCTTTCGCGCCCATCGCTTAAAATCTTTGCCCCCAACTTTGGATTGTCGGTAGTATCTTGGCTGATAATATATGTATTATCGCTACGTATTTCCTTTTTGAGTGCCATAGTTATTTCTCTTATTTTCCTTTGATTACAAAGGTACGAAAAATTTCTGACATGGGTAGCCAAAGGGTAGCCAAAAATCACATAACATAGTCTTTTTTATGAAGTCAAAAGAAAACGACTAATGGCTAACTTTCTGCAATATATGGCATTTACATTCTTTTGATTTCTCTTGAAAATATGGTTTTGTGCCTGTTCTGGGCACCCCAAGAAATTGCAAGTGATTAATCCTCAATCACTTGCGATTTTTACTTTCAGCCCGTGTCAACGCCGTGTCAACCGACACCGCCGCAAGCCCCCGCTTCAATCCAAATGGACGCCGTTGCCGCCACCTGAATAAACCGAATTTGAATTCTTTAACATAAATTAGTATAGCATGAAAAAATTTCGAATCTGTCTTTGTATTCTTACTGTTGGTCTTGTTTCCTGCAGTGGTGGAGAAAAATCACAAAATATCGATACAGACTCAATAGTCGTTGAAGATATCTCTATAATAGAGAAGGCAAAATGGCAAAAGGACTATTTTGTAGACGAGTTTGGCGAGCCAACTAAGGATGCTTACGCAGTCATAGAAACCTCTGGTGACTTCAGCAACTCGGCAACATCTGGATCGCAGCTTAATGTCAGAATCTTGGTAACGCCTTCTGAGGTGAGATTCAATCTTTATGAATATGGCTCACAGATGGTTAAAGGGGAAGGTCTTATAAAGTTTAAGGCAAAGCTATCAAATGACTCTATTATAGAGTTTGACACTTATAACATTGATAATGGTGCTAACAATGTAAGTTCTACATTTGGTGAAGATAAAGAAGTAATTCGTATGTTAAAGGCAAATGAGACAATCAGATTCTCGGCTCGTACTTATGATTCTCCGGTTTCAACATACAGATTTTCACTTGATGCTGATACAACATCTTTAATAAATATATTAAAACAAATTCCCGAATAATTCATCATTTTCTAAATAATCTTAACAAATCTGGATTATTTTAGAAACAACATAGATACTCCCTGATAGACAAGGAAGAATCGAAAAGTATTGCCCCGGCTGCTGCGTCATCGAGATGCGGCGGTCGGGGCTTTTGCTGTTTAAGTTTGTATTAAAGTTGCTTCATGTTGATTAGTCGGTGAAACGGCATGAGCAATTCCGATGGAGCGGGTGTTAGACAGATGGATGGTCGCTGAGACGGAGGTCTCAATACTGCCGATTTATCCGATTAAGAGTCAAGATAGAGGGAGGTCCAGCCAACACCCGATTATACCTGATGGTTCAGACCTGAAAAATTTGTTGGGACATCTTGGGGAAAGATTGGGGCATGTTGGGGAAGTGCCTGATTTGTTGTAAACTATCCACAAATTGCGGATGTTGCAATATCAAAGCTGGTAATTCCGATGCGAAATGCCTTATACTGTCAGCCAATGAATGCTGTTTTGGTGCAGTCCGACAATGACGGCGATGCCAAAGACGCTGCCGTTGAAATTCATAGATGATATGATGATAATGGAGTTGTACCCGTTATCAAGGGCAAAAAGGCTGTCTCATTGAAAAAAATATCGGACATTTGATTTTTAACATTTGCACGTTTTTAGATTCTATCCTATCTGATAATCTTGCGAAAAGGTCTGAGTCAACATCGGACAAAAGCTGGATAAAATCAGACAACTATCAATATATCAATTATTTGCGTGAATAATTTCGCAAGTAATAGGTTATAAAGACATATTGGCAAACAATCCGCTGATGCGATTGTTCTCAACGAAATCGTATAATATGAACAAAGTTGGGAAATGTTGAGCAAAATCTCGGAAGTGTCGGGAAACCGATGTCGAGAGGCGAAACAATTTCACTTGGCGGTATGTTTGTCGAGTAAACGCAGGGAGATAAGGGTTCACAAATCCGGCTCCCATGCGACCAACAAAAGGTCAGAATGTTGACGGTATCCGGAGACCGGAAGTAGATGACCGACTAATCATGACCCGCGCAGGGTAAAGCGCCAGCCTTCCTCCTTGGCAAGAAGAAGCAGTAAATTTTGTTCCCAGAAATGCTTGAGGCTTTGGGAGAGCCAAAGAGCCCCACGGAATGTACATCGTTTTAATGGCCACTTCCCATTTCCGAGTTTGAGACTGTCATGTGACTTGTCTTGATCCTTGCGAGTCGAGAACGCCATTGCTATGCCTGTTTCAAACCGGAGAGACCACTGATCCACGTCAATCGTGACGAAAGGTATGGGATGACCCAAATCCGCCATCGCTCCATGCCTTCATCATCCGGCGGAACAAAAATTCTGATGACGAATATTTTAGAAATTCTCAAGAGCGGGGTAACCGACCTAACGCTCAACATCAAAGGCGAAGACCTCCTGACATTCGCCGAAAGCCTTATTGCTAAAGCCAAAGAACAATTGCTTCCCGTAATGGTAAGCGCAGCGCAGGAGCAGCTTCTATCGAAAAAGGAAGTGCTGGAGAAATTCAACGTCTGCCCGACAACCCTGTGGAACTGGTCGAAGAGCGGCTATCTCGTTCCCGTCAAAATCGGTCGAAAAGTAAGCTATCGACAGGCAGACATAGAGCGTCTAATCATCGAGCGAGGCAGATTATGATGGATGCCAACGAACTGGATAAGCTCTGGCAAGCCTCGCAGATACGAGTAACCGATGAAATTGCTGTGGCACCGGAGGTTCTCTTTTGCAACGGCTCCGTTATCGGCACTCTCGGTAACTTCTCGGCATCGACCGGAAAGGCGAAAAGCAAAAAGACATTCAATGTGAGTGCCATCGTAGCAGCTGCTCTGATGAATGGCGAGGTGCTGAGATATGTGGCCGAGTTCCCCGACAATAAACGGATGGTTCTATATTTCGATACGGAGCAGAGTCCCTATCATTGTCAGAAAGTGATTCGCCGCGCTATGCAACTTGCCGGGCTGCCTCTCGACAGTCATCCCGACAACCTCATCTTCGCCCAGCTCCGGGCGCAGGTTCCTGACACCAGACTGGAGATTATCGACCGTGCGATTGCAACGACTCCCAATGTCGGACTTGTTATCATTGACGGTATCCGCGACCTGATGTTTGACATCAATAATGCCACCGAATCATCAAGGCTCATCAATAAGCTGATGGAATGGACCGACAAGTATCAGATACATATCCATACTGTCCTCCATCTCAACAAGAGTGATGATAACGTGCGCGGTCATGTAGGCACAGAACTTAACAATAAAGCCGAGACAGAGAAAAATCGGGTCCAAAGCAGGAAAATCACCACAATATTGATAATTGCTATTGCATTGATAACAAGCATGATTAGCTCTTTTGACTTATCTCGGCTTTTCTATCAAAGAAATCTGGTAAATTTCAATCTTCGTCAAGAATGCGGCAAACAGTAGACGTCTATGTGGATATGTGTATTCCCCTACAGCAAACGCGCGAGCGGTGGCTTGGGGTGAATTGGCATATGATCTGCGTGAGGCTTCTGCATGTTTGCTCGTTCAACGAAGATGGGCAATACCAGAGCCTCCGATTGTGGAACGAGCAACAAGTATGGCTCTCACGCTTTTTTGTTTGACGGTCAGTAAAGTGAGCCCCTGACACAACAAACACATATAGTGAACTACCCTAATCACTTCTTAAAAATCAAAAAGGATTTTTTAGCTATTGTCACTGCACAAATTATTCTTGCTTCTATTGCAACCATAGGTCTGCTTTCGTGCTCATCAGCTACTAAAACATTAGCTTTAACTTGCCAGGAACGACAGATTGAGATTTATGTCGACGATGAGTATCTTGGCAGGGATCTGGTTTATTATACAGTTCCGAAAGGGCGGGAATATATAGAAATTTCATGCCGTGAAAATGGAATGGAGGTATACCATCGGCGACTATATGTCAAGAACAGAAAAGGAACGCTTATCGAATTACAAATTCCTAAAAACTATAAATATTCTAGCAAACCATTTTAGCTTATGAAAAAGTATCTTTTACTTTTAATGGCTATCTTGGTCGGATTCTCCGTTCATGCAGAGAAAAAAGCCAAGGTCATTAAAATTACTGTTCAGCCACAAGAAGCGGCTATCTACGTAGACAATAATCTCATTGGCTACGGCTATGGAGAGTTCACCAGACCCCCTAAAAAAAATCAGGTGGCAATAATCCGTGTCGAATGCAATGAATACACTACAGCCAATTCAAAGTTCTATGGAGGGGATGAACGAAATTCTCTTTCTTTCAATCTCATGCAAGACGGCTTTTATCGGGGCTCAGCTGCATCCGGTCTTGTTAATAAGTATATGACTATCACCCTTGACCCTAAATACTACACTATTGATAGTGAGGGAAAGGTCGACAGCGAAGCCGCATGGAAACTTCTGCATCAGATTCTCCTGAATTACTTCCCTGAGATAGAGACAACAGATTTTCACGGCGGCTTTCTCCAGACTCCCTGGAAATACAAGTCGTTCAATATGTCTGAGAAACAATTGCGTAATCGCGTAACCGTCAGAGATGTGACTACACCCGAAAGAGTTGCCTTCCAAATCAAGATTTCCTCTGAAGTAGCGGGAGCAATGCAGGCCCGACACGGAGAATTTGATGAAGTCGACAGGCTTCCTAAGGAATTGGAGCCTATGGTAGAAGAACTTCAAACGCGAATAGGTAAAGCGAGTAGCATTTAATAACCATAATACAAATCAACATGAAAAGAACATTTCTTTCTGTGTGCATGGTAGCAGCCATCGGATTAACGGCTAATGCACAAAGTTTTGTCGAAACATTCGACGCAAATTCTCTCGGTTGGACAGAGAGCGCTGGAGAAAGCAACGCTGGTACAGCTGTTATTGACAAAGGCGTAATGACTATTAAGTCGAAAGGAGATTCAAAATTCATGCGTTTTGCCGCAAACATGAACGGCAATGCAAAAGGCTTAGAAAACACAGCTTTCGAAACGCACTGTTATGCACCTCTTGATGTAAAAAAACCTTTTGAAATCATAGCTAATGTCAAAATGGATAATCTCGACCTTGAACGTCAGGCCGGTCTGATTTTCAACTATCGCGATTTCGGTAATTACTATGCGTTCGTATTCAATAAACAATCTGTTTCATTCTTGCGTTTCGTTGACAATCGCTGTGTAGGAAGCATTACTCAGGACATCAAATGGGGGAAAGCTGAAAAAGGGAAACAGCATCAGGTATGGAAACTGATTAGCGACAATGACGAACTTCAATTCTTTGTCAATGACATGGAAATTATGAAGGTGCGCTATATGCCTCTTGATTTCACTGGAATAGGTTTTTACACCATCGGTAAGCAAACCCTGATTGTAGATGATGTAACATTCACGCAAAAATAATATCACTTTAAAATAGCTCGTGAATATTGCGACTAAAATAGTATCGCAAAAAGACAGAAATTCGGTATAAGAGCCCATCCCACAAAAATGTTAACGTAGGATGGGCTCTAATACAAGAAGATCTTGCCGGCACAATGCGAAAAATATTATTGTAACTATGAAGACTAAATTTCTTAAACTGATTTGCATGATACTATCGGGCGTGACAGTATCTTGCGCAATGTCATCTTGCAGTAATGATGATGACGATGTGAATAACAATATGAGTTCCTCCAGATGGGTACTTGTAAAATGCTCTGCTCATTATACAATAAACAATGGAGATGGCGGCAGTATTTCCGCGGATTGGGATAAAGAGTTCACCTACGACTCAAACGGTCGGATTACAAGCGACACGGATGATGATTATACCTATAAATATGAAGGGAATAATATCGTTACTGACGACGGGGGCGTTTTTACTTTGGGTAAAAACGGTTTTATAACTTCCTTTAAAGTAGATGGAGATGATGGAATCGCTGAATATAACTCAAATGGCAATATCATTAAGTATAACAGTGGCGATTCTTGGATTGCTGACTTGAAATGGAACAACGGCTTGCTGACAAGGGCTAACGTATCCTATTCATCTACCGCTAAGAGTTTCGATATAGAGTATTATAATTCAAATGTAATCAATGCAGATTGCTCGGCAGCGTTGAATGCCCAATTTGTCTGTTGGGATCTTTTTGACGGCTACTGGGCACTTGGCATGTGCGGGTTCTGGGGCAAGATGCCTAACAAACCCATGAAGAAGATTACATCAACACGTGCCAATTCTTCCTCACCATCATCGTTATTTACATACGAAGATATAGATGCCAACGGATGTCCGGGGAAACTTTCGATAGAGGACTCGTGGGGAAAACACACATATAATCTTGTCTGGGAAAAAATTATAATTACCAATCCTGATTAATGTTGCTGCCATGATCAATTCGGATTATGGCAGCAATTTTTCCAATAATCACCTCTTGCACCTCCAACTCTCTCTATGCGACATTCTTCTCTCAATTCTCTTCATAAAATTGAACTGTAGAAAAGGGAATATGTAAATTATCCTCGCATTCCTTTCTTGTAATCTTTTGATTTACGCTTATCAAATTCAACACCCTTTCTACGGCCGGCAATTCCTTCTTATCTATTTTCTGACCTATTATAGGTCTCAAACCACGAATGTCCTGAAATCCCCAAATTTGGGAAACAGGTTTCTTTACTGTCGTTCTCCTGTTCTTCTGTCTAGAAATTTCTGCTGCCTTCCCTTCATTTATTTTTGACAGGAACAGTAGGTATAGGAGTTTTATCGATTTTAAATAAAATGTCGTCTACCACTCTATTGTTCCGCCTATATTCAGTGCACGAAATAATACCACAGCAAGGGTTATTCATTTCATAGTGGTATTTTTTTGTACATAAAACTTGCCTATCCAAATTCATATCGCTACCTTTGCATAAAGGATAAACTTATGGTTAGACAGCTCATAGCACGACAGAGAGAATGCGCAGCACTCCAAAAGGCACTTGACTCTAATGAATCAGAGTTTGTAACCGTCTGCGGACGCAGACGAATCGGCAAGACTTTCCTTGTTGAACAGTTCTTTAAGGGGAAATATGATTTCAAATATGTCGGAGGACACAACAAGAGGACAAGAGAACAGCTCAACTCTTTTGCCAGAGCCATCCATATTTATAGCGGTATGCCGCAACTAAAATTTTCAGACTGGTATGAGGCTTTTGATGCTTTGGAGAATTACCTGTCAACACTTGGCAACGGACACAAGACAGTAATTTTCATTGATGAAATGCCGTGGATGGACACAAAGAGATCGAATTTTATTACAGCTCTTGAATCATTCTGGAACGGATGGGCTGTCGGTAGACGGAATATCCTACTTGTGGCCACAGGTTCTGCGACTTCATGGATGACCGACAAGCTCCTTAAAAACCGCGGCGGATTATACAACCGAATCCGCAGCCGCATATACATCAGACCTTTCACTCTTAAGGAAACCGAAGAATATTTTGTTGCGAACTCGTTCTCATGGGACAGATATCAAATTCTCCAAAGCTACATGTTCACCGGTGGGGTACCGTTCTATCTTAGAATGCTTGATAATAAGTTGAGTCTGGCTCAAAATATAGATATTCTTTGCTTCAACGAGAATGGGCAGCTAAAAGAGGAATTTGATGAACTCTACAACGCGATATTTCCTGGAGCTGAGTCCTACATCGCTGTGGCAAAAGTTCTTGCAGAAAACCGGAACGGCCTTACGAGAAACGAGATATCAGCCAAGACTCGTCTTAGCGGTGCATTCCTTACACGAGTTTTGAAAAACCTTGAACGATGCAATTTCATCGACAAGACAAATCTATTCGGCAACCGCAAAACGGAAGCGATCTATCGAATGGTGGATTATTTCACTTTGTTCTATTTTAAATTCATAGAAAGCAATCTTGCAAAAGACGACAATTGGTGGACACACCATATCGATTCAAGAAGCATATCATCGTGGATGGGTCTGACTTTTGAACTTATATGTATGGAACATCACTCACAGATTAAAAAAGCTCTCGGTGTCTCAGGGATGGCTACCGCAGTCTCAACATGGCGGTGCAAACCTGATGACAACGAAGGAACCCCTGGTGCGCAGATTGATCTTATCATTGAGAGAGCAGACCGTATAATCCACTTATGCGAATTGAAATTCAGTCAGGAACCTTACGGACTCACAAAGGATTATGCCGAAAAAGTCAGAAATCGCAACTGGCTTTTTAAGACAAAGACTCATACAAAGAAATCAGTGGTAAATACATTTGTGACAACTTTCGGCATTGGTTCAGGCAAAAACCACAGCATCGTTCACAGTGAAGTCACTATGGATGACCTTTTCAATTCATGAATAATCTGATAACAGGCAAGCGCCTCGTGAGCAGAGGTATATCACCCGCGTTGAAAGAGGGATAGTTGATATACAGATGAAGATCGCACTCTCTATTTGCTCTACTGTTCAATAGATATACTGTTGGAAGAGGAGTATTCTCGATTTCGAATAAGCTATTGTTCTACTGTTCTACTGTCTAATAATTTTTCTGTCTGATATTTTTTTCGAAGCGTTATCGGCGGCTGTTGAGGCGGCCGGCGATGTAGTCGATGAGGAT
>OLIX01003160.1_pt1 | contig 11066 bp, 10 predicted proteins | sample 1601331 | NCBI WGS metagenome assembly OLIX01 (sample SAMEA2452120, study PRJEB22498) | human gut metagenome | biome: human feces; feature: human gut; material: feces | place: Australia | collected 2012 | reverse complement strand
GGACCTGATCGTGCAGGCCGCAGCGGCAGACAACCCAATGGGCCGCAACGCCCCGCCGCAATGACGCCGGGCAGCGCAGACGGAGAAGAAGAGGCCCCAATCCCCTTTTCATCATCCTCGTGGCAGTGTTCTGCATCGCGCTGATCGCGGTGGCTGCCATCCTGATCCATATGGGCAAAGCCCGCAGTGATTTCCGCAAACTCTCCGAAATGGTGGAGGAAAACGCCACGGCCACCGCTGCCCCCGTGGAGACCACGCCGCCGGAGACCCAATCCACCGGGCCGACCACGGAAACCACCGCCCCCACGGAGCCGGAACCCACGGAGCCGGTGATGCTGGCGAAGTATGCCCCCCTGTATGAGCAGAACCACGATCTGTTTGGCTGGCTGCGCATCGACGGCACCGTCATCGACTACCCGGTGATGCACACCCCCACCGACCCGGAAAAATATCTGCACACGAATTTTAAGCGGGAGTACAGCTTCGGCGGCATTCCCTTTATCGATGCCAACTGCTCCGCCGACAGCGACAATCTGCTGATCTACGGCCACAACATGCTGGACGGCAGCATGTTCCGCACGCTGCTGAAATACCAGCAGAAGGATTTCTGGCAGCGCAATCCGGTGATTTCCTTCAACACCCTTTACGAAGAACAGGAATATGAGGTCGTGGCCGCCTTTTACGACAAGGTCTACAAAAAGAGCGACACAAATTTCAAATTCTACCAGTTTTATGACACCTCTGACCAGAGCAGCTTCGACGAGGCCATGGCCTATTATCGGGAACACGCGCTCTACGACACCGGCGTCACCGCCCAGTGCGGCGACCTGTTTCTTACTTTGGTCACCTGCGCCTACCAGACGGAGAACGGCCGGTTCGTGGTCGTCGCCCGAAAAAAGTGACCGTCCCTCCGCGCCTCGGCCGTTCGGGAGAAATACCCGCGAAAACATATGTTTTTTATGAAAAAATCATTTGACAAATGACGCAAAAGCCTATATAATATCTAGGCACGACTGTGAGAAGGGGGGAAAGTATGCTGCTGGGGCTTTCCAAAATCATTGACAGTCCGGGCGCGTCAGTCACCTTTTCCACAACCGTTGACCTGAGTGATCTTTGTTACGGTGTCAGCTACCCTGTGTCCGAGCCGGTCGCGGCAGAGGGCACGGTGCGGAACACCGCGGGTGTTCTCGTGATGACCGGTGAGATCTCCACCTGCATCCACGGCACCTGCGACCGATGCGCCAGAGATTTTAGCCGGGAAGTCCGCTTCCCCATCGATGTGGTTCTGGTGACGGAATTGGCCGACGAAGAGAACGAAGACGAGTGGGTATTCCCTCTGGAGGGAGACAGCGCCGATCTGGACGATATTGTACGGACGGTTTTCGTCCTGAGTCTGGATTCCAAGCTGCTGTGCAAGGAGGACTGCAAAGGTATTTGCCAGCGCTGCGGCAAAAACCTGAACGACGGCCCCTGCAGCTGCCAGAAGGAGCTTGATCCCCGATTTGCTGCTTTGAAGCAGCTTCTTGAGAAGTAAGTCCAAAATGAATGCTGTAAAAAGCAGTTTGACCAAGGAGGTGTCACCATGGCTGTTCCTAAGTGTAAAGTGTCCAAGGCCCGCCGCGATAAGCGCCGTGGCTCCAACTGGAAGCTGTCCGCTCCCAGCGTAGCGGTTTGCCCCAAGTGCGGCGAGCCCGTCATGCCCCACAGAGCCTGCAAGGCTTGCGGTACCTACAATGGCCGTCAGGTCGTGGCTGTCGAGGCTGAGTAAGCCAAAAAGCGGAAAGCAGAGGAAGGTGCGTCGCGCCTTCCTCTTTTTCCATGCTATTTTGCGTGTTCCAAAAGCAATATTCACCAAAATCGCTCTGTTAAATTTGTATGAATCCACTTTTTTGCATTGCTTTTGCAGGAAAGATGTGTCATAATAAACTGGATAATCCGTCATATGGAAAGGAAGTGTTACCATGGCAAAACCTCTGGTCGCCATTGTCGGGCGGCCCAATGTGGGCAAATCCATGCTTTTCAATAAACTCACAGGGCAGCGCACCTCCATCGTAGAGGACACCCCCGGCGTCACCCGGGACAGAATTTACGGCAGCTGCGAATGGTGCGGGCGCACCTTCTCCCTGGTGGACACCGGCGGCATCGAGCCGGGTACGGACAGCGAAATGCTCAAATTCATGCGCCGGCAGGCGGAGATCGGCATTGAGCTGGCCGACGCCATCATCATGGTGGTAGACGTGCATTCCGGCGTCACCGCCGCCGATCAGGACGTGGCCACCATGCTGCGCAAATCCGGCAAGCCCATTGCGCTCGCCGTGAACAAGTGCGACTCCGTCGGCCCCGTGAATCCCGATGTGTACGAATTCTACAGTCTCGGCATCGGCGACCTGTTTGAGACCTCCGCCATCCACGGCCACGGTACCGGCGATCTGCTGGACTGGGTTCTGGAAAACATCCCGGAGGATTCCGGTGAGGAGGAGGACAGCGACGTTATCAAGGTCGCCATCGTGGGCAAGCCCAATGTGGGCAAGTCCAGCCTGTTAAACCGTATTCTCGGCGAGGAACGGGTCATCGTCTCCGACGTGGCAGGCACCACCCGGGACGCCATCGACTCCTATTTTGAAAACGAGACCGGGAAATACTGCTTCATCGACACCGCCGGTATGCGCCGGAAAAGCAAGGTGGACGATGCCATCGAAAAATATTCCAACATGCGTTCCATCAGCGCCATCGACCGGGCGGATGTGTGCCTGATCCTCATTGACGCCAACGACGGCGTTACCGAGCAGGACACCAAGATCGCCGGTCTTGTCCACGAAGCGGGCAAAGCCGCCGTCATCGTGGTCAACAAATGGGACGCGGTTGAGAACAAGGAAACCAACACCATGCGGGATATGGAGGCGAAAGTCCGTCAGGGCCTCAGCTACATGCTCTACGCCCCGGTGCTGTTCCTCTCCGCCCTCACCGGCCAGCGGGTGGACAGGCTCTTTCAGGTCATTCAGGACGTTCACGCCCAGAATACCAGCCGCATCACCACCGGCGCGCTGAACAGCGTCCTCGCCGACGCCACCGCCCGGGTGCAGCCGCCTACGGATAAGGGTCGCCGCCTGAAGATTTTCTACATGACCCAGGCCAGCACCAAGCCGCCCCATTTCGTCATTTTCTGCAACGACGCCCGGCTGTTCCATTTCTCCTATCAGCGCTATCTGGAAAACCAGATCCGGGAGGTCTTCGGCCTGAACGGCACCCCCATCCGCATCACCATCCGGCAGCGGGGCGACAAGGAGGACGAATGATGCTCCAGAGAATTCTCATTACCGCCCTTGTCTCCTATTTTCTCGGCAACCACAACGGCGCCATCTGCGTCAGCGCCATGCTCCACGACGACGTGCGCAGCCATGGCAGCGGCAACGCGGGGCTGACCAATTTCATCCGCAGCTATGGCGCGGGGCGCTCCGCGATGGTCATTGCCATCGACGTAGGCAAGGCCGTCCTCGCCTGTCTGCTGGGCGCTCTTGTGTTCGAGCCTTACGGTCTGCGTCTGGAGGGGATGACCCTTGCAGGTGTCTGTGTAATGCTGGGGCATGATTTCCCCGCCTTACAAGGCTTCCGGGGCGGCAAGGGCATTTTAAGCGGCTGGTTCATCGCGTGGACGATCGACTGGCGCATCGGGCTGCTCATCGGCGTTGTTTTCTTCGTGACTTATCTGATTACGAAGTACGTCTCTCTTGGCAGCGTGCTGGCCTCCATTACCTTCGCCGTCGGCTTTGTCGTCTTTCAGCATGACCACGTGTACGTCATGGCCGGGGGTATTTTCATGGGCGCGCTGTGCGTCTTCATGCACCGGGCAAACATCCTCCGCCTGATTCGGGGCGAGGAACGGAAAACCAATCTCTTTGGGAAAGGAAGCAAATCATGAAAGCAGCAGTAGTTGGCAGCGGCGCCTGGGGTACCGCTTTGGCCGTCCGTCTGTGCAAAAACGGTCACGACGTTACCATGTGGACGTACGAAAAGGACAAGATTCCGGAAATGCTGGAAACCCATCACAATCCCCGCCTTCCCGCGGCGGTATTGCCGGAAACTTTAAAAATCAGCGGCGATTACGATTGCGTCAGGGGCTGCAAGCTGGTGGTCATGGCAAGCCCCTCCTTCCCTCTGCGCGCCGTCAGCCGGGGCGTGGCTCCTTATATTGACGAGGACGCCGTGGTGGTCTCCGTCACCAAGGGCTTGGAGCAGGGCACCCATCTGCGCATGAGTCAGGTGGTCGCGCAGGAGACCGGCAAAAATGTCGTCGCCCTCACCGGCCCCAGCCATGCCGAGGAGGTCTGCATCAATCTTCCCACCGGTCTGCTGGCTGCCAGCACCGATCAGGCACTTGCGGAATTCGTGCAGGACGCTTTCATGGCGGACACCCTTCGGGTGTACACCAGCCCCGACCCTGTGGGCGCGGAGCTGGGCGCGGCGCTGAAAAACGTCATTGCCCTGTGCGCCGGTATCACCGACGGTCTTGGCTTCGGGGACAACGCCAAAGCCATGCTCATGACCCGTGGCCTGACGGAAACCGCCCGTCTGGGCGTGGCGCTGGGTGCGAAAAAGGAGACCTTCGCCGGGCTTGCCGGTGTGGGCGACCTGATCGTCACCTGCACCTCCATGCACTCCCGCAACCGTCGGGCTGGCATCCTCATCGGTCAGGGTAAGGATCCCCAGACCGCCATGAAGGAGGTCGGCGCGGTGGTGGAGGGCTATTATGCCGCCAAATCCGCCTATGAGCTGGGCAAGGCAAAGGGCATTGACATGCCCATCACCGACGCCGCCTACAAGGTGCTTTACGAAGGCGCGGACGTGAAGGACGCCGTTCAGGCGCTTCTCTCCCGCCAGCGCAAATCCGAATCCGAGGACGCGGGCTGGCAATAACTGCATACGGAAAATGGCATCCCTCTGGGATGCCATTTTGCCTGTCGAAAAGGGTATGCGCCCTTGCTATCGGGTTTCGTGTGTGCTATACTGAATGTCATACTGAACTCCAATTAAAATCTTTAGAAAAGATTTTAATTGCCCGAAGGGCAAGGAGTTCATATGAGACTTGTTTTGTGATTTCTTTCCTTATAAATCACAAAACTGGCAGCGCCATTAGGCGATGCCTTCCTGATTAAAATCAAAGATTTTAATCAGGAAATAGTATCAGTTCAATAAATCGGAATTTGTAAGGAACAGTAAATTTAAATTTATTCTCTTGGAGTCTGTTTTTAGAGAAATTAAAATATGTTACAGGGTTTTCCCACAGGGTAAAGATATGTGTGACATGTTGCTTTTGTTAAAAAAGCGGAGATTCGTACAAAAGGTGGAAATGGTATGATGGATAAATATAAAATACTTAATCGGGATGCTATTAAGTATATTGCTATGTTTTTAATGTTGTTGAATCATATATCAACGATTTTTATGAAGTCAGGAAAATTATGGTCAGAGCTTTTTATAGATTTGGGATATTTTACAGCAATTGTAATGTGTTACTTTCTTGTTGAAGGATATCAATATACGCATTCAAAAAAGAACTATGCAATCAGATTGTTAATTTTTGCTTTGATCTCTGAATTTCCATATTGTTTTGCTTTTACGGAAAGTGGAATATTGGAATTTCAAGGACTTAATATGCTATTTACCCTATTAATTTGTTTTTGTATTCTGACTGTAGTTGAAAAAGTGTCAAATATAGTTTTAAAAATCATCTGTGTGTTAGGGTTGATTCTGCTCTCTCTGATTTCGGACTGGGCATTATTAGCACCTATATTTACATTGTTATTTATTTGGAGTCGTAATTCAGAAATTAAAATCAAATATGCATTTGCTGTTTCAATGTTGTTATTTGGAACTTTCAATTTCTTAGGCGGTATTGGAAGATTTTCTATAAAAACAAATATAATTTATGCAATAGGAAGTATGTTGGGTATTGCACTTGCCGGAATTGCAATCATATATTTTTATAATGGCAAACGAATGAATAAAGGAAAGAAATTCTCTAAGTGGTTCTTTTATTTCTTCTATCCTGTACACCTATTTATATTAGGATTGATCAGAGTTTGTTTTTTCTGATATTTTCAAAAGCTGACCGTTTTTCCCTTACACCTTTCCTCCGCAAGACCCTTGAAATACGCCAAATGGCATCCCGTCCGGGATGCCATTTTCATATTTTCACATCGGGAAAATACTGCTCCGCGAAATCCACCTTTTCCACCCGGAAGGACTTGCCGTTCAAGTAGGCCAGCGCCCCGGCATCCGTGGTGAAGGTGAAGGTCAGCTTGTAGGAATACAGCGCCTGGTAGTTCCGGTCGAAGCGCTTGTCCAGCTTGCCGTACTTGCCGTCTCCCAGCAGGGGGTGTCCCGCGTGGGCAAACTGGGCGCGGATCTGGTGCGTCCGACCGGTGATCAGCTCGCACTCCACCAGGGAAAGCCCCGCCGCGGTTGCGAGAGTTTTGTAATTGGTCTGGCAGGTCTTGCTGCCGGGCTGGGGCGTGTCCGTGACGTACACCCGGTTTTTCTGGGCGTCCTTGAAGAGATACCCTTTCAGGCTCCCCTCTTTGGGCTTGGGGCTTCCTTCCACGATTGCAAGATATCGCTTGTCGATCTCCCGATCCTTGATCTTCTGATTCATCACCCGCAGGGCTTCCGCCGTCTTGGCGGCGATCACGATGCCCCCGGTGTTCCGGTCAATCCGGTTGCACAGCGCCGGGGTGAAGGCGTTTTCCTCCCGGGGACGCCACTCCCGCTTCTGGTACAGATAGGACTGGATGTGGTCGATCAGGGTGCGGCCATATTCCGCGCCGTCGTGGGGATGCACCGCAAGGCCAGGGCGCTTGTCCACAAGCAGAATGTTTTCGTCCTCGTAGACGATGTTCAGATTGGGATTCGCCACGGTGAGGTAGGCGTTGTCCTCCCGGGGCTTGTCAAAAAACTCGTCGTTGATATACAGCTGCAAGACATCGCCCTCTTGCAGCCGGGTGTCCCGGTCAATGCGCTTGCCGTTGCACTTGATGCGCTTGATGCGGATATATTTCTGCGCCAGAGAGGCCGGAAGCAGCGGGACTGCCTTCGCAAGAAAACGATCTAAGCGCTGACCTGCGTCGTTCTGGCCGATGGTAAACTCTTTCATGTGTTTCTTCCCATGTTTTCGTCGAAATGTTGGTTGACCTGCTCCGTGAACTCCAGAGCGGCATTGTAGCCGAGCTTTTTCTGACGGTTGTTCATGGCGGCAACCTCCAGAATCATGGCAAGGTTCCGCCCCGGGGTGATGGGGATGGTGTTCATGGGAACCTTGACCCCCAGCAGCTCCATGTACTGCTCCTCCAGACCCAGCCGGTCATAGACCTCCTGGGTGTTCCATGGAACGATGTTCACGATCAGGTTGATCTCGTTTTCCGTGCGGACGGCGCCCATGCCGAACAGCTTCGCCACGTTGACGATGCCGATGCCCCGCAGCTCGATGTAATTGCGGATCAGCTCGGGAGCGGTGCCCACCAGCGAGTTTGTGGAGACCTTGCGGATTTCCACGGCGTCGTCGGCGATCAGCCGGTGGCCGCGCTTGAGCAGCTCCACGGCGGCCTCACTTTTGCCGATGCCGCTGTCGCCGATCAGGAGAATGCCCTCGCCGTAGACCTCCACCAGCACGCCGTGGCGGGTAATCCGGGGCGCCAGCGCGGCTTTCAGGTAGGTGATGATGGTGGAAACGATGGTGCTGGTGGCTTCCTTGGTGCGCAGGACGGTAACATTGTGCTTCTGCGCCATCTGGAGGCACTCGGCGTGGGGCGGGATGTCCCGGGCGATGAGCAGCGCCGGGAATTTGTAGGAAAACAGCCGGTCGAAGATCGCTCCCCGCTCCTTGGGCTGCAATTTGTCCACGTAGCTCATCTCCACATTGCCCATGACCTGCAGACGCATAGGCTCATAATGGTCAAAGTAGCCCGCCAGCTGAAGGCCGGGTCTTGCCACGTCCTCAACGGTGATGCGGATGGCGTCAAAATCCGTGGACGCGTAGGTGACTTCCAGATTAAATTCCTTTACCAGCGTTTTCAGCGGCACACTGTATGTATCCGTCATGGTTTTCACCCCGAAAGCAAGGTTTTTACGACTATTATACCTGTAAGGGGCGGGAATATCAATACATTTCAAAAAAACAAATTATTTTGAAAAAAACACTTGCATTTTACCGCGAAATCTGATATCATATCTAAGCGCCTGTGAATTGGCGTATTTATCGAGTCATTATCGGATGGGAGGTGCTAGAAAATGGCTAAGTGTGATTTTTGTGGTAAGGGCGTAACCTTCGGTATCAAGGTCTCTCACTCCCACAGACGTTCCAACCGTGCATGGAAGCCCAACGTGAAGCGCGTCAAGGCTGTCGTTAACGGGACCCCCTGCCATGTGTACGCTTGTACCAGATGCCTCCGCTCCAACAAGGTTGAGCGCGCCGTCTGATTATCTTGGCATATAAATCCGCCGCTGAAATTTTCAGCGGCGTTTTTATTTTGTCTTCCTTTATACGAATCAAGGCTTCCCCTCCGGGGGAAGCCTTGATTGTTTCACCATATCAAATTTTACAGCAGCGCCATCACAGCGTCGGCGTACTGTGCGGCAGTGGCCGCAGTACCGTCGCTCCTGACCTCAACTTTGCACTCCGCCATGGCCTTTTCCAGACGCGCGGCGGCATCGGCGCGGCAGATGTGGCGAAGCAGCATGGCGGCAGCCTTGATGATGCTGGCCGGGTTGGCGTAATCGCCCATGCCCCGCTCGATCATCCGGGGGGCGGAGCCGTGGACCGCCTCGAACATGGCATAGCGGTCGCCCACGTTGGCGCTGCCCGCCGTACCCACGCCGCCCTGAATCTGGGCAGCCTCGTCGGTGATGATATCGCCGTAGAGGTTGGGCAGCAGCACCACCTGGAACTGCTCCCGCAGCGGCTCCTTCAGCAGATTCGCCGTCATGATGTCGATGTAGTAATCGTCCACGGTGATGCCGGGATAGTCGGCAGCGACCTCATGGCAGATGGCAGTGAATTTTCCGTCGGTCTTCTTCATGATGTTGGCCTTGGTGACCACCGCCACGTGGGTCTTGCCGTTGCTTTTGGCGTAGTCAAAGGCGGCTCTGGCAATGCGGCGGGTGCCCAGATCGGTAGTCACCTTGAAGTCCACCGCCATGCCGGGCAGCTCCACGCCCCGGCTGCCCAGAACGTACTCGCCCTCCGTATTCTCCCGGAAGAACATCCAGTCGATGTTCTTTTCGGGGATACACACGGGACGGCAGTTGGCGTACAGATCCAGCTCCCGGCGCATGGCCACGTTGGCACTCTCCATTTTGCCGCCCATGGGGGTGGTGGTGGGGCCTTTCAGCAGCACGTCGCAGGTCTTGATCTCCGCCAGAACGTCGTCGGGAATGGCCTTGCCGCAGGCCAGGCGGTTCTCAATGGTCAGCCCCTCGATCTGTTTGATAACAATGGAACCGGCTGCAATTTCTTCCGCCAGCAGCTTTTCCAGCACACGGGTGGCCTGCGCCGTGATGATGGGGCCGATGCCGTCGCCGTCAATGACGCCGATGATGACCTGCTTCTTGGTGGAAAAATCCGTCTTTTCCCCGTTCATGTTCCGGATTCTCTCCAGCTGCTCCTCCAGCAGCTTCTGAAACGCCTCACAGGCAAGTGTAATTTCCTTCATTATTGTCCGCCCTCCTTTGTGTAGTTCAGCAGTCCACCTGCCATCAGAATCGCCCTTTGACGCTCCGTCAGGGCGCAGTTTACATAAAACTTGAAGCCATCATCAGCAGTGACCGCGAGTCTCCCCTGCTCCATGCCGCTGGCAATATCCGAAATGGTCAGAACAGCATCCTGATTCAGCTTGTCGTAGTCCTCCGGGTTTTCAAAGGTCACCGGCAGAATGCCCGCGTTGATCAGGTTCGCCACGTGGATTCTGGCGAAGGACTTGGCAATGACGCACCGGATGCCCAAGTACATGGGCACCAGCGCCGCGTGCTCCCGGGAGGAACCCTGCCCGTAGTTGCTGCCACCCACGACGATGCCGTCCCCCGCCGCCTTGGCTCGCTCGGCAAAGGTGGGGTCGCAGACCTCGAAGCAGAATTTGCTCAGGTAAGGGATGTTCGACCGGTAGGGCAGGATCTTCGCACCGGCGGGCATGATGTGGTCGGTGGTGATGTTGTCGCCCACTTTCAGCACCAGCTTCGCCGTCAGGCTGTCGGCAAAAGGCTTGCTCTTGGGGAATTCCTTGATGTTGGGGCCGCGAAGCACTTCGGCGTCCGCCGCCTTGTCCGCGGGGAGAGGCGGCAGCACGGCGGAGTCGTTCACAAGGAATTTCTCCGGCATGGTCACGTGCAGGGGCTGGTCAATGGTGGTCGGGTCGGTGATGTACCCCGTCAGGGCAGAGGCCACGGCGGTTTCGGGGGAAACCAGATACACCTGCCCGTCCCGTGTTCCGGAACGGCCCAGGAAATTCCGGTTGAAGGTTCTCAGGGAAACGCCGCCGGAGTTTGGCGAGAAGCCCATGCCGATGCAGGGGCCGCAGGCGCATTCCAGCACCCGCGCGCCGCTGGCGAGGATGTCCGACAGGGCGCCGCAGTCGCTGAGCATGGTCAGCACCTGCCGGGAGCCGGGGGACACGGACAGGCTGACGGAGGGGTGAATGGTCTTGCCCTTCAGCATGGCGGCGACCTTGAGCATGTCGTACAGGGAGGAATTGGTGCAGGAGCCGATGCATACCTGATCGACCTTCACGTCTTTCAGCGTCTCCACGGCCACCACGTTGTCCGGGCTGTGGGGACAGGCGATCATGGGCTTGAGAGTGCCAAGATCAATGTCGATGATCTTATCGTACTCCGCATCCGGGTCGCTGGACACGGGAACGTAGTCCTCTTCCCTGCCCTGCGCGGCCAGAAACTTTCTCGTGACCTCGTCGGAGGGGAAAATGGAGGTGGTCGCGCCCAGCTCGGTCCCCATGTTGGTGATGGTGCCCCGAAGAACATCAACTTCTCTATCGGTGTAGGTTACAAATTCTAATAGAATTATA
>OLIX01003158.1_pt1 | contig 11075 bp, 11 predicted proteins | sample 1601331 | NCBI WGS metagenome assembly OLIX01 (sample SAMEA2452120, study PRJEB22498) | human gut metagenome | biome: human feces; feature: human gut; material: feces | place: Australia | collected 2012 | reverse complement strand
TCTGCGACAGAGCGCGAGCGTGCCGCGTTTCTTATACCCTGCCAAGGGCTACGGGATTATTTCACTAACTTTCAATTTACATCTCTAATGGAACGTGAAGGAATCGCCGTCTTCCACGATGCAGATCATAGTCTTGCCGGCATTGAGGACGATCTCATCACCATTGTCGTCGTAGTACCTCGTGGCGCCGTAATCGGAGGTCTTCTCCCAATTCACGTGAATCCCCCGGCCGTTCGTAAAGAACCAGCCGTCTCTCGTGGTGTCGTGGCATTGGAATGCCAGGTACCCCTCGCCCAACTCTTCATAAAAGGTATTCTGCACCAGAATATTCTTGAAAGTCAGCTGCTTGCCGGTCAATGCATCGATATGCGGTCCGTCCGTACTGCCGGACAGATGCTGGGAACGATAATAGAGACCGTCATCTTCATTGAATTCAAAATAACATCTGGTCAGAGGGTAACACCCCGACATATCGATATAAGTGGCATCCTTGGCCTTGGAACCGTACTGCCCGAGCGTATTGGGTTCAGCCTTCGTGGCAAAACGGAAATGCTCTTCGTCGGACAGCCCACGATATTCCAGACTGTAGCCTTTTTGGCCGATCACCCGCAGCAGACCGGCCCCGGAAGCATAAGCATTGTGAGGCTTGTTGCGATCCGTGGTGCGGAAAAAGGCTCCTTCATCCGTGCCGGAGGTACCGTCGATATCCTGCGTGTCCGGCTGTGCCAGCAATTCATTAATGAAAAAAGGCCCTCCGAAATGCACCAGGAACGCATCCCATTCAAATGCCCAGTAGGCATAATAATCACGCAGACTCCGGATGTTGCCGATCTTGTCCAGATCCTTCCAGCCTTCATAGACTGCCATCATACGCGTCATGCGGTTCTCAACATTTGCTTCATAGAGAATGGAAGCCTCGGACAGACTATATTGAGGGATCGCGGCAGCCTCATTGGGGATCATGACAGCGATAGGGCGCGTGGCAGCGACATCGGCATCCACCCATTCATTGGTGAGACGACTGCGCACCATTCCCTCGGCGGGCGCCACTGAATCATCTTCCACCACGATCGTCACAGGATCCGGAAGCTTGTCATCGGGATCCGTCGAAGAAGCAGGACTGTTGTCCGGCAGGATCGGACTGAAAATATTATTGTTATTGTTCTGTGCGCCGCAGGCGGTCAGCAGCAGAGAAGCGGACAGCAGAAGCGCGGCGGCTCTGTGCCATGTCCGTTTTTTATTATTATGAGAAATCATGTAAAAGTCACCTCGACCATAATACGGTGTTTATCAAAAGCGTTACCGATCACAAAAATCCATCAAACCTTATCCCTGATCAGATCACAAAAGTATAAATGATCACGCCGCAGAAAATACCTAACAGCGCACCCATGAGTACCTGCAGAGGAGTATGTCCCACGAATTCCTTCAGCTTGTCATGAGGGGAAATCTCGCTGCGGCCCATATCCTCGAAGATCTTCATCATATCATTCAGCACCTGCGCCTGAATACCGGTCTCGCGGCGGACTCCCATGGCATCGTACATCACGATGATCGCCAGGATCAGAGAGATGGCGAACTCGAAACTTCCGGCGCCGTATTCGTAGCATGTCGCAGTGACCAGTGCACATACGGTAGCGGAATGCGAACTGGGCATTCCACCGCTGCCCACCAGACGCTCCGCCACGAATTTTTTGGAAATGATCAGATGTATCAGAGTCTTCAGGATCTGTGCCACGAACCAGCCGCAGGCTGCAGTCAGAAAAATATGATTACTGAAAAATTCTTCAAAAAAAGTCATAAATAACCTCGTTTCTGCCACGCCCCGTTTGGAAGGACAGGCATATATAAATTCAGTATAATCCAAAAGAAGAAAAAAGTACAGTGCCTGGCTTGAAATGATGTGGGAAGAATGGCTTGAAATGATGTTGAAAGAAACGTATAATAGTGTCATGCGGAATCTTATAACCAAAGCCTAAGGAGACCAGTAATGAGCCTGTTGAGTGTGATAGTGCCCTGTTATAATGAAGAGGAAAGTGTAGCCCTGTTTTACCGGGAACTGACGAAGAATGATCCTTTTTTCAAGGAAAAAGAAATAGAACTGGAGCTGCTGTATATCGATGACGGTTCCAAAGACGGTACTGTGCGGGAAGTGAAAAAGCTGATCGAGCAGGATCCGCGCGTGCATATTATTTCCTTCTCCAGGAATTTCGGAAAAGAAGCCGCTATGTTCGCCGGACTGGAAAAGTCTCGGGGAGACTATGTGGTCATGATGGATGTGGATCTGCAGGATCCGCCTTCCCTGTTGCCGGAAATGTTCGAATATATCTGGCAGGGATATGATTCCGTGGCTACCCGCCGCGTCACGAGAAAAGGGGAGCCGCCGATCCGCAGCTTTTTCGCCAGAAGATTTTATCATCTGATGAAGAAGATATCCCATACCGAGATGATGGACGGTGCCAGAGATTACCGCCTGATGACCAGACAGATGGTGGACGCGATCCTTTCCATGCGGGAGTATAACCGCTTTACCAAGGGAATCTTCGGCTGGGTCGGTTTCCGTACCAAATGGCTGGAATATGAAAACGTGGAACGTGCCAAGGGAGAGACCAAGTGGAACTTCTGGAAACTGCTGGTATATTCCATAGACGGGATCACTGCTTTTTCCACAGCACCGCTGCTGATCGCCTCTTTTGTCGGGATCCTGTTCTGCGTGATCGCTTTTCTGATGATCGTATTTATCATTGTGAGGAAGCTGATCTTCGGTGATCCGGTCTCCGGCTGGCCTTCCCTGGTGTGCATTATCCTGATGACCAGCGGCATCCAGTTCTTCTGTACCGGTATTCTCGGACAGTATCTGGCGAAAGCCTATATGGAAGTAAAACGCAGACCGATCTATCTGGTAAAGGAAGAAATCTAGGCATTTTGCTGTTACAAAACAGGGGGTAAATGTAACATTTTTGCTTTCTTAACTATATTTTAACGAGAAAAAGTCTTTTCAAAAAACGACAGTTATGATATTATTTCTCTGTCAGTCACGGTAGGAGAGCAATACTCGACAAGTATAAAGGGGGACTTGTTTTGGATATTGTAGCAGTAAAAGATTCTGAACTGGAGAGATATGTAACTAAAATCATGCTGGAGATAGGGGTGCCGGCGCATCTGAAGGGTTATCACTATTTACGTGATGCAATTATTTTGTCAGGAAAAGATATGGAAGTGGTAAGCAGCGTTACCAAACTTCTGTATCCTACGATCGCAAAACATTTCAAGACCACAGACCAGAAAGTGGAACGCGCCATCCGGAATGCCATTGAGGTATCCTGGACTCGGGGAAATGTGGAGACATTTGAGAAAATATTCGGATATTCAGCAGCCAGCGGAAGGAACAGACCGACGAACAGCGAGTATATCGCACGTATCGCGGACAACATCCGACTGGATTATAAGGCTATGTAACATATTGAATTTATTCTTTTTAAATTTTTTAAATTAGGAAAGTTAACGTTTCGATGCAGTATTCTTTCTTACACACTGACAGGGCCGCATGCCGGAAGAGATTTACGGTATGCGGCTTTTTTATGCTTTTTCATGCGTGCCACGTAATATTTGTCAAGTCCCGATAAATATGGTAAGATGATAACGATTCAGAGCAATAGAGAGCCTGCCCGGATCCAAGGAGCGGGCACCGGGAGAAAACATGACTTTTCGGATATCGGATTTACTGATCAGAGGCTGTCTGATCATCATCGGGCTGACGGAAGTCGCCCATTTGGCGGGCTGCCTGCTGGGGTGGTCTTTTTTGGCTGTAACGGAGCTGCTGCTGGCGGAGATCGCCGTAGCGGTACTTGTATTGATCTTGTCCGGCCTGATCGCACATAAAAAGGCAATAGCGGTCAGTGCCATTGCCGTAAAACCGGCACCGGAGAACAGCAAAACGAGCGGAAGACAACAGATTTTGACAGTAGTACTTGTATTTTTCATTCTGCTGCAGGTGCTATGGATCCTCACGGGAGGACGTGTGTGGACGGACGGTGATATGACGCTGGAGACCGTCAATACCTTCCTGAAGGAGAACAGCATCTATACGGTGGATCCCCTCACGGGGGAACCGTATACACGGGGCATGTCTTTCCGTCTGAAGCTGCTGTGCCTGCCTACTCTGTACGGAACCATCAGCCACTGGAGCGGTATGGCCCCTGAAACGGTAGTATACCGGCTGATTCCCTGCCTGACTTTATGTATGGGATACCTGGCTTACGGCAGGCTGGGTGCCGTGCTTTTTGATCATAATAGAGAAAAATGCAATATCTTCCTGATCATAGTGGGAATACTGTTCTGTGCAGGGATTTACATGCCCGGCGTGGACGGATTTGATATTTTCTACGGAGGTTTCCGGGGAGTGACGATCCGTGCGGCAGTGCTGCTTCCGTATCTGTTTTCATGCCTGTTCGAGAGAAAATATCTCGGTGCGGTGCTCTGTATCCTGGCGGAAGCCTGTATGGTCTGGACACTGTACGGCGCGGGAGTGTGCCTGCTCGTGACGGTGGCATGGGTGGCATTACGGTGGCTGTGGACAATGTGCAGCCGCAGCGATCATAAGAAAACACAGGCTGTGAAGACAGCACCGGGAGAGGAGGACGCAGAATGATGACACTTCTGAAGTCCGCTACGAACGGATGGCTCGATTATACGCAGCATGGGAAATATGCAGCATTGCTGCTGGCAGCTATCCTCTATCTGGGGTATTGCCTGTGGAAAAGCAAAGCAGCAAGGAACGGTGGGAAGCAGCCGCTGTTCTATTTATATGCGGTGCTGATCACGCTGGCCTGCATCTGCCCGGTGACAGTGGTGATCCTGATGAAATACCAGACCGCGTTTTATTCCTATGTATGGATCTGGACCGCAGTGCCCCAGACAGCACTGATCGCCTGGGCATGTACGGAGTTCCTGTATACCCTGTGGAGAGAAAAAAGTATCCGGAATGTGGCAGCTACATTGCTCCTGGCGGGAATTGTGATCCTGAGCGGGAATCCGGTATCGGACCGGACCGGTTCACAGCTGACACAGGTGGAACAGCCCCGAGAGGTGTTGAGGCAGCTGTCGGAATATCACCTGGAAGAGAGCGGAGAGACGGAATATAGCCTATGGGCTCCAAAGGAGATCCTGGCGGCGGCCAGGGCATACAGTGCCGATATCCATCCCGTGTATGGGAGAAGCATCTGGGATGCCGCGCTGGGAAGCTATTCGTACGACACCTACGAGACATGGCAGGAGGACCTGTATCTGTGGATGAACCATCTGGAGGAGACCGGTGAGCCGGAGTATGTCCGCACGGAGGAAAATACCGGGGAGCGGACCATTGATTTCAGAACCTGCCTTGACAGTGCGGCGGCCGCGGGAGTAGACTACATTTTACTGCCGGGGGATCTGCCGGAGGATACCGTGGAAAAATTGCAGGAGACCCTGGGGACAGACACAGAGCTGAAGACCACAGCAGGATATTACCTGATAGAAATCAGATAGAAACCGGATAGAAACCGGATAAAAACCGGCTCAGAATTCGGATAAACAGAAGGATTACAATATGGAACAGGATTTGATCAGTATAGTGGTACCGGTATACCGGGCGGAAAACTATATCGAAGAGACACTTGACTGTGTGCGGGCCCAGACCTATACGAACTGGGAGCTGCTGTTAATAGAAGACTGCGGTCCGGACCACAGCAGACAGATTATCGAAGAATATATCCGGCGGACCGGAGAACGACGGATCCGGCTGCTGACCCATCCCACGAATCTGGGAGCCGCCAGGGCGCGGAACCTGGGAGTGAATGAGGCAAAGGGGCGTTACCTGGCTTATCTGGATGCGGACGATCTGTGGGTACCGGAGAAGCTGGAGCTGGAGCTTGCTTTTATGAAGGAGCAGAAGGCTGCTTTTGTGTTCACAGGATATGAATTCGCCGACGAGAACGGCATAGGAACGGGGAAAATAGTCCATGTACCGACGACCATAAATTATAAGGAAGCCTTGAAAAATACCACGATCTTCACCAGCACAGTAATGTTCGACATGGAACAGCTGTCAAAAGAAGAGCTGCAGATGCCGCAGATCAAGAGTGAGGATACCGCGTTATGGTGGAGAATACTGCGCGGGGGTACTGTAGCTTGTGGTTTGGATGAAAATTTGGTAAAATATCGGAGAGCGGGGAAATCCCTGTCTTCCAACAAGCTAGAAGCTCTGCGCAGGATCTGGAATCTGTATCGTAAGGCAGAGGGAATGTCTGTGCCGAGCAGCGCCTGGCATTTCTGCTTCTGGGCAGTACGTGCAGTGAAGCGCAGAATATAGGAGGAGTTTGTGTTGAATACAAACGGTAATTATTATGTGAACAGATTGCGCAAGAGGGAATCCTTCAAGCGCTTGATCAATATAGGACTGTCGGCGATCTGCCTGTTCCTGGAAATTGCTCTGTTTGCCTACATGTGGCAGTTCCACTTCCAGTTCCAGCTGGTAGACCCGCTGCAGAAGATCTGGTACCGCGGCTTCCTGCTGGAGAACGGTATCTACAGTGTGATCCTGATCTTTTTCTCCGTGACCTACGGCGGAATGCGTCTGGGTTATATGAAAAATACGGAGATCATATTTTCCCAGGTGTTTGCAACACTGATGGCGGATGTACTGATCTATGCCGAGCTGTGTATGATGGCGCGTAGTGTGTTCCCGCCGGATATGTTCCTGCTCATGGTAGTACTGCAGATCGTGGCAGTGATCATCTATGCCAATATTGCGAATAAAATCTATCGTACGGCGTTCCCGCCCAGAGAACTCTTGCTGATCCATGGGGATCGTCCCATCGCGGATATCTGTAAAAAGTTCGAAAGCCGTAAGGATAAATACAAGATCACGAAATATGAGCATATCAAAAAAGGCGCGGCAGAACTCTGCAAAGAGATTCTGAGTGAGTATCAGAACGGTGAGATTAACGCCGTCGTGATCTGGGATATTAATGAGAAGGACCGCAACACTATATTGAAATTCTGCTATTCGCAGTCCATCCGTGTGTATGTAATGCCTAAAATATCAGATGTTATTTTAGTAGGATCCGAGGAGTTACATGTATTTGATACGCCGATCCTGCTGACCAGAGAGTATTCCCTCAGCATGGAGCAGCGGTTCATCAAGCGCTCCATCGACGTGGTCTGCTCCCTGATCCTGCTGGTGATCACCTCTCCGCTGATGCTCCTGACGGCACTGGCGATCAAGCTGTATGACGGCGGCCCGGTATTGTACAAGCAGGTGCGCTGTACCATCGGCCAGAGAGAGTTCTATATCATGAAGTTCCGCAGCATGCGCACTGATGCGGAGAAGGACGGCGTAGCCCGCCTGGCACAGAAAAATGACGACCGCATCACTCCGATCGGAAAAGTGATCCGCAAATGCCGTCTGGACGAGCTGCCCCAGCTGATCAATATCCTGCGGGGAGATATGTCCTTCATCGGTCCCAGACCGGAACGTCCGGAGATCATTGCCCAGTATACCGAAGTCATGCCGGAGTTCGCCTTCCGTATGAAGGTGAAGGCGGGACTGGCAGGATTCGCCCAGGTATACGGAAAATACAACACCTCTCCGTATGATAAGTTAAAACTGGATTTAACATATATCGAAAATTATTCTGTATGGCTCGATCTGAAGCTGATGCTTCTGACACTGAAGGTACTGTTCTGGCCGGACAGCACCGAGGGTGTCGAGAGCGAACAGGTGACGGCTTTCAAGGCAGAGTATGACGGCCGTGCGGAAAAAGACGATAACTGATCTGAACGTATGGGAATATGACAATATGGGAGGAAGCCTCATGGAAGCAAGCTATGGTAAGGAACCCTTCGATCTGCGGCTGCTGCTCTTGCGGTTGGGCCGTAATCTATGGAAAATACTGGCGCTGACGATACTGGGTACAGTACTGTTCGGCGGCGGTTATTATGTCAAAAATGTGTTGCTGCAGCCCGATCCCGGGTATGCGGCTTCTTCCACTTATAAGGTAGAATATGTCGAGAACCCTAATGCGGCCGGTGCTTACTATATCAACGAAGCCACCTGGAACAGCCTGCTCCACACGGGAGAATTTCTGGATGGTGTGGAGAATCATCTGCAGGAAGCGGCAGAGCGCGGAGAGAGCGGTGCTGCGGCAGTGCTGGAACAGGGCAGAGACCGCTGGATCGAAGCTTTGTCGGCTGCCCTGCCTTCCGATTTCAGTATTCCGGTGACGAAGGCTACGACACAGGATCCCGGGGAGAGTATTGCACTGGCCCATGCCGCGGAAGAGACCATGTGCGGGGAGTTCGCAGAGAGTATGCCGGAGATCACGCGGATCAAAGTGCTGGATCACGGAGACCTCGCGGAGGCAGTGGTACCGGATGTGCGTCCGGTACGGGCCGTGATCCTGGCGGCGGTGCTGTCCTTGTTTTTCGTAGTGGTGATCTTCCTGTTATGGGAGCTGTCCCGGGACAGCATCTGGCTCCCGGCCACTCTCCGCAGACGGTATGGATTACACAGTCTGGGTACAGTGGAAAGTACGGGATTTGCGGAAAATGTGAAATATCTGCTGGAGAAAGCGGATGCCCATAAGATCGCCGTCTGCGGTGCCCTGCCGGAGGGAGATCCACAGGAGGCGGTGGACAGACTGTGTGAGCTGCAGCCCGCCGGTAGAGAGCAGACCAGCGGCAGAGTGCAGCCCATCGACAGAGAATGGATCGCAGTTCCCAGCCCGCTGTTATGCCCTGAGAGCGCAGAGACTCTGCGGGCGGCGGATGTGGTCCTGCTGGCAGTGCCGGCCGGAGCGACGGTGGGTAAGCGGCTGGAGGCTGTGCTGGAGTATCTGACCGCACAGGACTGTAAGGTGGACGGAGCCTTTTTATGGAATGCGGATGAGACCCTGATCCGGAGCTATTATTTTCTCCCTATGATTGGTTCCGATACAGCAGATAACGATATGAATACGAGAAATACAGAAATGGAACATACAAAGACTACCCAGGCAGAAGGAGAGCAGGCATGAAGGTAGAAGTACTGGCATCGGTAATGAACGCTTCTCTTCGTGAAACCGTACAACATATGAACCTGCAGTCCGATGCGGTGATCATCAATCAATGCGACAGACTCGGGCAGGAGGAAATGCAGATATCCCAGGAAAACGGAGAGGCACGAACCATCCGCTTCTACAGTTTCCCGGACCGGGGCATCGGCAGAAGCCGGAATGAAGCTATTTTGCGGGCAGAAGGAGATATCTGCCTTTTTTCGGATGCAGATATTGTGTATGAGGACGGATATGAAACGGCGATCCTGGCAGAATTTGAGAAAAATCCGCAGGCAGACATGATCATTTTCAATATCGAAGTTGAGGAATCCCGGCGCACCTACCACATCACGGAGCGGAAACGAGTGCACTGGTATAATTGCGGCCGGTACGGAGCGGTGAGCTTTGCTGTACGCAGGGACAGCCTGCTGGCATCCGGGAGCACCTTCTCCCTGCTGTTCGGCGGCGGAGCGAAATACAGTAACGGAGAGGACAGCCTGTTCCTGACAGAATTCATCCAAAAAGGCTATAAGGTCTATACCGCGCCCGTGACCATCGGCAGAGAGGAAGCGGGAGACTCCACCTGGTTCCATGGCTACAATGAGAAATTTTTCCATGACCGTGGTGTACTGTATCATTATCTGTACGGATGGCTGGCAGGACCGCTGGCACTGCGGTTTTTGTATGCCCATAAGGGGACATTGTGCAGTGAGGTAACGATAAAACAGGCGAAGCAGTGGATGCGGGACGGCATCCGCGAAGCAGGAAAGCGCAGCTGAGCCTGAACCGCGGCAGACATCGCAGGAGAATACGCGCGAACCGCGGCGGACATCGCGAGAGAATACGCCGGAAATTGAGACAGAAATCGTAGGCAGAAAGGGGGTCCCACATGGAAAAAAGTGCACTGGTATATATTGTATTAACACTCGTAACGGTGGGATTCGGCTTCTGCGTGCGCAACAGCGGCGCGACCGCCGTTGTGGAGGGCGTGGGCGACCACGGCTGTGAGTACATGACCGGCGGCACCGTGGTGGTGCTGGGACAGACCGGCAAGAACTTTGCAGCCGGTATGACCGGCGGCATTGCCTATGTGCTGGACGAAAACTGGGACTTCTACCAGCGGGTGAACAAGGAGACCGTCAGCCTGGAGCCGGTGGAGCACAAGTACGATGTTGCCACCCTGAAGGAGCTGATCCGCGCCCATGTGGAGGCCACCGGCTCTCCGCGCGGCAAGGAAATTCTGGACAATTTCAGTGCGTTCCTGCCCAAATTCAAAAAGGTGCTGCCTTACGATTACGACCGCATGCTGCGGGTCATCGCCTCGGTAGAGGAGCGTGGTCTGGACGGCGAGCAGGCACAGATCGAAGCGTTCTATGCAATGAAGAACGCTGCTAACAAATAAGGGAGGCGCAAACGATGGGAAAACCGACAGGATTTATGGAGTATGACCGGGTAAATCCAAAAGCCCAGTCTCCGAAGGAACGTATCAAGCATTTTAATGAATTCCATACCCCTCTTTCCAAAGAGGAGCAGGAAAAACAGGGAGCGCGCTGCATGGCATGCGGCGTCCCCTTCTGCCAGAGCGGCGTTCAGCTGGGCGGCATGTTCAGCGGCTGCCCGCTGAACAACCTGATCCCCGAGTGGAACGACCTGGTCTATCAGGGCAAGTGGGATCTGGCCGTACACCGGCTGATCGCTACCAACCGCTACCCGGAGTTTACCAGCCGGGTGTGCCCCGCCCTGTGCGAGGCCGCCTGCACCTGCGGGGATGTGACCGGCAGCAGCGTACAGCCCGGCGATATTGCCACCTGCGACCTGTCACCCTTGCTGGTGAATCCCCGCGTACCCCGCGTTTATACGGAATAATTCAAAAAGCGACTTGTATTTGTAAGATACAAGTCGCTTTTTACTTTTTAAACACGCTGCGCAGGCGCTTCTCGATCTTACGGACATAAAAGAACAAAAAAGAATCAAAGGCCAAGAGGCCCCTCTAGGTCACGTTAT
>OLIX01003155.1_pt1 | contig 11079 bp, 4 predicted proteins | sample 1601331 | NCBI WGS metagenome assembly OLIX01 (sample SAMEA2452120, study PRJEB22498) | human gut metagenome | biome: human feces; feature: human gut; material: feces | place: Australia | collected 2012 | reverse complement strand
ATATTCACCCGGACGTCCTGCATTCGATTCGCCTTGATACCACAAAGCTCCCTTAAAAGTAAGATTCCTCAAAGGAGAAATCATGGAATTATACATACCGGTCGGAATGTTCTGAAAAGATACACCTCCTCTTCCGGCAGGCATTTCACACCCCAGCCTATACTTCCACTGCTCGGACAAGCGAACCGTATCCCCATCTATCGCCATGCAATAGGGTTTACCTTTTACAAAACTGGGACGACCACCGGAATTAATAAGACGTACCGTAACCAGATTCTCTCCCGCTTTCAACACCGATGCAGGAACTTTATAAATGCGCGGCGGATATTGATAAGAAGTAGTGCCTACAAAAACACCATTCACATACACAGAGTCCGCATTTACCATACAGCCTAAACGCAATATAGCATCTTTATCAGCCTGCTCGGCTGTAAGGCGAATGTTCTGCCGGAACCAGTGCGATCCGCTTACCGGATAACCATCCTTGCTGCCCAACTGATAAGAAAACATATTCACCTCCTCCCAGTCGGAATCATTCAATTCCGGTTCATACCATTTAACCGGAGCATGAAGGCCTTCATCACCTTTATATAAAGAGAGGCTCCAGAATCTCGACATCATTCCTCCCGCTTTATTCATCAAGGCCTTATATTCGTCGGAGTTATAGATATCCCGCTCGCGCAGGTTCTTCGGAAATGCCTGAAGCGCATCTTCACTCATCCAAGCTTCAATGGAACTTCCTCCCCAACTGGAATTGATAATGCCGACAGGAACTTTCATCTCATTATACATCTCTATTGCAAAAAAGTAAGGTAATGCGGCATAAGACTGGGCAACCTGCGGATTCAACGCTGTCCAGTTCATTTGGGATATATCTTCTTTGGGACCATGCAAATCATTACCATAGGGAGTCTTGACATAGCGGACCATTGAATTCTCGTAAGTAGCCGTCTCTCTACCGAACATATCCGCTACACGCGCCACCGTCAGTTCCATATTCGATTGTCCCGAGCACAACCATACATCTCCTATCAGGATATCCTTCACTGTCATTTCGTTCACTGTCAGCTCATAAGGGCCACCGGCCTTCATTGCAGGAAGTGTTACCAGCCATTTGCCATTTTCATCGGCTACTGCCGTATATTTCTTCTTCTTGAACGTGACAACCACATTCTCACCCGGATCAGCCGTTCCCCATATTTTTATGGGACGTTCACGTTGCAATACCATCCCATCCGAAAGAACGGATGGGAGTTTCACTTTAGCCTCAGCCAACACAGAACAGATGCAGGCCAGTACTATCAATAAAGCAAATCTGTATTTCATAATCTTTTTTTTAGGAGTTATGGGAGTTCCTTAAAAACATTCCCTTCTCACAGAACTCTCCGGCGCTCCCAGGAAAGAAGGTTTCAAACCTCCGAAGTCAATCATTATCTTCTGCATGACAAGTGCCGGATCAAGCGGACGGATGCGCAAGGTATGCTTTTCTTTCTTATCAAGCAAATGTTTCGTTTGGGTAGTGATGATATGCTCCGCCTGCAATCTGCCAAGTTCACCTTTATAATCACCGTTGATGTTGACTATCTGTTCGTCACCGCCATCCAGTGAAACCGCATATCGCAGTCCTTTATAATCATTGAAATTCAATGTCGAAGAGAAACGTACGATAACTGTTGCTTCACCACTCTTCTCCGTTTCAAAATCATATTCCAGATACATATCTTCGCTCGGAGTAGCTGTGGAAGGCAAAGTAGTGACGGCTGACAAGGTACGTCCCAGATTAGGGATCGTAATCCAATCAGCAGATGTACCATTTGCTGAACGGGTATAATGTTCTGCTTCAATAGATATATATCCATCCTTTTCTACAAACACAGGTGGTGCAGGAGCTATACGGGGCTCGGGTACAAAGGTCACTTTAGGCATTATATTGCGCTTCGGATCATTCCAGGATCTATATCCGATGTGAGTCTGATCCATGATATGATTCCATTTGCCCCCACTCATTACATGATTATAATGATAAGTCAGCACGGAGTCGCGCTCGAAACAAGCACGTGCCTTATCCGCCCATTTATTGGCTTTCACATCATTGACCTCTGCCAGTTTACGGTTCATTGCCACGGCATAGTACATATCATATAAGTTGGAACATGCCTGTATCGGGAAAAGTACCAGTTGGTCGAAAGCATCCCGGTATTCGGCAGGCATCAGATAATAAAGTTTCAAGGCATCCAGACACAATGCAGCGTATTCATCTTTTACACTTTGCCATTCGTTATAATTTTCCAGGCTGTAAGTCCGGTCATTCAACATTTCCGGAGTAACCCTACGGTTGTACTTAGTATAAGTGTCGATCAGACGAGCTGCTTCTTCGGCATAGTATCCGCCAAATTGCTGACGACAGAAATCCACCGTATGCTGAAACAGATTATTTTCATTGAAACGTTTCGGTTCCCAGGCCATATCTAAAAAGAAGGTGATAGGATATTCCATCGGCTTCAAGTCACCTACATTCACCACCCATAATTCGCGCACGCCATAGTCATAAGTCAGCATCATCTGCTCCCACGTGCGTTGTATCTGAGTAATATTTATCCATTTGGAGTTACGGGGAGCCCCTACATAGTCGAAATGATAATACATGCCGTAACCACCTTTACGAGGCTTCGCTTTCAAGTCGGGCAATTTACGTACATTGCCCCAGTTGTCATCACAGAGCAGCAACGTTACATCGTCGGGCACTCGCATACCTTTATCATAATAATCCTGCACTTCCTTATAAAGCGCCCATACCTGCGGAGTTTCTTTAGCCTTCTTACCGGTTACCTTCTCTATGATTTTCCGCTGATCTTTCACGATATTCTGCAACAAGGAGATATTGGCATCTTCGCTCATCGGTTCATCGCCGTCGCCACGCATGGCAAGGGTGATCACCGCTTCCCAATCCTTGCAGCGTTCCATCCCCTGCTGCCAGAAGTCGCGCAACACGGCACCGTTCGTAGTGTAATTCCACTCTCCTTTTCCACGACGTTTCCAGTCTTTTTGAGCCTGTCCCATCGGTTCATGATGGGAAGTACTCATCACAATTCCCATCTCGTTGGCCAACGGACCGTTCATCGGGTCATCATCGTAGAAAGCACTGTTCCACATGGCAGGCCACATAAAATTTCCTTTGAGGCGAAGCACCAGTTCGAACACCGTTTCGTAGAACTTACTATTGAACCCACCAAAGGTAGCAGACGCCCAGCCGCCTAAGCTGGGCCATTCATCATTCAGGAAAATACCGCGGTACTTCACTGCCGGTTCACCATCGGTATATACACCTTCTTTAATAGATATAATATCATGCTTCTCCACCGGAACATCTGCCCAGAAATACCAGGGAGAGACACCCATCTGCCGGGAAAGCTCGTAAATACCGTAAATAGTTCCCCGCTTGTCACTACCAGCAATGACAATTGCTTCTTCTACTCCTTCCACGGGCTGCTTCACCGTCTGAAGAATGTACTTCTCACGTTTCCCTTTCAAATCTGCAGCTGGAATCTTTCCTGCCTGCATCAGCTGTTTGATCCAGGAACTATTTTCAACAGAACCGATAATCAGCATACGATTACCGGATGGGGAATGAATAATTTCCGGAGTAGCACCTGTCACTTTACCTGCATCTGTCTGCAAATTAGCAACAGCCCTCAGTACACCTTTATCTTCCTGCAAGTCTACCAGTATCGGATACGCCTTTCCTTGCTGTATCCAGGTAAAACCATTACTCTCATTTGTCACAAAACGCTCTGCCGCCGACAAAGAGGGAAGTAACATGAAACTTACTAAACAATAAAAAATCCAACTAATTCTTGTTTTCATGGTAAGATACTTTTTAATTAACCTTCGTTTTGTACAAAGATAGTTCATTACAAAGTACTTTTCGAATCTTCGTGTTCCCATTTGCTACGGTCAATGTTACATCCCGTCTTTTCATGTTACATAAACTTACATTGATGTAACATTCGCTCAAAAAATGGCTCTGGTCGGCCCTAAAACTGCATCTTACCTTTGATTTACCTCCATCACTCATGTCCCCTGGCCTTGGCCTATCATCAATGCCGATGATGCCCACCATCAATACCATTGATGATAGGCATCACACTCAAAGTAAAGTTACTCCATCTGGTCAGAGTTTTACCGTCACCTTCTTTCCTGTATAAGTAACCGTCTTACTGTTACCGTCCACTGTCTTCACCGTAAACTGGCGTTTTTCAAGCATGCCGTTATATTTTCCCTTGCGTGCACCGATAGTGAGCGTACGGGAAGCATTATTCCATGTCATAGGAATTTCCGTATATGCTCCTGATTCATAGTTATAATTATCAAACTCATCTTCGTAAAGGGTGAAACTACCATTCGCACCTGCATACACTTTCAACTCAAGATTATCCCAGTTTTTTTCTGTCGCATATTGCACATCGGGACCGATGGGAACAATACTTCCGGCTCTGACGTAAAGTGGAATCATATCAATAGTCGTTTCTCTTGATATTTCCTGGCCGCCATCATATTTCTCATTAGTCCAGAAATCATACCATACAGTACCTGCGGGCAGATAAACCTTTGCAGTTTTCTTTGTAGTGAAGTCTACTGTCATGCTGCCTTTGCTCTTATTTTTATTGTCATCCCTGTCCCAGCCTGTCTCTTCCGATGCAGTAGCTGCCACTTCCGGAGTATATTGCGCTTCCACAATCGGAGCCACCAGGATGGACTTGCCAAACATATATTCGTCATTCATGTCCCACACCTTCTTGTCATCGGCAAAATCCATCATCAACGCACGCATAAAGCTTGACTGCTTATTGGTGACCTGCCAAGAAGTAGAATATATATAAGGTAACAGAGAATAACGCAAACGGATAGCTTTTTCGATAGCATCGTAAATGGGTTCTCCTTTCTTTCCAAACTGATAAATCTCTCTCGGAGCTTCCGTTCCGTGCGAACGCATCATCGGATTGAACGCTCCAAACTGTACCCAGCGTACGTATAATTCCTGATAGGACGGATTCTTTGTAGCCGATCCATCATTCCATCCCTTATTGTAATGGCCTAAGAAGAAGCCCCCGATATCACTATTGAAGTTGGGATTTCCCGTAAGGGTAAAGTTTAGCCCGGCAGGTATCTGTTTACGCAATGATTCCCAGGTAGAAACGATATCACCCGACCATACATTACATCCGTAACGCTGCTGCCCAGCAAATCCTGAACGGGTAAGAATAAACACACGCTTGTCTGAAGTCGTAGCGCGTTGGTGATCATAAACACCACCTACGGCCATCAACGGATAGGCACTGCGTACTTTGCGGAATGAACCTAAATAGGTAGGTGTATCAAAATCTTCAGGTTTTGCATCCAAATGATCTGGTTCGGTGGAGTCCATCCACCAACCGTCCATACCCAAATCATAGAGGCGGGTCAGATGTTTCCAGTAAATATCACGTGCAACGGGGCTGTAGGCATCATAAACTCTCACGCCCGACAGATAGTCTTCCCTAGGAGGCCACGTATCAGTGCCTGCAAGAGGCCAAGTCCTAAAATTAAACAATAGTCCTTTTTCATTCAGCTCCTTATAAGGCTTGGTCTGTGGACCGAATGAAGACCAGATCGTGATAATCATGTGCGCATTCTTTGCATGAATCTCATCCAGCATCTGCTGGGGATTATAGTAATTACCATCCAAAAATTCCATTGCATTCCACAAGTAGTTACTACCCCAGTACTGCCAATCCTGCACGATACCATCCAAGGGAATCTGTAATTCACGGTATTTGTTCAGTACGCCCAGTACTTCATTCTGACTTTTATAACGCTCTTTGCTCTGCCAGTAGCCATACGTCCACAAAGGGAACATGGGTACTTGTCCGGTAAGAGTACGCATTTGGGCAACTACGCCATCGGCATCTCCACCATACATGAAATAGTAGTCTGTGCAATCACCAACTTCCGATTCAAATGAAGTCTCATTCTCATCATCAGCAAAGTTAGTCGGAGAATAGTTATCCCAGAAAAGACCATAGCCTTTCACGGACTGGAAGAAGGTGATTCCGTCTTCCACATTGCCCGGCATCAGATACTTCCGTTGGTTACGTTGCGACATTTTTCCATTCTGAAGTATTCCTAATCCATATATAGCCTCCTCTTTTTCAAGCATAAAGGCCTGGCGAACTTTATAAGTGCCCTTATCGGCTTTGCCCTTATTCGGATAAAAAGAAGGGGTTCCCTTTTCTGCCAGTAATTCGTTGTTTTTTGTATCGGTGAAGCGTACCGTTCCATCGGTCTTGTTTAAAGTAACAATCATATCAGACGTTTTCAATCTGACATCATCTCCCTGTTCCTTAAAATCAATCTTAGTTTGTTCCGGCACCAATGTTACGGAAAGACTTTCTTTGTCCGGCATCTGATCCTTTACCGAAGGATACTTCACTATGCGGACAATAGAAGGAGAATAAAAAATAACTTCTGCATTGAAGTTTCCTTCCGCCACATTTACCTTTACACCCTGTGGCGTCCTATTCACATTTTGCGCCATCAGTAAACCGGATATTAAAAGAAATATACCGGTAATTCCTACTTTTACTTTTCTCATGATATTTCATTTAAAAATTGAATTATGAGGGCAAAAGTAGCCTGAAACCTATAAAACACGTGGTACAAATGTTGCAAGAAGCAACAATCTCGTTGAAATGTGACTATTTCGGTTGTTCTTTCAGACTATTAACGTACTGCAAAGGACGCATACCAAACTCTTCCTGAAAACATTTACTCAGATAACTGGATGTACTGAATCCAACCCGGTCAGCAACTTCGGCCACCGTATGTCCTTCTTCCAAAAGTTGTGCGGCACGTTTCAGACGAATGGAACGGATAAAATTTGTCGGTGTCTTTCCTACCACTGAAACCAGTTTTCGATACAGCCCCGTGCGATCCATTCCCATGTCCCGACTCAATACCTCTACTGAATACTCGGGATTGTCTAGATTCTGTTCTACAAATTTCAAAGCCTTACGAAGAAACAATTCATCGGCCGCCGATAGCAAGGAGTTGTCCGGCGCAGCTTCCGGAGTTGCTTTCAGTTGTTCTTTCCTTTTCTCCTGTTGTTCCAGCAACTGGCGCATATTCATCAACAGTTCTTCCAAAGCCAATTCATTTTCAGCAGGCGACAGAGGGGACAGGACTCCTTCCGAAAGCTGGTCAACCAGTTCTTTCAACTCTACGGCATTATTCTGTATTTCCTTCAATTGCAGTTTGGTTCTGCCTTCATCCGTATGTTTTAAAATGGTATCCAAGGGAGAGATTATACGATTGATAGGTTCTACCAGTTCCTGATTGATGTTTTGCAGGAAAGTGGACTTCATTTCATCCAGTTTCTCTCTTTGTTCACGTACCAGTTTTCGGCGTTTGCGTCGTATATATACAAAAACTAGGGCGATCAAGCTTCCCGTTGCGAACAGGAAATAAGAGAGATAAGCATAAGTGGTTTTCCAAAACGGAGCTTTTACGGTTATTTCAATTTCCGCATATTTTCCCGTCCACGACTCACTATTATCAGCGGCTTGCACTCTAAAAGTGTAAGTGCCAGGCGGCAAGTCAGTATAAGTGGCAGTACCCTTACCATCGGAAGAGCGGATTTCCCGTTCCGAATAGTCAATACCCGTCAGTTGGTAACGATAATAGGTCTGTGTGGGATTGATATAATTCAAGGCAGAAAACTCTAAAGTGAAAAAGTTCTGATCATAGTTCAGGATAATCTCTTTGGTCAAGGTTATGGGGCGTTGAAGTATCCTGTTACCATGATACATTTTTCCACTTTCCACACGTTCACCAAACAGATCAAAGCCCACGAATAAAGGTGCGGCATACGCCCGCTCCATTGTGGTATGAAGCGGAACAAACTTATTAAATCCATTAATACCACCCCAGTAGAGAGTTCCATCTTCTGCGACAAAAGAGGACCGCTCGCAGAATTCATCCGTAATCACACCATCGTACCGATTGAAATTTGCAAACGAATATCGTATCTGTTCTCCCTCTCCCGTTACAGTGATACGTGTTATCCCGTTAGAAGTAGATACCCAGATAGCACGATCTTGTGTTTGAATGATGGAACGGATAGAGTTATTGACCAATCCGTCCATGGTATGAAACGTGTTTTGTTGTCCGGTAGCTATGTTGCAAAGCAACAACCCATCTTCCAGACCAATCCAAACTTGCTTTTGTCGGTCTACAAAGATGGAAGTACACACATGAAAACTGGGGTTAAAGGTATATTCTTTTTGGGTACAATCATAAACAAACCAACCTTTCCGTGTAATGCCTGCTAAACGATCCTTCCCCAAAGATGCCAATTGGTAGACAGTCAAATTCTCCGTCTGAGGTAGTCCCTGCTCCTTTTCATATTGTCCGGTTTCGGGAGTAAATGTACCGAAACCCTGGTTTTCAGTACATAAATACAGAGTTCCGTCCGGTTGCTCCATAATGGAATGAATTGTCTGGCCGGACAACGGATAATGTCTGGTTTCTCCATCCGGCAGCATACAATAAAGTCCCTGTCCGACACTTCCCAACCAAGCACGTTGCCGACTGTCCTTAAACAGGGTATTGCAATTGACAGTGGACAATTCCTTGGAATATAAGTTTATGTCTCCATTAGAAAGATGATAGGAGAATAGTCCTTTCCGGGTCCCCACCCACATATTCTCCTGGTTTTGTGCTGCAATGCAAGTTACATAAAGATTCATATTTTCCGTAACGGGAAACAATGTCCTGCCAATATTCTGAAAACGGAAACGGTCCGGATGATAATACAGAATTCCCCGGTTCAAGGTCCCTACCCACATGCCACCTTGGCTGTCATTGTAAAGCGTACTCACTTCTGTATTTATATTGCGTCCGTCCACTAATTTCAAGGTTGGTATATATTGTTTTCTTTCCAGCCCCGCATCTATATTCCATAATCCTTTATGACAACTAATCCATATGCTTCCGTCTTTATCAACAGACAGGTAATTCAGCCAATAGCTTGTCTGCAACACGATGTTCCATTTTCTTCTTTCTACATCATAAGCCAACATTACCCCGCCTCTGTTACCATTGCATAACTGGTAGAAAGTATTCGTTCCCGGCACTACGTAAGATGTATTCCCATACACTCCTTCAGGAAGTTCATCCGACAGTTTCTGCCGATATATTTCCTTTTGTGACTCCATAGCGTAACAAATCAATAAACCGGAACGATAGAACAGATATAAGTTCCCGTCCAACACCCCAAGATCATAAACCTGATCGGTGGTATCTCCAATCAATGAAACACGATTCAGAAAAGTACTTGCCTGCAGAGTTGTCTTATCTATGCGTACCAAATCATCCTTATCCGTTATGACCCATAAATCCTTGGTCTTATCCATGAAAAAATCCTTCATCGGAGTATCTATCCCCCATAAAGCCAGCAAACTGTCCGGTCGCTCAATAAAGCATTCACGTCCTATATCCACCACCATCAGTTGGCGTTGATTTTTAAGCCACATATATCCGTGAGCATCTATATATTCGTGATGAAATCCGGAATAGTCTGATAAACGGCAGATAGCTTCCCGATCATAGTGCAGGTAACTGAAATTAGTACCGTCATATAAGTTCAGTAATCCTTCCGTAGTTATCATCATGCGCCCGTCCGGCAACTGAGTGATATTGCGCACCTTATTTCCGGACAATCCATGCGTTCCGTTAATTGGAGTAAAGACACAATGCTTTTCCGCAATACCGGATAGTGGAAAAATCAACAGAAGTAGCAGAATCAATATGTATTTCATAGCTTGGCATATACTTTTAGTATTGCAAATATACATCTTTATCACCATATAAATGAGGTATGAATGAAATGAATATTTCAATATTGAAGAGATGAGGTATAGACATAAAAAAAGGAGTACCGCTGTACTCCAACCTTTGTTAACCTTAAATCTAATACTATGAAAAACACAGTGCAAAGGTACGCACTTTTTTGAAAGTAGCAAGTTCCGTGTGCGAAAACAACGCATTTATAACACCATTTAAGAGAAGGCGTTCTCTTTTTCACTTCCTTTTTCATATTTAGCTTTAAAACGAAGACAAGCTGCACTTTAGCATTAAAAATAATCAAGCTTATTTTGTATTGCTTTCAGTTTGCATTATCTTTGTAGAAAAATAATCAAAACGACTTATGCCTGACTATGATTTGATAGCTATATTAGGTCCTACCGCTTCCGGTAAAACTCCTTTCGCCGCAGCACTGGCAGATGTTCTTGACACAGAAATCATCAGTGCAGATTCCCGGCAAATCTACCGTGGTATGGATCTCGGTACAGGTAAAGACCTGGTAGACTACACTGTAAATGGTAAACTAATCCCCTATCATCTGATTGATATTGCCGACCCGGGTTATAAATACAATGTTTTTGAATATCAGCGTGATTTTCTGATAGCGTACGAGACTATTAAACAAAAAGGGAAACTTCCCGTTTTGTGTGGAGGTACCGGTATGTATCTGGAATCCGTATTGAAAGGCTATAAGTTGCTGCCAGTTCCCGAAAACCCGGAGTTACGTGCACGCCTTGCCGATAAATCCCTGGAAGAACTGACTGAGATGCTGAAGCAATACAAAGCCCTGCACACGCTCTGGTGCGGCGGCGACCTCGCCCCCGCGCGCGTGTACCGGCTGGCAAGGGATTACGCCGCGCAGTACAAGAACTTCGCGCACTATTATTTTGATAAGAGCAAAGAGAAATGACGCAGAAGCGCCGGCACGGAGCCGGCGCTTTTCCTATTTCACAATGTCGTAAAGCTCCCGCAGATCGCGGATCTCGTAGTCCACACGCAGGCTCTCCGGCTTCGGCGCTTTCTTCGGATTGAACCAGCAGCACGCAAGTCCATAGTTGTTCGCGCCCTGAATGTCGCTCGTGAGCGAATCACCGATGACCAGGCAATTTTCCCGCGTAATGCCGTCGATGTGGGCGAACACATAGTCAAAGTATTCCACGGACGGCTTCGCCGCACCCG
>OLIX01003154.1_pt1 | contig 11080 bp, 7 predicted proteins | sample 1601331 | NCBI WGS metagenome assembly OLIX01 (sample SAMEA2452120, study PRJEB22498) | human gut metagenome | biome: human feces; feature: human gut; material: feces | place: Australia | collected 2012 | reverse complement strand
GATTGATGCTGTAATGAATCAGGAAAAGATTTTAAAAGAAGATCTTGAAGCACTAAAGCGTCTTGAAAATTGCCGTGAGGAAATTGAAAAGCTGCTGTACCAAGATGTGTCAATTGACATAATCATCGACAGTATTTTGACTTTGTTAAAAGAAATTCGCACAAATGGTACTCCGCAATTTGCCCGCCAGGCAAGACTTGCCTTTATCGCAAGAGCATTTCTTCGCACGCTTGTAGATGCTGGCTATTATACAAGTGAAAATGTGGATACTTTCATGCAGGGAATTTCTACAGTATCATCAGAATTTAACGATGATTTTGAGCGCTTTTCTGAGGGCCTTATAAGCCGCGAGGAGTTTAACTTTAAGTACGGACATCTTCGAAGCGGCACATATGATATTCGTTCAGACCGCTACGATGCGATGAATTTTCGCCCTGCGCCATCGCGTATTAAAAAAGATAAGGTAAAGATTCAAAAAGACCTTGATATCAGTATTTTGACACAGGCTCTTGAAGATACACAGCTTGATGTGCCTGCAGAGCGTATGGCAAAATTTTGGATCAGTGCAATAGAACAGCGAGAGTATTTTAAATTTGAATTTACAAAATCACTTAGTATGGTATTAGAACTGATTCGTAAGCTTGGCTCAATTTTGGAGATTCGTACTATGGATCTGTCTTGGCTGTGTGTAGATGACTTTAAGCTATATGAGTCAGGCTGTGATCCGGAAAATTTAAAAAAGCTTTGGATGAAGCTAATCACAAAGCGGCGTCGTTTAAATCATGACAGCCGATTAATTCTTCTTCCAGAAGTTATTTTATCAGGTGCTAGCGTAGATGTGATTCCTGTGTATGAGGCACGCCCTAATTTCATCACGGCAAAGACAGTCGAGGGCGAGGTGGTGCTGCTTGATGAGGAGCCAGATGCTGATATCACTGGAAAAATCGTTGTGGTGCCAAAAGCTGACCCAGGTTACGAATGGATTTTTACAAAAAATATCAAAGGATTTATCACAAAGTACGGTGGTGCAGCTTCTCACATGGCAATTCGATGCGCAGAGTTTAATATTCCGGCAGCAATAGGTTGCGGTGAGAAAATTTACGACACGGTATCACAGCTTGACTATTTGGAGATGGATTGCAGAAATGGTCTGATCAAGGAAGGTATTCAATATACAAATCTCCATGCACTTATCACGCAGCGAGAGGGTGTTAACGATTATGGAGACCCAACCGATATACTAGAGGCTGGATATGTTGAATTTTATGAGTCTATTGGTTTTATTCCGCGTCCTGTTGCAAACCATACTAAAAACTTTGAACGTCTGTTTGATGAAAAAATAGATCTTTTGATTGTAGTTGGCGGAGGTGCACTTGGACCGCAGTGGTATGACCGTAAACATGAGGAAACGGTACAGCCATACCGTGATAAGATGGAAGAAAAACTTATTCACTACTGTGTTAATCATGGAATACCGATTATAGGTACCTGCCGAGGCATGCAGTATGTGAATGTTCTATTCGGCGGAAAACTGGCATATCATCCAGATTTGCCGTGTCCTAGAGAGCGAGGCGATGATCATAAGGTGCGCTTATTAAAGGAAAATCGAAGCATCTATGTCAACAATTATCATAAGGATGTCATTTTTGAGGATGCACTTGCAGACTGCTTTGAGCCGCTTGCAATAGACGAAGATAATCACACCATCGAGGCATATCAGTCGGAGGAAATGAAGATTTTAGGTGTTCAGTGGCATCCAGAGCGAAAATTTGGCCATGCGGATGGAATTGATGAGACGCGTCGCCTGGTAAGAGATTTTATCTCGAAATTTATTCATTAATTAAGAAAAGAGGAAATAAGAGAATATGTACGATATGATTATAATAGGGGCTGGAACAGCTGGTCTGACAGCCGGAATTTATGCACTTAGATCTGGCGTTAAGCCGCTTATTTTAGAGTGTGAGGCAATGGGCGGACAGATTACACTGTCTCCATGTGTGGAAAATTATCCAGGTATTGCAAAGATCAGCGGAATGGAGTTTGCAGATGGACTGATGGCGCAATTGACAAATCTTGGCGGTGAGGTTACTTATGGCAAGGTGATTTCGGCGCGGAAAATAGATAATGGCTTTGAAGTTTGCACTGAGGATGGTGAGACATATGAGGGTAAAAATCTTATTATTGCGTCAGGTGCGGCACATCGTCATCTAGGAATCGAGCGAGAGCAGGAGCTGATTGGAAGAGGAGTTTCTTACTGTGCTGTATGTGACGGACCGTTTTTTAAGGAGAAAACAGCGGCTGTTGTAGGAGGAGGAAGCGCAGCTCTTCAGGATGCGCTGTATCTGGCAGGCATTTGCAGCAAGGTGTATTTGATTCACAGAAGAGATACATTCCGCGCTGAGAAGAGTCTTATTGATCAGGTAATGGATGCAAAGAATATTGAGTGCATTATGGAAAGCAGTGTGACTGCACTTCTTGGTGAAAAGAAGCTGACAGAACTTGAAGTTACAAATCTTGCAGGTGAAAAGAAGACACTTGTGGCAGATGGCTTATTTGTTGCAATAGGAATGGAGCCTCACAATGAAGTATTTAGAGATCTCGTAGATCTTGATGAGGCAGGATATGTAATTGCCGGTGAGAATTGTAAAACAAGGACAACGGGAGTTTATGCTGCAGGAGACTGCCGTACTAAGACGGTGCGTCAGCTGACAACAGCAGCAGCCGACGGAACAGTATGCGGACTTGTTTGTAAATCTGTATAAAAATAAAACCTTCAGATACATTCGATAAAAGAACGTATCTGAAGGTTTTTGTTTGTATTATAATTATTCAGAAATATTATTCTCGGCAGCTTTTTGTGCCTGTGCAGCACGATGCTTTTCAAGAATACGGTTGATTCTGTCAGTCGGATTTAACAGACCATGAATTGATACATTGTGATTTAAGTTATCAATCAAAAGTGCAATATACTTGCTCAGATCAACATTTACATAGTACGGACGAGACAACAGCTCTGGTCTCTGGTAAACAAGGTTAGTGGTCAGGATATGATCAATGATACCCTGCTCATAAGCAGCATCAAATTTTGCCAGGCCATTTGTAAACAGACCAAAAGTAGCAGCAGCGTAAACCTTGCGTGCCTTACGGCGCTTTAATTCGCGTGCAACATCAAGAATGCTGTCGCCAGAAGAAATCATGTCGTCGATAATGATGACATCTTTTCCTTCTACATTAGTACCTAAAAACTCGTGAGCAACGATAGGGTTCTTGCCATCTACAATGCGAGTGTAATCACGACGCTTGTAGAACATACCCATATCAACGCCAAGATAGTTAGTCAGCTGGATTGCACGGCCCATGCCGCCCTCATCCGGGCTGATAACCATAAGATGTTCATTGTCAACCTGCAGATCTGGCTCTGCACGAAGCAGTGCTTTTATAAACTGGTATACACACGGAACGCTCTCAAATCCATCACGTGGAATTGCGTTCTGAACACGGGCATCATGAGCATCAAAAGTAATGATGTTGGATACGCCCATTTTTGTAAGTTCCTGAAGAGCCATAGCGCAGTCAAGAGACTCGCGGGAAGTACGCTTGTGCTGGCGGCTTTCATACAGGAATGGCATAATTACATTGATACGGCGTGCCTTGCCTTCAACAGCAGCAATGATACGCTTTAAATCCTGATAATGATCGTCTGGAGACATGTGATTCACATATCCGCACAGCGAATACGTTTGGCTATAGTTACAAACATCCACCATAAGATACAGATCGCAGCCGCGGACGGATTCCTCGATAACGCCCTTTGCTTCACCGGAACCGAAGCGAGGATTCTTTGCTTTGACAATATAGCTGTCCTTGCTGTATTCAGAGAAGTGAAGCGCAGTAGATTGTGCATGACTTCTCTCAGCGCGCCACTCAGTCAGGTATTGATTAACCTTCTGTCCAAGGCTTGCGCAGCTTTCAAGTGGGATAAGACCCAGTGTGCCCACTGGTATCGTGTTCAGATTCTTTTCGTTTGGCATGATGACCTCCATGATTATAATATGCAGCTTACCTGCGTCCAAAAGTACGAACCTTAATTAATCATAACATGAAGATGTCGAAGATTCAAGCCTTACGTCGAAAAGGAGGAAAAAGAAATTTATGTAAAAAGAAAGAAAAATTTGTGCAACATGACCCCAGAGAATCAAAGTCATAAGCGAATTAGCAGGGGTCATGTTATTTTTTAGAAAAAAGATATGTCTACGAATTTCTTAAATCTTCTCCAAAAACTGGGATAGGCGTATATTGCCCCATAAGTCGTGAGGAGATTCTCTCAGTGTAGGTACTTTGAAGCTCTTCTGGGCTTAGATTTGTTGAGATAATAGTTGTTTTCCTTGACAGATCACGCGAATTGATCACATGAAACAGCTGACTGATTACAAAAGGAGTCAGATTTTCAGTTCCAAGATCATCAATAATCAACAGGCTGCATGTGAGCGCATATGAATCATTTTCTGAGGAATCATCGTTGTTAGAATGAAAACGCTGCATAGCTGATTCGAAAAATTCAGGAGCGGTCATATATAAGACAGAAAAGCCTTTGTCAAGAACAACTTTTGCAATGCAGTTACAAAGAAAGGTCTTGCCAACGCCTGGATTGCCAAAGATTAAAAGACTAGGGTTTCCATCCTTGAACTGATAAGCATATTTTTCATAAATAAGTTTGAGACGCTGCATATGGGCGCGATTACTCATTCCGCCAAGAAGCGGATTTGGTGCATCTGAATAGCGATTTATATCAAATGTATCGAAATTCTCACGTTCCAAACGGTCTCTAATGCCAGATTGTTCATAGAGTAAGCTGATGCCAGCCTGTTCAAAACAGTGACATTTACGGTTTCCATCAAGGTAGCCAGTATCTTTACAGTCCGGGCAGCTATACTTTGGCTGAAGATCATCAAGTGTATAGTGAAGAGAAGAAAGAAGCGCACCGCGCTCGCGTCTAAGTGCATCAATCTGCATCTGCGCATTTAGAGCCTGCGCTTTATTGCCAGTGATTTTAGCCTTTGCAAGAGCAGCGCTAGATGTTGGAAGAAGCTTTGAAATCTCAAGAAGTCTTGGGCATTGTGCATAGATATGGCGCAGACGTTCTTCCATCTCATGCTGGTGTTGGAAACGGATGCGGCTGTAGCGGCGCATTAGTTCATTATATTGTGAATTGGTCAGAGCCATAAAAAGTCAATCCTTTCTGCGATAATCATTCATTTGAATCCTGACTATACTGCTTTAAAATCTTTTCCATGTAATTATTATTTTTGCGCTCAGTAAAATTACGAAACTGCTGTGTACCCTTTGCAACAGAAGCAGCGCGGCTTGAACTGGTGCGCTTTGCAGCATCACTTTTTACCTTTTGATCACGCTGATTTTCAGCAGCCTCTGCGTCAGCAAGTGAATGCACATTTTTTTCTTTCCAGCGTTTTAAGATACTTTCTGTAAAATTAACATTTGGACGCTGACATTTTTTCATCGTGATATTGCAGGCATAAACATAGACATCTGTAGGAAAACTATAATCCTTAATCCATTTATTGATATATTCAAGCTGAGCTGGAGCAGGAGTCTGATTGTATAAGCCATATGCCTTCATGATAGCATAGACAGTATCATTATGAAGTAGGTTGTACTGACGAATAGCATCAAGTGTATGAAGACCTTTTTGATGCCATGACTGGGCAACAGAATCAATAAATTTCATATTAAGCTGACCCTTGCAGTGATTAGCGCAGTAATCAACAAGATAATCAATGACATCTGGTGAGCGGTTAAACTGAAGATACCAATAGCCAAATGATTCAGTGTCTGAATAATTAAGCGGGCGCGAAAAATACTGCTGCCATGCCGACATATACATGTTAAACTCTGGATCATTCTCAAGAAGAATCTGCTCTTCCTGTGAAAGATGAAGTGACTGTATAGAAGGGGTCGCATTTGCAGCAGAACGTGTAGTAGTTTGTGTTGAAGCCATTGTGCCAGAAGCATTTGTAATGGTCGTATTTGCAGGAGAGACTAAAGCAGGAGCGGGCGTAGGAGTTACAGGTTGTACGCTTGGAGCAGGTGCAGCTGTCTGTGTAGGTGCAGTCTGTGCAGAAGCATCTGTCTCTGCCTGAATAGGTGGATCTGTAAATGCAACTCCTGACAATTCGTGACCCGATGTAAAGCTAAGGCGCATCAAACCAACAGATTCCCAATAACTAAGAGAACGAAGTACCTCACGCTCTGAAATATCAAGCCTGTCACTAATTGATGCACTGCTTAAACCAGTGGCTGATGTTGAGACAGCGCGAAGCAAATATAGGTAAACCTTTACATCCGTACCGGAGGCGGCAGGAAGAAAACGGTCTATAAAATAGCCGGGAACAGCAAGGGTATCGATGCTGAGCCGGTTCTCCAGTAAAAGAAAGGACATAAAAAACCTCCAAAATCCAAGTATCATCTGTGTAAAGTATAGCACAAGTTATTTCTTTTGAAAAGCGATAAAAAATCCCCAATTATTTCCCTTAGGATCAGGGCAAGCAATTGGGGATTCTGCGAATACCTTATCTGGAAATGAGATCTTCTCCGATTTTTACAACATCACCGGCGCCCATAGTGATCACCAGATCACCAGAAGCTGCATGATGCAAAATAAATTTTTCAATTTCTTCAAAGGTTTCAAAATAATGAGCACTTGTACCGGCCTGCTCTAACAAAACGCGGATATTGTCGGAGCTTATGCCAAGATCATCAGTTTCTCTTGCCGGATAAATTTTAGCAAGAACGACCTCATCTGCTAAGGACAGAGCCTTTGCAAAATCAGTAAGCAAAGCTTTTGTTCTTGTATAGGTGTGCGGCTGGAAGATGCACCAGATCTTTTTGTGCGGATATTTCTTTGCAGCAGTCAGTGTTGCTGTGATTTCCTGTGGATGATGAGCGTAATCGTCAATAACAGTAATTCCATTTACAACACCCTTCTTTTCAAAGCGTCTTTGCGTGCCATGGAAATTTAAAAGGCCAGCAGCAATGGCATCCATTGAAAGATTCAGCTTTTTGCAAAGGGCAACGGCAGCAAGTGCATTGTAAACATTATGCTCTCCAGGAACACTTAACTGAATATGACCAAGTGTAGTGTTGCTTGCATCTATGACGTCAAAGGAAGCTTGAGCAAATTCATTATATGAGATATTAGAAGCACGATAATCGCAGGATTCTCCGTGTCCAACAGTGATAATCTCGCAGTCAAGACCCTTGATCAGCTCAGAAAGATTATGAATATCACCGTTAATTACAAGTACTCCATCCTTTGGAAGCTTTTCCATAAATAAGCGGAAAGAATGACGGATATCGTCAATGTCCTTAAAGAAGTCAAGATGGTCTGCTTCAATATTCAGGATAACCTCCATAGTAGGATAGAAGGATAAAAAGCTGTTTGTATATTCGCAGGCCTCAGTGACAAAAAGATTTGAGCCACCTACGCGAATATTTCCTCCGATTGTTGGAAGAATGCCTCCGACAGAGATTGTCGGATCAGTATCAGCAGCCAAAAGAATTTCAGTAACCATAGAGGTCGTAGTTGTCTTTCCATGAGTTCCAGCAATGTTGATTGCCGTTTTATAATTTCTCATCAGCTGTCCAAGAAGCTCAGCTCTTGTTAACAGCGGGATATTGCGCTTTGTTGCATCAACAATCTCTGGATGTTCAGGATGGATCGCTGCTGTGTAGACAACGACATCTGTTCCCTGCGGAATGTGAGAGATGGACTGATCATAAAAGATAACAGCGCCAAGTGAGGAAAGATGGTCAGTCAAAGGTGATTCCTTAGAATCAGAACCGCTGACAGTAAAGCCCTCCTTCATTAAAACCTCAGCAAGTCCGCTCATGCTGATGCCGCCAATTCCAATAAAATAGATATGGCATGGATTTTCAAAATTAATATGGTACATGGTACTTCCTCCGAATAATCAAGTTAAATAAGCAAAGTCAATACTGAAAAACAGTTGTTTCTTAACACAAATACTGCTTGATTTAAGTATACTCGATTTTGGAGGAATGTAAAGCGTAAATGTTATTATGCTGTGCGAATGAACGCCTATTCACAAAACCGCAATATTTACAGTATGCCCGAAGGTGAATGGATTTCATGAGCCGGACACTTGAAGCAGGTCTTTCAAAGTAATGTATAATAAGAAAGAACCTAACAGGAACCTGCGGAGTTTGGTCCGGCGACGAAACCATTGCACCGAAGGGCATTAGTAACCCGACGCGTGAACTGTAACAAATAAATAAAAATGCATAAAAAATTTTTCTGTAAATTGTTCACTTTTTGAAAGAGATGTGCTATAATAACGACAAGTACTAAAAGATTACAGTTCCCCAAACGCCTATTCACAAGACTGCACTTATGTGCCTTCACTGTTAGACAGTTTAATTTTACTTGATGACAGGCGCTTGGTGAACTGATAACACAACAAATAAAGAACAAAGGGGTGATTTTGTGGTTAGAAAGGAAATGATCGCCATGTTATTGGCGGGCGGACAGGGAAGCCGTCTTGGAGTTTTGACTTCAGAAGTAGCGAAGCCAGCTGTATCCTTCGGCGGGAAATACAGCATTATTGACTTCCCATTAAGTAACTGCATTAATTCAGGGGTGGATACAGTAGGTGTATTAACACAGTATCAGCCGCTTCGTTTGAATACCCATATCGGCATAGGTATTCCGTGGGATCTCGACCGCAATTATGGCGGAGTGACAATTCTATCTCCATATGAAGCAAACGAGAACAGTGATTGGTATACTGGTACTGCAAATGCAATTTACCAGAACATTCGCTATATCGACAGCTTTAATCCAGAGTATGTATTGATTTTAGGCGGTGATCACATTTATAAGATGGATTACCAGGTGATGCTTGATTATCATAAGGCAAACAATGCAGACGTTACGATGGCTGCTATGCCTGTTCCGATTGAGGAGGCAAGCCGCTTTGGCGTGCTGATCACAGATGATACAGGCCGTATCACTGATTTCGAAGAGAAGCCTGCACATCCAAGAAGCAATTTAGCTTCCATGGGTATTTACATATTTACATGGTCTGTGCTTCGTGAGGCATTGATCACAAATAAAGATATTCCAAACTGCGACTTTGGTATGCATGTCATTCCGTATTGCCATAAGCGTGGTGACAGAGTATTCTGCTATGAGTTTAATGGATATTGGAAAGATGTTGGAACACTTCACTCCTACTGGGAAGCAAATATGGAGCTTATTGATATCGTTCCTGTATTTAATTTATATGAAGAGTTCTGGAAGATATATACTAAATCTGATAACCAGCCGCCGCAGTATATTGCAGATACCGCACAGATTGAGCGCTGTATTATAGGTGATGGCTCTGAAATCTATGGAAGAGTACGAAACTGCGTTATTGGACCAGAAGTTATTGTTGAAGAAGGTGCAGAAGTTTATGATTCCATTTTGATGCAGGGTGCTGTAATCAAGAAGGGAACAAAGATTTACAAGTCAATCATCGCACAGGATGCAGTTGTTGGAGAAAATTGTACGATTGGTGTCGGTGAGTATGCAGACAGCCAGTATAATAAGAAGGTTTACTGCTGTGATCTTGTAACCGTTGCAGAAGGCTCCGAAATTCCGGATGGCGTTACAATCGGAAAGAACGTAGCAATTGCCGGAAAGACCGCTATTGAAGATTATCCGGATGGAAATCTTGTAAGCGGCGGATACATCATCAAGGGAGGCGAGAAAGAATGAAAGCGATTGGTATAATTTTAGCCGGTGGAAACAACAAGAGAATGAAGGAGCTGTCATATAACCGTGCGATCGCTGCTATGCCAATGGTAGGAACCTATCGCAGCATTGATTTCGCGCTGAGTAACATGTCAAACTCCCGTATTCAGAAAGTAGCAGTTTTAACACAGTATAACACCGTATCTTTGAATGAGCATCTAAACTCTTCAAAGTGGTGGGATTTTGGTAGAAAGCAGGGCGGTTTATATGTATTCACCCCTACTATAACCGCTGAAAATAGTAACTGGTATCGGGGTACAGCCGATGCCCTGTATCAGAACCTGCATTTCCTCAAAAGAAGCCATGAACCATACGTGGTTCTGGCTTCCGGCGATGGAATTTATAAGCTGGATTATAATAAGGTTCTGGAGTACCACATTCAGAAGCGTGCTGATATCACTGTTGTCTGCAAGGAAATGCCAGAGGGAGAGGATTTAAGCCGCTTCGGACAAGTGAAGGCAGATGATGACGGAAGAATCCGAGGCTACGAGGAAAAGCCAATGGTTGAGACTTCCAGAAATGTTTCATGTGGTATCTATGTAATCAGAAGACGTCTTTTGATTGAGTTAATTGAGCGTGCAGCAGAGGAAGATAGATATGATCTGGTAAAAGATATCTTGATTCGTTACAAGGATATCAAGAGAATTTATGCATACCAGTTGAATACATATTGGAACAACATCTCTTCAGTTGAGGCTTACTACAGAACAAATATGGATTTCTTAAAGAGAGATGTTCGTAGTTATTTCTTCAAGGAAGGCAACAGTGTATTCACAAAGGTAGATGATCTGCCGCCGGCAAAATATAATCCGGGTGCTAATATTTCAAACAGCTTGATCGCATGTGGAAGTATTGTAAACGGTACAGTTGAAAATTCTGTTGTATTCAAGAAGGCATATATTGGAAACAATTGTGTTATCAAAAATTCTATTATCATGAACGATGTTTATATCGGAGATAATGCAGTTATTGAAAATTGCATCGTTGAGAGCAGAGGAACCATCGAGGCAAATGCATGTTATAAAGCAGAGCCAGGTGATATTCGCATCGTTGTAGAGAAGAAAGACCGCTTCATCATTTGATAATACCAGGGGATCAAAGTCACAAGCGAATCATGCTTGCATGAGAAAGCTTGTGACCTTGATCCCCGCCAAAAACATGAGGATGAAGCGAAGCAAATCCGAATGTTTTTAGAATTGCGAGAGTTGCAAAGCAACGAAGCAATTCGTAGGTATTATCAAAGAGATC
>OLIX01003152.1_pt1 | contig 11085 bp, 10 predicted proteins | sample 1601331 | NCBI WGS metagenome assembly OLIX01 (sample SAMEA2452120, study PRJEB22498) | human gut metagenome | biome: human feces; feature: human gut; material: feces | place: Australia | collected 2012 | reverse complement strand
TCTGTCTGTCTGTCTGTCTGTCTGTCTGTCTGTCTGTCTGTCTGTCTGTCTGTCAAGATAATTTCATCCTGCGCGGCAAACGTCAAGAGTTGGTCGCGGTAGAACTCATATTGCTTTTTCCGGGCTTCGATTTCGGCGGGCAAGCCGATGTTTAGGTCGGTGCAGATGGCGTCGAAGTTGTCGAGGACATTTGCAATGCGTTTCTGCACATCAAGCGGCGGTATAGCAACATCGAATTGTTCCAATGCGCGCATACTTAAATTGGGCTGTGAACCGTGACTTGCTTTTGCCGCAACTTGCTGCTGTACCATCTTGGATTGGAGTAAATGAAACAGATAGCGAGAAGAATTTTCACTATTTACTCGCATGGCGGCTAATGGCGACCAAATATTGAAGCGCTCATCAGTGTCAACATATCCAACTTTTCCTGTTGTAGAGCCGGACTTGACCATGAAAACATCATGCTTTTGCGGCTTATATTTTTTGCAACATTCGGCATCAAATTCTGGCGTTATATTGCCGCGCCGCTTTTCAAAATGAATTTTACCATCAAACACTGCTTCAACAGATAAAAAAGGGATACCATCTTCTACAAGTTCAGGGGTGGTATGTGGTCCATCTGTGATGGGCTGTTTCAGCATATCAATTATTTTCCCACGATGATAGCTTGTCTTGACTGCTAACAGCTTATCTCTATAATACGCATACTGTTGCTTTCTTGCGGTAAGCTCTGCGGTAAGCTCTGCGGTAAGCTCTGCGGTAAGCTCTGTGAATGTATCCAGTATACGGACGATTTCGTGCTGGACTTCGATGGGAGGGAGGGGGATTTGTAAATCTAAAACCTTTGCCATATCTGGATGCTGTATTCCCGAACCACGATAAAAAGTATCAACGACTTTACCAACACTTATAAACCAATAATACAAATACTTGTTATCAAGAAGGCTTGTATTATTTGATGTCATGATTCGATTGTCTGCTGTAACAAATTTTCCACGATAGTATTTTACACAGTCCGCTACTGGTCGAGTTTTGCCCCAAGGCATCGTGACAACTTCTCCTGTGCAAAGATATTTTCCTGCTATTTCTTCAGTAGTCCAGCCTGTCTGCTCTCCTGTGGATAGCAGAAAAACATCACCACTTTCTTGTTGCATTGCAAATAAATCTGCGGCAAGCAAATAGGGATAAGTAATGGCGGTAGGTTGCTTTTTTCTGTCAACGGAGTTGAAACGCTTATCCCATATTGTTACTGACCACAAAGGAACATATTCTACGCCATTTGGGCATAATTCTGTTATCAATGCTGATAGTTTATTCATGCTTTCACTCCCTTTATAGCCGTATACTTTTTTTAAGGCTTAGCAAAATATCATCTTGTTCTATTTGCTTTGCCACTTTCAAAAGTGCATCACATTGTTGGGATAACTGCAATTCTTCAGCTTCATGATTTAATCGCGCTTCTATTTCTTCCGAAAGGCATTCGGAAAATTCTTCTTTAATTAAATCATAACAGAAATTATAGTTCCAAATCTTCATCAGTAATTCTGCATAGAGATTAAAGAAATCTTCTACGAGCTTGAAATTTTTATCTTTCCAGAGCAACGATATTTCTACTGCGCTTTTTTTGAGATGTCGATTTGCAGTAATAACAGATAATTGTTTATCTTCACTTTCAACTCGTAGGGGACTAAGTAAATAGCTGATTACTAAAGTAGATGTTCTTAAAATCATTTTTTGATTCAAACATGCCATCGTATTTTTACAATTGTTTATCAGCTCGCAAATCTCGATATACTTGTCTGCACGTTTTTCAAATAATTGCTGCTTGTTACTCAATCTGGTTTGCTGAATTGAAATAACGATTGCTACAATGGACACCAGCAGAGATGCCAGAGATACAATCCAATCTATCATATATAGCTCCTTTCTTGACTCTTAACAACATTTTCTATTTTTCAATCTCCCCAATAATCCTATCAATTTCCTCCCGCAGCTTCTGCTCCCGTGCCACAATCTCGGCAATCTCCGCGTTCAGCTGCGCAATGTCAATCTGCTCCCGCGTGTCCTCCTGCTCCACATAGGTGGAAACAGATAGATTGTAGTTGTTCTGCGCGTTGCCGACTTCCGCGTTCGGCACAAGGCGGGCAAAGTGCGGTTCGTCCTTGCGTTCCGCCACCGCTGACACAATGCGCTGAATATTTTCATCGGAAAGGCGGTTGTTCTTCGTGACCTTCACAAACTCCTTCGACGCATCCACGAACAGAACCGCGTTGTCCGGCTTGCTCTTTTTCAGCAGCATAATGTCCACGGAAATCGTCACATTCAGGAACAGGTTCGAGGGCAGCTGAATGATGGCGTCCACAAAGTTGTTGTCCACCAGATATTTGCGGATTTTCTGCTCTGCGCCGCCGCGATACATAATGCCGGGGAAGCAGACGATAGCCGCCGCGCCGTTGTTCGCCAGCCACGAAAGGCTGTGCATAATGAACGCCATATCCCCCTTGGAAGCCGGAGCTAGCACACCGGCAGGGGCAAAGCGCGGGTCGTTGATGAGCAGCGGGTTCTTGTCGCCCTCCCACGGCACGGAGAACGGCGGATTGGAGACAATCAACTCAAACGGCTGGTCGTCCCAATGCTGCGGACTGAGCAGCGTATCTTCGCGGACGATGCTGAACTTGTCAGGGGTAATGTTGTGCAAAAACATATTGATGCGGCAGAGATTGTAGGTCGTCAGGTCGATTTCCTGCCCGTAGAATCCGTGGTCGATGTTCTCCCTGCCCAGCACCTTCGCCACTTTCAGCAGCAGCGAGCCAGAACCACAGGCAGGGTCATAGACCTTGTTGATGCTCGTTTTGCCGATGGTGCCAAGGCGTGCCAGCAACTCCGAAACATCCGCAGGGGTGAAATACTGCCCACCCTTTTTGCCCGCATTGGCGGCGTACATGCCCATCAGGTACTCATAGGCGTCGCCGAACAAATCAGGATTTATGCCATCGGTGGAGAACAGCGGCATCTGCGCCACGCCGTTCAGCAGCTCCACCAGCACCTTGTTCCGCTTGGCGACGGTTTCGCCGATGGCCTTGCTGTTCACGTCGAAATCATCAAACAGACCGGCGAAGTCGCTTTCCGCCTCGCCGCTGGCAGCGCTGCTTTCGATGTGGTTGAACACTCGTTCCAACGTTTCATTCAGGTTCTCATCCTTATCCGCGCGGGCGAGGACGTTGCAGAACAATTCAGAGGGCAGGATGAAGAAGCCCTTTACCAGTACCAAATCTTCACGAGCAGTTTCTGCCTCGTCGTCGGGCAGCTTGGCATAGGAAAAATCATGGTTGCCAGCTTCGTGTTCACCCTTGTCAATGTAAGCCGCGAAGTTCTCCGAAATGTAGCGGTAGAACATCGTGCCCAGCACATAAGACTTGAAATCCCACTCCGCCACATGCCCCGCGTGGACAAGGTCGGTAGCGATTTTGTAGATTCGGCGGAACAGCTCGTCCCGCTCCTGATCGTTCTTTCTGTCAGCCATCGTTGTTGCTCCTTCAAGGCAATCCATGCCGTTTCTATTTCGGTAAAGCCGTTCTCCATCCAGAAGACTAACAGCATTATAGCATATATCTATCATTTCCACAATGCGGCGTAGGGAAAATGGGGGATTTTTGGCGGAAAAATGGGGGTGCAGCAGATTGCGACGGCTGCACCTCTCCGGGGGATTCCAAAGGGGGCCGCAGCCCGCCTTTGGCACACGACCTTGCTTGCAAGGTATAGTGTGTTATACCTCTGCGGAGAGGATAGGCGACGGCCGCCAGCCGGACGTGCTGCTGATGCTGTCTGCGGCATGGATGCAGATTGTTTTTTAGCAGCAAAGGGCACATGCCGGACAATCACCGCCGCAGAGGTATACCGTTTCTCATCTCACCGTTTGCGTTCCATCAGTTTCACACCATGCGAAAATCTGTGCTATAATAATCATAACTACACTTGAAAGCAGGTGATGACCGTGACGACGGAAAGTCAGGACTTTATCCCCGTGGGCGGGTCGTTCTTCAAAATTCCTTCTTCCAGCAATCTGCGCTGGCTGATTATGTTCTACGCGCTTCCCCGCGAGCTGGTGGAGAAACGTCCGGCATTCCTTTCCATGCCTCGGAAAGTGCGGGAGGTTGTCCATAGCGAGAAATGGATGCAGCTGGTCAATTCCGATATGTTCCTTGAATTGGTCTGGGATTGCTATGCGTGGGTCAGCTGGCAGTTTTTCAAGGTACCTGCACCGCACGGCGGCTATATGCCTGTTCCCGGTTCTTTCTATCTGTACTCCGGCAACTTTCCGCTTTGGCGGTATGCCTACATAACGGCCGCACATATCAGGGAGAAACTCGACAAAATGCCGGAATTCTGCTTTCAGCGACTGTTTTCTATGGGAAGCGATTACGAAGTGCCGTGGATGCCCTATGAAAACTTCTATGATTTTTTCGGGCAGATGACGATGAAAATCGTGGAGGAACAGCATTGGCAGGAAACATTCGATATGCTCTGGGAACATCGTGCGCATGAGGATTACAACGGCAGCAGCACAAAACAGCGGGATTTTGAACGCTCATGGTATCACTCGCGAAGTCTTGAAAAAGAGCTGTCTTTGGAACAGATAAGGGGAAATGATGCTGAATTGCCTGTCAATGCGATGTGCCACGCCGCTGTGCAATCATTCGAGGAGCAGCTGCTTGATGAGGAACAGATAAAGCAGTTTATGCAGACTTTGCCGGACACGGACAGAAAAATCATTCTGCTTCGTATGCAGAACGATACCCTTGCGGAAATTGCACAGAAGCTCAACTTTGCTAATGCCGGTTCGGTCAGCAAGCACCTTGCAAAAATCAGAAAGCAGCTGGAGATTTACAGAAAAAAATAAAAGCTGATGGAAACATTCGGCCTCTCTCATGCCCTGTTAGATAGAGGACACCAATACGTCATTTGCGTAAGGCAGCCGCAGTGATACGGCTGTCTTTTTGCGTCCTCATCATTGATATAGGGAGGTAATTCGTGTTTCTCACTGAAAACGCTAATAACGCTGAAAACAGAGTTGTGGAACTGAAAACCGCAGCAGGTGTCTTTCTGCCGTTCAAGCCATTGAAGCCCAGCGCAGATTCACTGCCGCCATTTCCGATTGACTGCCTGCCATCCAGACTGCGAAGCTATGTAGAAGCTGTCGCCATCCATACGCAGACACCGGTAGATATGGCGGCGGGGGCTGCTTTGGGCGTACTTGCTGCTTGCCTGCAAGGAAAAGTCAAGGTCGAAGGGAATATTGGGCACTACGAACAGACAAGTCTATACATATTTTTGATTGCACCGCCGGGGTCGCGGAAATCAGCGGTTATCCACGCTATGACCGCGGCGATTGAGGACTACGAACAGAAATATAATGAAGAAAACAAGGCGGCTATACGCCGGAACAGGAAGGCGCGCGAATCCTTGCAGCGGGACATCAACCGTTTGACCCGGCAGCTGGAAGCGAAATATGACAAACTGACAGAATTGGAATTGCAGCATACGCAGGACAAGCTGGCAGAACTGCCGGAAATCAAGCCGCTGCAAATTTTCACTGATGACTGCACCAGCGAATCTATGGTCAGGCTGCTTCGGGATAACCAAGGGCGCATGGCACTCATCTCCGCCGAGGGCGGGGCATTTGACAACATCGTTGGACGATACACCAAGAAGCCGAACCTCGACGTGTGGCTGAAAGGCATCTGCGGTGATACCATCCGTGTAGACCGCATCAACCGTGAGCCTGACTACATCCGAAATCCAGCATTGTCCATGATTATCAGCGCCCAGCCAAGCGTCTTGAGCGAGATTATGCAGAATGGTCTGCTGGATGGACGAGGCTTTCTGGCGAGACTGTTTTACATCAATATTTCCAGTAACGTTATGCCGAAGACTTTCCGTTCCGCACCGATTCCAGCGGCTGTGCAGAGGGATTATGAGGGCTTGATTTTTCATTTGCTTGAAAGGAAAACGACTGCACTGCACCTCGCGCCGGAAGCAGTAAACCGGATGGACAAACTTTGCCGCAGCATCGAGGCCTATCTCCGCAATGAGCACCGCGACATGCGGGAATGGGGAAGCAAGTATATCGGGCTGGTGCTTCGGATTGCCGGACTGCTGCATATTGCTGCGGACGGGGATGGAGACATCCAAATGGAAACGGTTGAAAATGCCATCCAGATTGGCAACTATGCCTTTTACCATGCGCTGTATGCTTATTCCATATTGGGAGCAGATGAAACTGTTGAAAAAGCCCTGCATGTCGTTACGAAACTGCGAAAACTCAGCGTGACGCGCATCAGCCGTTCAGACCTGTATCAGAAATGCCGCGGAAGATTTTTTCGGGATGCCAAGGAAATGGAGCCTGTACTGACTCTTTTGGAACAGCACGGGTATATTTGGATGGATATTCCGACCAATTCCGGCGTAGGACGGCCGTCAGCCGGGACAATTTATATCAATCCAGCAGCTTTGAAAGATGACTTTTCAGCGTAAATAGTGTTTTCAGAACGGAAACTGCAAAGGAGAAAAACTATGAGTTCACCCAGCTATGCCATTATGCGCTTCGCCAAATACAAAGGCCCGGAAATCGGCCGAATTGAAGCACATAATGAGCGCGCAAAAGAAAAATACGCCAGCAACCCGGATATTGACCGCAGCCGCAGCGACTTGAACTGCCACCTTATTCATCCGCCGCAGCATTACCGCGCTGAGGCTGAGAGGCAAATTGCAGATGCCGGATGCCGCGTAAGGACAGACAGCATTCGACTGGTGGAAGTGCTTTTCACGGTCAGCACCGGGTACTTCGATGATAAATCGCCTGATGAAATCTGTGCCTATTATGAACGGTCTCTTGCGTTTTTGAAGGAACGTCAAGGTACGGACACGATTGTCTCTGCTGTGATTCATATGGACGAGGGGACACCGCACATGCATGTGGTCTTTGTGCCGCTGACGGCGGACAAGCGTCTCAGTGCGAAAGACATTATCGGCAACCGCAAGAAGCTGATTCAGTGGCAGGATGAATATTACGAGTACATGTCAGTGCGGTATCCGGAGCTTTGCCGCGGCGAATCCGCTGCGCAGACAGGGCGTACACACATGACTGTGCAGGAGTTTAAGGAATTTACCAAAGATATTCGCAAAATGACGAAACTGGCTGACAAGGTGGAGGTGCTGCTGAGTGGTGCAAACCTTCTGAACAGCAAAAGCCGGTTAGAACAGCTTGTGCCGATGGTAAAGGACTTGCTGCTGCGGTTCGGCAAAATGAAAGCCCAGCTTGGACAGTATCAGGAAGCATTTACGTCCGTTATGGTTGAAAACGAACGGCTGAAAAAGGAAAACGAAAAACTGGATTCGACGTGTAGAGCGTATCACAGCCGCGATTTCAGCAATATGTCAGCAATTCAGCAGCTGGAACAGCGCTGTCTGCGGTATGAACAGCAGCTGTCTGCTATTCCGGCGGGAGTTGTGGCAAGGTATTCCCAGCAGCAGCGCAAGGCGCAGAAAGAAGTCAGTGAAAGAAATTACTGATTGGGGAGGAAAAAGAAAATGAACAGAAGCCCAAAGTTTTTTCAATCGAAGCAGTACGACCGATGTTATGAGAAGGTGAAGCAGAGAAATGAAGGCAGCCGATGAATGGCAGGAACTTACGAATATTCTGAGCAATCTCATTGCCAAATACGCCTGTGTATTGAGCGGAATGTCTGTTCATCAGCAGGAGGACAAGCCAGAACTTCGTCCGGATGAAACAACAATGCCCAAAGTCGCCATTGCCTAACCTAAAACAGCGTGATATAATTTTCATTGCATAACCTGTCTAAACCTTCTGCGGAGGAAATCAAAAAACTCCGCAGCGGGTGATTGGAGAAAACGATGAAGGAAAGAACGAAGGTATACCTATATACCCGCGTGTCCACCGCCATGCAGATTGATGGCTATTCGCTTGAAGCTCAGAAAAACCGGATGAAAGCCTATGCTGAGTTCAACGACTATGAAATTGCCGGCGAATATGAGGATGCCGGAAAATCTGGCAAATCCATTGAGGGACGTATCGAGTTCAGCCGCATGATGGATGACATCAAATGCAGCAAGGATCATGTATCTTATGTGCTGGTGTTTAAGCTATCCCGGTTCGGGCGCAATGCGGCTGATGTACTTTCCACGCTTCAGGTGATGCAGGACTTCGGTGTAAATCTGATCTGCGTAGAAGATGGCATTGACAGCTCCAAGGATGCCGGCAAGCTGATGATCTCCGTCCTGTCCGCTGTGGCTGAAATCGAACGTGAAAACATCCGCATTCAGACTATGGAAGGACGCATTCAAAAAGCCCGTGAAGGCAAATGGAACGGCGGCTTTGCCCCGTATGGCTACGATCTTATCAACGGCGAACTTCACATTAACGAAGAAGAAGCCAAAACCGTCCGGCTGATTTATGAGCTGTACGTCCATAAGAAGATGGGCGGACGGTTGATTGCGCAATACTTGGAAAGCCATGACATTAAAAAGCTATCTCATAAGAACACGCGGGGCGATATGTTCGCAGCAGCCTACATACAGGATATTCTGCGAAACCCCACCTACTGCGGCAAAATCGCCTATGGACGCAGAAAGCAGGAAAAGGTTCATGGCACCCGCAACGATTACCGTATTGTGTGGAATGATGATTACCTTCTGACCGACGGCATCCATCAGCCTATCGTTTCCGTAGAAGACTGGGAGGAAGCGCAGGCCAGACTTCGTTCGCAGGCAACAAAATATAAACGCTATGATCGGCAGGAAAACGAACACGCTTATCTGCTGACGGGCATCATCAAATGCCCGGAATGCGGTGCAGGTATGTATGTCAGCAAGAGTGTAAAGAAGAAGCCGGACGGTTCTTATTACAAGGAGTTCCGCTATTATGGCTGCAAGCATCGGCGGATGGATAAAGGACAGAAGTGTACCTTCAAAAATCAGCTGCCGATGGAGCTGATGGATCAAGCCGTTGCGGAGGTAATCGTTTTGCTTGTCAGCCGTCCCGACTTTGCAGCAATGATGGCAGAGAAAATCAATGCGGAAATCGACATATCTGCGCTACTGGAAGAAATTGCACATTATGAAAAGCATCTACGCCAGCAGTATGCGGTGAAGGATAGACTGGCAGAGGACATCGACCAACTTGACCCGGATGACCGCCATTATCAGCGAAGAAAATCCGACCTTGAAGAACGGCTCTATAAGATGTATGATAAAATTGAGGGGACAGAGGAGCATTTAATCGAGGCACGAGCCAAGAAACAAGCTATTGATGCTGACCGTATCACACGGGACAACATCCTCAGTATCCTCATGAACTTCGAGAAACTTTACAGCGTTATGAGCGACATCGAAAAGCGTGACCTGATGGCGACGATGATTGCAGACATTCAGGTATACCCCCAGCGCCAGCCGAATGGTCAATGGCTGAAATCCATCCACTTCAAGCTGCCGCTGATTGCTGAGGAAGAACTGCAATTCAGTTTAGACAAAAAGGATTGGCTTGAGAATGTGATGGTATTGGCTAAACTGTAAGCGTACACAAGGATAACGAGAATACAAATATGGAGGAAAAAGCAGTGAACAACGAAATGAAAGCCCACAGCAAATCATTAGCGGAAGCGGCGCAGATGCCGGAAGATTTGCCGATCCCGGAAAAGAGTATCAGGCAGATTGGAAGCGAGCAGAAGAAACGATTGAACGGAAAGTAAAAGTGAAAAATCCTCTTGAAATGGCAGCATAAAAATAAGCAGAGAACGTCGAAAAACGATGGCTCTCTGCTTATTTTGTTATTCCAGCCCTTTCAGCCTCTCCACTGACATCACATGCAGCCCCAGCAGCTCCCTGTCGTTAAAAGAATACAGCTCGATGAGCTTGCCGATCTGCTGATTATAATAGTACAGCTCGCAGGGCGTATGGAGATTCACGTTCAGCTTCAGGAAAACGAAGTATTCGCTGGAAACGTCGAGGATGCGGATGTCAAACAACGTGTGCTCCAGCGTGGCAATCTGCGCGAAAATGTCGGGCAGGACGGCGGGCGCTTCAAGGGGAGTGCCGTTTCCATCCGTGACGGCGACGGAAACGAGGCGGTTGAGGACTTTGTTCTGCGCACGGTCGATGTAGGCGTCAAAGCATTCGCTGGGGACGTAGTAGACGGTGGCTTCGTCAGCGGTGAAAGGGTCGCAGGAATGGATGCGGCGTTTGCTGGCGAGCAGGTAGTTCACGGGTTCTTCGACGTCGGATGAATCATAATGGCGGGGCGTCTGCACCTGTACCTGCACGAGGGCTTCCGAAAGGTCGAAGTCGTCTTCGTGGAAGGAAAGAAGGTCGCTAACGGCTACAAAAATCAGCCCAAGAAAGAGCAGAAGGATAAGGAAAATAGAAATTCGGTGAGGATTGGACATATACACCTCCGATGAAACAGATTGGCGATATGCTCTATGATAGCATAGATGCTGGGAAAATGCAAATAAACCGAGGTCACTGCCGCCCAAACCGACAGTGACCTCATTTTTATCTACCCTTACTTCTTAAAATTCTCCCACCGCGCGCGGAAATAGTGCGCGGCCATCTTCGGCTTGCGGTCGCGGGTGAAAAGCCCCTTGCGGTTGCCGCCGGCGCGCATCGGGCCTTGCTGCGTGCCAAAATCCGCGAAGTTCCACGGCGTTTCGCCGACGACGAAGGGACGCTCGTCCAGGCAGGCGTTGATGGTCTTGTAGTAATCCACCTGGAATTCCTCGGTGAACATCTCCGTGCCGTGCATCCCCGCGATGGTGTCCGCGCCGTACTCCGAGAGGATGGTGGGCTTGTTGACCGTTGCCCAGTAATCCATCTCCATGCGCATGGCGAAAGCAGCGGCTTCCAAATCGCCGGAAAGGTTGTACCAGCCGTAATAGCGGTTGATGCACACAACATCCATCGACGGAATGGTGATGTCGCGCGTGTAGTCGTTCTGGCAGCCGACGAGCGTCACCGGGCGGTTCTGCGGGTCAAGCTGATGCGCCAAGAGGTACAGCGGATGCCACTAGT
>OLIX01003134.1_pt1 | contig 11134 bp, 9 predicted proteins | sample 1601331 | NCBI WGS metagenome assembly OLIX01 (sample SAMEA2452120, study PRJEB22498) | human gut metagenome | biome: human feces; feature: human gut; material: feces | place: Australia | collected 2012 | reverse complement strand
AGGTGGCTGGTGCGGCCGCCGTTGGCTTCAACTGCGTGGCGGCTGACGTACTGACACCCCATCTGGTGTCAAAGCTTCGCCGCAGTGTGAAGATTCCCCTGATCTGCAAGCCCAATGCAGGCATCCCCACCATCAACGATCAGGGTACCGCCGTATACGCCCAGACACCGGAAGAATTCGCCGGAATCATGCGTCAGTGCCGGGACAACGGTGCCGCATTGCTGGGCGGCTGCTGCGGCACGACCCCGGCGTTCATCGCGGCTCTTACGAAATCGCTGTAGATTTGGTGCGTTTTCCCCTCCATTTTCGTTTCCCTTCGCCGGAAACTCTTAAGATTTTCCAAAAAGCGGGCGTTTCGCCCGCTTTTCTTATTGCCAAGCCCGGTGAGGTTTGTTATAATTACATTGTTATGAAAAACAGAATTCATCTCTATGTCAGCCGCAAAAACGCGCTGACCTGGCTGATGGCGCTGTGCATGGTCTGCTCGGCAGTGGCCCGCATTGCGCTCTCCGGTTTGAAAGGGTCCGGAGACGCGCATTTCGTGTGGAGCCAAATCGTTCTGCCAGTCGCAGCGGCCTTGCTGTACGCGCTCATCGCCCTCCTGTCCGGAAAAGAACAGTTCTATAAGACCGCCATTCCCGTCTGGCTCATGGCCTTGTACGCAGGTATGACCTTCTCCGCCGGCGTTTCCAGTCGATTGATGGCGTTTCTGTTCTGGGTCGCGGTGATCTTCTTCGCCTTCCTCTACACGGACATCACCGCCGGACGCCGCAAGCACGCCGTGCTGCTGTTGTTTCCCATTCTGTGCTGCCCGCTGCTGTTCCTAATGTATTGCTACCGGGCGTTCCTGCTTCAACACGATTATTACGCGGGCGGCAAGTGTCTGCCGGACTTTCTCATGGTTCTGGGAATGCTGATCCTTCTTTTCGGCATCCGGGTGCATCCGGTGGACGAGTACCACCCCACATGGGGCGACCGCACCGACGGACGCCGTCTGCGCACCCTGCCCCCCATGGCGCAGGTTTCCCCCTACATCATGGTCACCCGGAACACCTCGTCCAATCTCTTTGAAGATTCTCTGGAGATCACTCACATTGACCGCTACATCCGCCGCAAGCGCCGGGAGGGTCTGACCAGCTTCGGCATCACCCATGTTCTGCTGGCGGCCTACTGCCGGGGCGTGTGCCGCTATCCCGGCCTGAACCGGTTCCTCGCGGGGCAGAAGGTCTATACGCATGGCGACGACATTCAGTATTGCATGACCGTCAAAAAGGAAATGACCGCCGACTCCCCGGACACCATCGTCAAGGTGCACTTGAATCCCCATGACACCGCCGACGATGTTTACCGCAAGCTGCAATCCGCCGTGGAGAACGTCAAAAACACGCCTCTGGATTCCAGCTTTGACAACACGGCGGGTGCGCTCACGCTGATTCCCGGCGTGTTCCTGAAATTCACGGTGTGGCTCCTGAAAACGATGGACTATTTCGGGATGCTGCCCAAATTCCTGCTGGAGGTCAGCCCCTTCCACGGCAGCCTGTTCTTCACCTCCATGGGAAGTCTGGGCATTCCGCCCATTTACCACCACCTGTATGACTTCGGCAACCTGCCGGTGTTCGGTGCCTTCGGCATGAAGCGTCGGGCGGTAGAGGTGCAGGAGGACGGCTCCGTGGTGGAGAAAAAGTATGTAGACATCAAGTTCACCATGGACGAGCGGATCGTGGACGGCTTCTACTATGCCGCATTCTTTAAGCATTACCGCCGCATTCTCGCCCACCCCGAAATTCTGGACAACCCGCCCGAGGAAGTGCTGAGCGACATTGACTGACATGAAAGAGCAGATTCTCTCGTTCCTTCCCCCGGAATATCCGTGGAAAGATCGGCTTTTCGTATTTCCCGAGCTGGATTCCACCAATAATCGACTGAAAGTGCTTGCTTCTCAGGGCGCTCCCCACGGCACCGTCCTGATCGCCGACCGCCAGACCGGCGGCCGGGGACGGATGGGACGGTCGTTTCTGTCCCCGCCGGGGGTGGGAATTTATATGAGCATCCTTCTGCGCCCAGAGTGTGCGCCTCAGGAGCTGATGCACCTGACCTGCGCCGTCGCAGCCGCCATGTGCCGGGCGGTGGAATGCGCCGCCGGGCTTCGCCCCGGCATCAAGTGGACGAACGACCTCGTCTGGGGAAAGCAGAAATTCGCCGGAATCCTCACGGAAATGGGGCTGAACGCCGCCGGAGGCGTTGATTGGGCGATCGTAGGCATCGGCGTCAACTGCTGCCAGAAAACGGAGGATTTTCCCCCGGAGATTCGGGACAGAGCCTGCTCCCTCGCCATGGCGGCAGGTCGGGAAATTGACCGCTGCCGGGTCGCCGCCGCCATGATGGAGGCACTGTGGGAAATGGACGCCTCCCTGTTCACCGGCAAGAAGGACATGCTCCGGTTCTACCGGGAAAACTGCGTCACCATCGGCAAAGAAATTTCCGTGGTGGGCGCGGGAGAAGTCCGCCACGGGCAGGCGCTGGACGTTGACGACGAAGGCGCGCTGGTGGTGGAATTTCCCGATTCCCATGTGGAAGCTGTCAACGCCGGGGAGGTCAGTATCCGGGGAATGTATGGGTATATCTGACAAAACTCTGCCATTGTTTTCAATTTATTCCCAATTTACGTATTGCTTTTTTTAACGACATTGGTTATACTTGGAGTGTAAAAATCACAGCGCCGCAGGTCTGCGCCGCTGTCCAAAAAATTCTGGAGGTCATTTCCATGAAAGCATTCAATGTAATCGTAAAAGTCCTGGCCGCTCTGGCTGCCGTTGCCGGTGCCGTCTACGTTGTTGCTACCTACGGCGATCAGATTGTCGCATGGGCGAAGAAGATTTTCGCTTCCCTGCCCAAGTGCCCCTGCTGCAAGGAAGAGCCGAAGGCCGTCGAAGAGACTGCCGCTGAGGAAGCGCCTGCCGAAGCTCCCGCAGAGGAAGCCCCTGCCGAAGAGCCTGCCGCTGAGGTTGCCGCGAACGAGCCCGTTGCCGAAGAGGCTGACTTCGCCGAGTAATTTCATTTCATACGCAAAAATCCCGGAAAGCTGTTGCTTTCCGGGATTTTTTCTTTCACTATTTCAGCTCCACCAGAACGCAGCTTCCCTCGCCGCGTATCGTGTGGTACATGTTGTCCTCCACAACGGGCAAGTCCATTTCCCGCAAATCCACATCCGGATTCCACACAACGTTCCGCATGCCATAGTAGCAGTAGAACCCATATTGGGTCAGGTCGTCTCCCCCGCCGAAGGTGCCGGGGATGAGACGGTTCAGCATCTGGTAGTTTTGCGGCATGTTCCGCAGAACCGGCGCGTTTCCGATGGAGCCGGACAGCTGCACCGTCACCGGCGTATCGGATTGGAACGCTTCCATTTCCTGCAAATCCGAAATCACCAGCTGGGTGCGGAAATCCGTGTAATCCTTCTGAACGCTCAGGGCGTTTCCGTAGGTGAAGGCGAACACGAAGAAAATCCAGCTGAGAACCACCGCCGGTATCTTAAGGGAGAAGCGCTTCTTCCCTTCCGCCGCCGTCATGCCGAACACGGTAAGCAGCACGCCGAAACCGTACATTGCCCGGGGTGCGAACACCGTGGCGGCCAGTGCGGGATACAGTCCAAAGCACATCAGCCCCATCAGGACAAGCGCCGCGGCAGTCATGGCGATGGCCGGAACTGTTTTCCGCCGGGAATCCAAAACCACGCGAACGCAGAAAGCGATCACCGCCAGCACCGCCGCAATCAGCCAGAAGGGCTTGAAATCCGACAGAACCAGAGAATAGTAACTCCGCAGATTTTTCAAAAAGTGGGGAATCAGCTCCCCCGCCGAGGGCAGGGCGTTGCCCACATAGCTGGTATCGGCAGGAATCATGATAACCAGCTTGAAAAAAATCAATCCCAGCGCATACCCCGCCGCAGATTTCAGGTAGAAAAGCCCGACCTCCCGGATGGATTCCCCGCGGTTCCACATCCGCAGTGCCAGTGCGACCACCAGCATGGGGAAAATCCCCGCCGCCGCCTGATAGCTGGTGCATACCGCCAGAATCCCCAACCCGGACGCAAGCACATACGCCGCAGTATTCCGGTTCCGGCACAGCAGCGGCACCACCGCCGCCAGCACGGAAAGCGCCATATACGGCGCGTCAAACCGAAAGCTGACACAGCCGAGGAAATAGGGATTCAGCCCCAGAATCGACAGCACCGCCAGTTCCCAGCCGGAAAATGTCGTCCGTTCATAGACAATATACCCCATGAGTATCCCGGACACCGCCATGATGAGCATGGCAAGGATCTGGGGCAGCGGCGCGGCGTCCGCCAGATAATCGCCTCCATGCACCAGCGTTGCAAGTGCCGTCGAGAGATACCGGCTGAAATAGTCCCACTGCTTGTACCCCAGCGCCGCCCGGGGGGAATCGTCCATATAGTAGAAATTCGCCCGAAGAATGGCGCTGATGCCCACCACGAAAACGGCAAACAGAATCAGCAGCGCCTTTCCCATGGGGATGCCGGTTTCCCCGGAACGAAGGGTTTCCGCTTTCGTCCTGCGGTAGTCCTCCTGACCGGCGGAGATATAATAGGAGATCACGCACCCCGCCGCCGGAGCCGCCGCGATGGCGAAGAACGCGGCGCAAAGGGGGACGAACAGCCCGTTCTCCATGCCGAGTACCCCCGCCACGCGCTGCATTTTCTGGGAATCGGCCCAGTTGTGGTAGAAGTTCACCGCCAGCGCGCCGTTGAACGCAAGGCTCAGAGCCATGTGTACGGGATTGGAAAGCAGCGCCCGCACCCTCTGCCGGGAGACGGGCAGCCGCCACACCACGGCGCACAGCAGCACCGCCGCCACGCCGCACCACACAAAGCCCGGCACCCACGCCGGGACGATCAGCAGCAGAAACGCGGCGCCGGAAAGCATCAGCAGTCCCTTTTCCGGGAAAAATCGTTTTTCTTTCATGTTGTTAGTCCTTTCCCCTACCCTTGGGGACTTTGGGAAGCTCTGACCGTCCGCAAGAGGTTCAGAGCTTCCCCCATCAATCACGCCGTCAGAATCTCCACCAGCATCCGGACGCACTTCTCCATGTCCTCGGTGGGGATGAACTCAAAGCGTCCATGGTAATTTTCGCCGCCGGTACACAGATTGGGACAGGGCAGCCCTTCGTAGGACAGCCGCGCGCCGTCGGTGCCGCCGCGAATGGGCACTTCCACCGGGTTCATACCCGCCGCGGCCATGGCCTTTTTCGCCCGCTCCACCACATACATACACGGCTCAATGCACTTCTTCATGTTATAGTAGCTGTCCTTGAGGGTCAGCTCCAGCGTTCCCGCGCCGTACTTGCGGTTGATAAAGTCCGCGGCAGCGGTCATGACCGCTTTCTTTTCCTCGAACTTCTCCATGTCGTGGTCGCGGATGATATAGTGCAGCTCGGAACGCTCCACCTCGCCCTTCATGCCCAGCAGATGGAAGAAGCCCTCATAGCCCTCCGTCAGCTCCGGGCGCTGTCCCACGGGGAGCAGGCTCTGGAATTCCATGGCGATCAGCTGGGAATTCACCATCTTCCCCTTGGCAGAACCGGGGTGGATATTCAGTCCATGGACAACGACCTTTGCCCCCGCGGCGTTGAAGTTCTCATATTCGATCTCGCCCACGGGGCCGCCGTCGGCGGTGTAGGCAAAGTCCGCGCCGAAGCCCTTCACGTCGAACCGGTCAGCGCCCCGGCCGATCTCCTCGTCGGGGGTAAAGCCGATCTTCAATGTGGCATGCCTACCGTCCATGGCGAGCAGCTGCTGCGCCGCCGTCATGATTTCCGCCACGCCCGCCTTGTCGTCCGCGCCCAGAAGCGTCGTGCCGTCGGTGACGATCAGGTGCTTGCCTGCGTGGTTTTTCAGGTACGGATAGTCCGCTTCCCGCAGGAAAATGCCCTTTTCCTCGTTCAGGCAGACATCCCCGCCGTCATAGGCCACGACCTTTGCCTTGACGTTCGCGCCGGAAGCGTCCGGCGCGGTGTCCATGTGGGCGATCAGACCAATGGTGGGAAGCTCGGGGTCGCCGGGGACGGTGCCGTAGACATAGCCGTTTTCGTCCATTCTCGCGTCCGCAATGCCCATGGCGTGCATTTCCTCCACCAGCGCGGCAGCCAGCGCCTTCTGCTTCTCCGTGGAGGGGCAGGTGTCGGATTCCTCGTCCGACTGGGTGTCAAAGGTCACATAGCGCAAAAAGCGCTCTACAACAGATTCCATGTGGTTCTCCTTCCGATTAAGGGAAGCTCTGAATAAATCGGCAAGAACTGTGAGCGAGAGATTTTTCGTCCAATCGAGGTATCGGAAGCGGCGGAATACTGTATGTATTTCCCGTTTTCGATACCGAAGAGTGGGCGGAAAAGATCCGCTCACAGTCGCAGACGATTTATTCAGAGGTTCCTAAGGTAAAAATAGTATGCCCAAAGGAAAAGAGCCGCCGCCTACTGTGGCGGCGGCTCCTGTCTTCTGGAAATTTTACTTGGCAGCGTTGACCAGCGCGGCAGTGTCCTGCGCGATCATCAGCTCTTCGTTGGTGGGGATGACCCAGACGGTGACCTTGGAGTCATCGGCGGAAATGATGGCTTCCTTGCCCCGGGTATTGTTCTTCTCGGGATCCAGCTTGACGCCCAGGAATTCCAGGCCCTCGCAGATGCGCGCGCGCATGGAAGCGGAGTTCTCGCCCACGCCGGCGGTGAACACCAGGCAGTCCAGTCCGCCCAGAGCGGCGGCGTAGGAGCCGATGTACTTGCGGACTTCGTAGGCAAACTTGTCCAGCGCCAGGGCGCAGTTCTCATTGCCTTCCTCAGCGCCGTTCTCGATGTCGCGGAAGTCGGAGGACACGCCGGACAGCGCCAGCACACCGGACTTCTTGTTCAGCATGTTCAGGCACTCGTCGGCGCTCATGCCGTACTTGTTCATGACGAACTGCACGACGGCGGGGTCGATATCGCCGGAACGGGTGCCCATGGGAACACCGGCCAGAGGGGTCAGACCCATGGAGGTATCCTGACACTTGCCGTCCTTCACCGCGGACAGAGAGGAACCGTTGCCCAGATGGCAGTTCACCAGCTTGATGTCCTTGCGGCCCATCAGCTCGATGGCGCGCTTGGTGACATACTTGTGGGAGGTGCCATGGAAGCCGTAGCGGCGGATGGAGTCATTCTCGTAATACTCGGTGGGAATGGCGTAGCGGTAAGCCTTGGGGGGCATGGTCATGTGGAAAGCGGTATCGAACACGGCGACCTGAGGGGTGTTGGGCATGACCGCCTGACAGGCGCGGATGCCCATCAGGTTAGCAGGGTTGTGCAGGGGGCCGAGGGGAATGCACTTTTCGATGGCGGCGATGACCTCGTCGTTGATGATGCAGGAGTCAAAGAACTCCATGCCGCCGTGCAGGACACGGTGACCGACAGCATCGATCTCGTCGGTGGACTTGATCACGCCGTCCACGGGATCGACCAGAATGGCCAGAACCGCCTGAATGGCCTCGGAGTGGGTGGGCATGGGGATATCCTTCACGATCTTCTTGCCGTTGGCGTTGTGGGTCAGACGGCCGTCGATGTAGATACGCTCACACAGGCCCTTGGCAGACACGGCGCCGGTCTCGGGATCCATCAGCTGATACTTCAGGCTGGAGGAGCCGGCATTGATAATCAGTACATTCATTGGGGAAAGCCTCCTAAATAAATATTTTCTTTTTGGTCAGTTTGTGATATGATAGCCATAGTCACTGCTATTATAGTGCATTTATCCTGAATTCTCAAGCCCTCAAGGGAATTTTTTCAAAAAAAGGAGGGAGAATTTTGAAAACCGTTGGTATCGTTGCCGAATATAACCCCTTTCATGCAGGCCACCGCAAGCAGTTCGACCGGGTCAAGGCGGAGTTTGGCGGGGAAACCGCCATTGTGTGCGCCATGAGCGGCAATTACGTCCAGCGGGGCGCGCCCGCCGTCATGGATAAAACCCTCCGGGCAAAGGCCGCCGTCGCCTGCGGCGCCGACCTTGTGGTGGAGCTGCCAACCACCGTGAGCCTGTCCTCCGCCGAGGGGTTCGCCGCGGGAGGCGTGGGCATTCTGTCAAAGCTGTGCGACACCCTTTGCTTCGGCGCGGAAACCGGCGAAGCAGAGCTTCTGATGGAGACTGCCCGGGCGCTGCTTTCGGAGGACTTTTCTCCCCTTCTTCGCCGGGAACTGGACAGCGGCAAGTCCTTCCCCGCCGCCCGCGCCGAGGCTCTCGCGCAGATGGGGCTGTCCGGGGAAATCCTGCGCCGCCCCAACGACATTCTGGCCGTGGAATACTGCAAGGCCATTCTTGCCCAGCAGTCGCCGATGACTCCTTTCCCCATCCGCCGGGAGGGTGGGTATCATGACCAGACGCCCGACCGGGAAAATCCCTCCGCCACAGCGGTACGACGTCTCATGCTGGAGGGCGGGGCGTGGGGTTCCTTCGTCCCGGAACCTGCCCGGGCGATTTTTGAAAACGCGCCCCTGCATAGCCTTGCCGCCGGAGAACGGGCGGTACTCGCCCGGCTGCGCACCATGACCGACAGGGAATTTGAAGCCCTGCCCTACAGTGGGGAGGGTCTGTGGCGCAAATTCATGCACGCCAGCCGCCGGGAAGCCACATTGGAGGACATCCTCACCAGTGTCAAATCCAAGCGCTACACCCGCACCCGCCTTGACCGGATGATGATGTGCGCCTACCTCGGCATTACGGCGGAAATACTCGCCGCCCCCGTCCCCTATATCCGGGTGCTGGTCTTCAACGAAAAAGGCCGCGCCATTTTAAGCGCGGTCAAAAAAAGCGGCGTTTTCCGAAACGCCGGAGAAACCGTCCCCCACCCCTATCAGTCGCTGGAACAGCGCTGGGGCGACCTGTACGGACTGTTCGCTCTGGGGCAGCCGGAAGCCCCCGGCGCAGAGCAGCGCCGGAGAATTGCATTTGCGTCGGACTAACGCCTCGGTCCGTGTTGACATTCCCCGTTTTTCATGATATTGTATCCGGAAAATACCCAAAAGGAGAAAAATCCGCAAAAATGTCGTTAAAATTTCCAAAGCTGAAAACAACCAACTGTATCGTCGCTTTCCTCAGCTCCGCGCTGCAAGCCTTTGGCATGTACAATATCCACGCCCTGTCCGGCGTGACCGAGGGCGGCGTGCTTGGCGCTACGCTGCTGTTTGACCACTGGTTTGGGCTTTCCCCTGCCGTCAGCAGCTTCGTTCTGAACATCGCCTGCTACGTTCTGGGGTGGAGAACGCTGGGCAAGTCCTTCATCGCCTACTCCGCCATCGCCGCCTGCGGCTATTCCGCCAGCTATGCCATCTGCGAGCTGTTCCCGCCCCTGTGGCCGGGTATCGCGAGCCTTCCCCTTCTGGCCTCCGTGGTGGGCGCATTGTTTATCGGCGTCGGCGCCGGACTTTGCGTCCGGGCGGGCGGCGCCACCACCGGTGACGACGCCCTTGCCATGAGCCTTTCCCATCTGACAAAAATCCCCATTCAGTGGATTTATCTGACCAGCGACCTGATCGTGCTGGGGCTTTCCCTGACCTACATTCCCGTGCGGCGCATCGGCTATTCCCTGCTGACGGTCATTCTGTCGGGGCAGCTGATCGGTCTGATGCAGAGGATCAAAGGCCGCCCGGAAGCCGGTTAATCAGCCTTTCAACCCTCTGGACTGCCTGTCCATGTCCTCTACCACGATGTCGTAGATCTCACCCAGCGACGCGCAGTATTCCAACACCTTCCATGGCTCGTTTGTATGGAAATGGATTTTGATCAAATCCTCATCGCCCACTGCCAGCAGACAGTCGCCCCTAAAATGCTCCACAAAGTAGTCGTTGATGGCGTCTTCATCCAGATCATGCCCCTCAATGAGCAGCTGGGTGTCATAGCGAAATTCCGTCATAATAATCTTCCTTTCAAGTTTACTGGGCTGCCCTGTTTCAAGGTAGCCTAAACAGTTGATAAAATGATGCAGTTTCACAGGGCTTCAAAAGAGTTTATTCTTTAATTCTACTACATCAAATACTTTTATTTGCATCTTCCTTCCTCATAAATTGTAATTTTTTAGTCTATAATTTTTTTATTTTCAAAATATTGTGTCAAGATTAAAATTAAAGCAGTAATTGCAAGTATTCCATCCATTATTCCTGCTGGTAGCATAAACATCATTAAAGCCATTGTAATTACACAATTTATTACTGATAATACTAATCCCCACATTCTATTTTTCCATAATCCAACTGCACCGATAACTCTTACAACTCCGTAAATTGCTCCCATTACAAGCATCAAATTCATGTTATCTTTAAAATATGGAACAATAAAAGAAATATATTGATTTATATCAAACTTATCACTACCTATAACAAATACAGGTATGAGTGCTAAACATCCTCCTATTTCCATAAACGCTCCATGTATAAACATCAGCAATGATGCAATTTTATATTTTTTCATAGATTATACCTCACTTTCAAATTCCGATTTGTCAGGCTGATTGTATCACATAATCACGAAAATGTCCACAACGCAGAATCAGCACGATGGCTCCGTGTCAGAACCATCGTGCTGATCTGGTCTTTTACAGGTGCAGAACCCGATCCTTGATCTCCTGGGTGCGTCCCTGGTTCCAGAACTGAGTGCCGATGTAGCCGCAGGTTCGTCTGGCCACGTTCATCTTGTTCTGGTCGGTGTTGCCGCACTGGGGGCAGACCCACACCAGCTTGCCGTCGTCCTCCTTGATCTCGATCTCGCCGTCATAGCCGCAGACCTGACAGTAGTCGGACTTGGTGTTCAGCTCGGCGTACATGATGTTGTCGTAAATGAACTGCATCACTTCCAGCACCGCGTCGATGTTATTCTGCATGTTGGGAACTTCCACATAACTGATAGCGCCGCCGGGGGACAGCTGCTGGAACTCTGCCTCGAAGCGCAGCTTGGTGAACGCGTCGATGGGCTCGGTCACATGGACGTGGTAGGAGTTGGTGATGTAGCTCTTGTCCGTAATGCCGGGGATCAGGCCGAAGCGCTTTTGCAGGCACTTGGCGAACTTGTAGGTGGTGGATTCCAGCGGGGTGCCGTAGAGGG